>Ga0206819_10036_pt1 | contig 50293 bp, 44 predicted proteins | sample Alteio_BWOrgCont_87_FD_152855 | JGI IMG/M metagenome (GOLD analysis project Ga0206819, IMG submission 152855) | Enriched cells from forest soil in Barre Woods Harvard Forest LTER site, Petersham, Massachusetts, United States -... | ecosystem: Environmental > Terrestrial > Soil > Temperate forest >... | reverse complement strand
ATGTTCATTTCGGGAACGTACTTATATATTGCGCTGCCCGAGGAGGTTTTCTTTCGTTTGATATTGCCGGGACTGTTGGTCGACAAACTGCGGGCTTCAGGGGCTGAGTCGTTTTGGACCACTTTCATACTCAGTTCTGTGATTTTCGGCTCGGTGCACTGGCTGCAAGCCTCCCCCATCTGGACGAAGGTCCTCTATTCATGCGTGAGCGGCATGATTTTTGCGGCGCTGCGACACTACAGCCGCAACATTCAGGCGCCTGCTGTCGTGCACTCCGTTACAAACGACCTGCCCCGATTGATTTGGAGCTGACGGATCGCGATTATTTAGTGACCGATGCCTTGCATCATCCGGCTTAAGCCGGATCCCAGAGCGTTGCCGGCCTGGTTTGTCGTGCGGTTGATCGTTCTGCCTACTGTGTTGGTGGTACCGCTTATGACACCACCGGTTCTCACTCCGCCTCCACCGATACCACCGGAATAACCGCCTCCAGGCACCGGGAAGCCGCCACCGAAACCGCCTCCTGCACCGCCTTGAGGCATGACGTTCATCATTAAGTTGAGTACGGCCGGGGCCAGCATCTGCATCGGATCGCCGCCCATGCCGCCCATACCCATACCGGGCATGCCCATGCCGCCACCCATAGCGCCCATCATGGCGGGATTCATTCCCATCATAGACGGGTTCATGCCACCACCCATGGCGCCCATCATGGCAGGGTTCATGCCACCACCCATGGCGCCCATCATGGCAGGGTTCATGCCACCACCCATGGCGCCCATCATGGCAGGGTTCATGCCACCGCCCATGCCTCCCATCATGGCAGGATTCATGCCACCACCCATGGCGCCCATCATGGCAGGGTTCATGCCACCGCCCATGCCTCCCATCATGCCGGGATTCATGCCACCACCCATGCCTCCATTTTGTTGGTCTTGCTGCAGCACTTCGCCAAGCAGCGGTGTTTTCTGCGGGCTGACGGCACCTGATCCAGTCTGCCAGGCCGATTGGCCCAGTCCATTGTTCGCCGGTGCTGATGAACCTGATTGCCAGTCAGATTGACCGAGCCCGCTATTAGCGGAAGCGGACGATCCTTGTTGCCAATTGGACTGCCCCAACCCTTGTGAAGGCGCGGCTGGTGCGGTGGCTGGCTGTTGCCAGGCTGACTGCCCGAGACCGGAGCCGGAGTTGCTTTGTGCTGGCGACTGCTGCCAATCACTCTGTCCGAGACTGGCGGACGGAGCAGAACTAGCCGGTTGCTGCCAATTCGAAAGTCCCTCGCCGGATTGAGCGGCTGGTTGGGATTGACTGGCACCATTGGACTGCTGCCAATCGCTCAGGCCCATCTTGTTGCCACCACTTGTAGTGGCGGGAGTTTGCCAGTTGGATTGGCCCAGAGAGCCTGGTTGTACCGGAGCAAGCGAGTTGCTCTGATCGGCTGGTCGCCAACTGTTGCCAGTGGGCGCATCCGACGACCCGGACTTGTTTTTGTTCTTGCCCTTCTTGGTGGCAGCAGCAGGCGGTGTTTGCCACTGGATTGCGCCTCCTGTGTCCGGCGCTGTAGAGGTCGAAGGAGTCTGCCAATCTGATTGCCCCAATTGTGCAAACGCAGGAGCACACGCCGATATGCTGATACAAAGCGCAGTGGCGATCTGCAATTGTCGGGAGAATTTTTGCTTCATAACTAAATCCTGTTTGTTGAAAGCAATGGTAAGTGTGAGTCGAAGCGTTAGAAACGCAGATACCGAAGACCGTTGAGAACGTTGCCCATGGTGTTTCCGCCCATCATCGGGCTACCCATGCCGAAGGGTGAGCCACCCATTCCGAATGGGCTCATCATCGGCGGTCGCATCATCCCATTCATCAGACCGCCGCCCATCATCGGCGGTCGCATCATTCCATTCATCAGACCGCCCATCATCGGGTTATAACCGCCGCTGTAAGGGCTGCCGTAGCCGTAGGGACTGTAACCACCATAACCTGGATAGCCCATGCCCATCCCTGCGGCAGGCATACCCATCATCTTGGCCGCGATCATCCCTGTAACCATGCCTGTCAGAGGGTTAGCCAGTGCCGAGGCGATGCCGCCACCGCCGCCGCCGCCCAGCAGCCCGCCGAGCATACCGCCTTTCTGTCCACCGTTATTGGTGTTGGTTGAACTGCTGTCCGTGCCGGTGGATTGGTCGGTGCCGCCGGTCTGCGTGCCGTTGTTGGCGGTTGTCTGGTGAAGTTCGTTCATACTTGGATAGTCGGCAGACCAGCCGGGACCGCCGCTCGGCGGTGCCGAATTAGCAGTGCTTTGCTCCACTGTTGCCTTAAGAGGTTGTTCATCTGCTGCTTGTTGAGGCTGTCCCCAACCAGGCTGCTGTAGGGTCTGTTGAACATTGTTTTGTCCGTTCCATCCTGCAGGCTGCGGTTGCCACGATTGCTGGGACTGTTGCGAGGGCTGGGGCTGCCAGGCTTGAGGCTGACTGGAACTTTGTCCCGGCTGTCCACCCTGCCACTGCGGCTGTTGGGGCTGAGACTGATTCCACCCCGCTTGCTGCTGTCCTGGCCAGGGTTGGCTGCTACCTATTGGTGGTTGACTACCTGTTGGTAGCGGGCTATTACCTATTTGCGGTTGTGGTTGACTGCTGCCTACTTGTGGTTGATTGCCGTTTGCAGGGGCCTGCTGCCAGTCTTTCACTCCGCCGGTTCCAGCTTGATGCCAGCCTTTGGCTTCCCACGCTGGTGGGGTATTTGGTTTCCAGCCGGATGCCGGAGACTGCGTTGCCGCAGGCGGTTGCGACCAGGCTTGTTGGCCGCCCGGTTGTTGCCACTGTTGGCCGCCTGGCTGTTGCCATTGAGACTGTGATTGCGGCTGACCACCCAGTTGCTGCCACTGCGATTGAGATTGTTGAGGTTGCTGCCAAGTCGATTGTGTCGGGACGCTCTGACTAGGCTGGAAGGCTGGCGGCTGCTGTCCCGCCTGCTGCCAGGTGGACTGGGCTGGAACTTGCTGCCAGGTGGACTGCGCCGGAGCTTGCTGCCACGCTCCCGGTGCGGCACCAGACCAGCTTTGCTGGGGGTTTTGCCAATTTGTGGAACTGTTTTGCGAATTGATTGGTAAGTTAGAATCTTGGCTGGCAGAGCCGGGCGGTGCTAGACCGGATCCGGACGACGACATCGGCGGCGGCTGCGCCGCAGAGGCTGCACCATTGTTTGAGCTGCTGAATTGAGTCGTTCCGGAGGAGCCCGTGAAGGACGAAGGATTGAACTGGTCCTCTGGCTGGAATGCGGGATCGGCAGTTGTCTGCGTTTCTTCCTTGGCCCGCTCGTCTTTGGTGCGACTCAAGCTGGGCAATCGTTTGCTGGAGCCGCTGGTGTCTTGCGCCTGCACCGGCGGTGGCAAGGTGCTGGAAAAAAACACAACCAGCACTGCAAGCTTTACGCCTAGAGAGCTGGTTGTTGAAAGGTTTGGCATAGCCCGTTGGGATCCTTGACAACAAAGTATGTTTATTATGCCAGGGATATTTTAAATTGGCCTAACAATTTTTCGGATCAGGCAGCTTATCGCTATTTCCGAGCCAGGGTGGGGTTGGCTTGAGGAAGCGAGCTCATGTTCGGCTTGACTGAACTCTTGCTCGGCTTGAGGCTGGCGATCTTCTCTTTCATGTAGGTCACTGCGGTGCGCATCTGCTCGTCTTTGCTGCTCACGTTGATGTCCGGAGCGACGCCGATTTTGTTGATATCAGAGCCACCGGGGGTGAGGTAGCGAGAAACGGTAATGTGCACTGCTGCTCCACCGGGCAGACGATTGATCTCTTGCACCAGGCCCTTGCCGTAGGTCTTCGTGCCGACGAGAATGCCGCGGCCGTTGTCTTGCAGGGCGCTGGCGAGAATTTCGCTGGCGCTGGCGCTTTCGTCATCGACGAGCACCACTATTGGTTGATGCGTGAGAGGCTCGCCCGAAGCCAGGTCGGTGTGGCGGCCGTGACGGCTGATCGTCGATACGATGGCGCCGTTTTCCAACAGCATGTCGGCGATTTCCAGCGCGTTGCTGAGCAGTCCGCCCGGATTGTCGCGCAGGTCAATGATGATGCCGTCAGTGTTGGCCATCTTTTGCAGAGCATTGCGAAACTCTCTGGAAGCATCGTTCGAGATGAATGTCGATAGTTGAATGTAGCCGATGCCGTTATCCAAAACCTTGGAGGTAACTGCATGGATGGCGATTTCTTGGCGGACGATCGTCACTGTTTTCTGGACTTGCGGACGCTTAACAGTGATTTGCACGGGGCTGCCTGCTTTGCCGCGGATGTGCTCAGCCGCTTGTTCAGGGGTCATGCCGATGGCCGACAGCCCGTCGATGCCGACGATCTCATCGCCTGAACGCACTCCGGCTTGCTCTGCCGGTCCGTCTTCGATCGTGCGGGTGACGATCAGTTTTTGTAAGTCTTTGGATTGTTGAAGGTTGATGCCGATACCGACTATTTTGGCGTCGATCGCATCGTTTTCATCTTGGAACGCTTTGGGATCGAGGAAGCGAGTATAAGGGTCGTTGAGCGCCTCGAGCATCGTCTTGATGTATTTGAAGGCGTCGCCGTTAGTTTTAATCTGATTGTCGTACTTGTGCTCGTACTCATTCCAATCTTTGTGATTGAAAGAGGAGTCGTAATAGTTGTCGCGTACGAGCTGCCATGCCCGGTGATATATTTCCTGCGGTTGCGACCGATGTGATTGAGCCGGCAGCTGGTACAAAACAGATGCGCTCATCGCGGCAGCCAAAACCAAAGACCCTATGCGCTTCATGTGTTTCATCGGGACGCACACTCTATATGAATATATGTAGACCAGTAGACCCGCTCTTGAGGGCGGTTAGCAACCAGGACTAAAAGATTGGGTCCGTATTTCTGTTATGCCCGCAAACCGAAACTTTCAACAGGAATAGATTAAATACTGGAATCTTGACATCTAGTATTATCGTTTTGTTTTTAGGAGTGTTTGAGCAGTGTCGAAGCCATATTCCGACCAGCGCGCTGATACGAGGTCTTTGATCGACTGATTCATGACGATTGGCTGCGGCCAGTTTCTCTCAAATCCTTCTGATTTCCATTTACGTGTGGCATCGATGCCGACTTTCGAACCATATCCAAGAATGGGACAGCTGTGGTCGAGTATGTCCAGTGGTCCTTCGGCAAACATCATGTCGCGTTTTGGATCGGTGTTGCCAAACACATGCAGAGCCACTTCCGACAGGTCCTGCACGTTGACGTCTTTGTCGACGACGATGACGAATTTGGTGAACATCAATTGCCCCAATCCCCAGATTGCGCTCATGACCTTTTTCGCATGGCCGGGGAATCGCTTATCTATAGAGATGATGTTGCAATTGTGGAAGACGCCTTCCCAGGGCAAGTTCATGTCGACAATCTCAGACACGAGCAACTGCACCATCGGCAAGAAAATTCTCTCCGTCGCCTTACCCAGATAACAGTCCTCCTGAGGCGGCTTTCCGACGATTGTTGTTTGATAGATCGGGTCGCGTTTATGGGTTACGGCCGTGACATGGAGCACGGGAAACATGCCGGCTAAGCTGTAAAAGCCGGTGTGGTCGCCGAATGGGCCTTCTTCTTTCAAGTCTGTCTGATCCACGTAACCTTCGATGATGATCTCGGCAGTGGCAGGCACTTCCAAATCTATGGTTTTGCATTTGGTCAAGCGCACCGGGCTCTGGCGCAGAAATCCTGCGAATAAGAGCTCATCGATATCCGGCGGCAACGGCGCGCTGGCAGCGTAAGTAATGGCCGGATCGCATCCGAGCGCGATCGCTACTTCCAATCTATTGCTTTGCTTTGGCGGCTGCTCGGAGGATGCAGTGGATCCGTCAAACATTGTGCCGTAATTCGGCGGCTCGTCGATGGCGTTATTGACGGCAACGGCGCCACCGCTGCTTTCCCGCCGACTCTCCTCGAAATGGCGGGCGCCGTCGTGGTGCTTATGCCAGTGCATGCCGGTGGTCTGGTTGTCGAATTTTTGCAGTCGATAAATGCCCAGATTGCGAATGCCTGTTTTGGGATCGCGCGTGATCACCACGCCCAGGGTGACGAACTCAGCGGCGTCAGCCGGCCAGCACTTGATGATCGGCAATTTGTCCAGCATAGGTTGTGCCGGATCGGTGACTACCACTTCCTGACACGGCGCCGGGTTGTTGCTCAGCTTCGGCGGAAATTTGCCGACTTCCATCAACATCGGCAGCATCGCCAACTTTTCCAAGAATGTTTCCGGAACACGAGGCTTGATCAGCTGCTTGATTCGTGAGGCGACATCGTCGAGCTGCTCGACTTCCAGCGCCAGGCACATCCTTTTCATCGAGCCGAAGGCGTTGATCAGGACAGGAACGCTATGTCCCTTGACGTTCGTAAATAAGAGAGCCTTGTTGGACCCGTCGCTGCTCTTGCTTGCTCTGTCAGTGATCTCGGCGATCTCGAGGTCGGTGGAAACCGCAGCGTCGATGCGAAGCAGCTCTCCCGCTCGCTCCAATGCCTCTATAAATTCGCGCAGGTCTGTGTACGCCATCTCGCCGCCCTTTTGCCGGTTACAAGCCTGTGATTGTATCCTGCCGGAGGCGTGCCAGTCAGGTTGTAGCGGTTAAGGTAACGCCCAGGTTCATGTGGACTTACATATTCGCTCCGGAGTTTCGTTCCTCAACTCCTCCGCTACCATCCGCATCGGCTGCGACGGCTCCTCGCCGCCTTGCCTTCGCTACGATTTCGTTTCCTTTAATCGCAACAAAATACCGCTGCGATCGCGGAGATCGAGCGGTATTTTTGTCGCTTACTTGCCGTGAGGACGGATAAAGTTCGGTGGTTTTCTGAAGGACTTCGTCGTTGTCTGCGTTGGCGCTGGGTTTGCACCTTGCGGCAAATACTTCGCCCAACCTTCGAAGGCAACGATTTCATCTACACTGATACCGCGGCGGTCGAAGAACGTTGTCGATGAAAGCTTCTGTCGACGAATGTCGTCGAAGTGACGCCATAGAAGACAGATAATCAGCTCTTCGTCATCGTGGAAATGTCCACCGGATAATGCGTTGGACAACTCTGATTTGCTCAGGCGCTGGTCGTCGTCTTTGTCGATCTTCCAGAAAATACTCAGCAACGTCGGCTTGAACTTGAAGTTTTCGCTGAAGGCAATGGCGCGACGGCCGTGGCTTTCGGTGTCAACGTACGCGACATTTGAAGACTCTTTATCGGGGAAATTATTCGTGTTGAAGTTTTCGTTCATGATTTGACCCGCACTGTTGGCGGATTCACCTGCCTGATTGTTTTTCTGTGTTGTTGTGTTGTTGATTGGCACCGTATTTGGTTGTACGGTCGAGGGCACCGCAAAATCGTATTGCAGCGGTGGTCTGGTTTCGTCGTGATTGCAGAACAAATGCTTGAAATTGCGGAAGACGACGGAGTACTCAGGATCTTTCCAGCCGCTTACGGCACCGGCATTTTCTTCTGTCGTCGGAGCTTTTGTTTGTGGTTGCTTTTCCGGTGTGCCCCGGTCATCGGAATTTTGGCTGTGCGACATTGTTGACCCCAGCGGTTAGAACCGCTATTGCATGGCTGGAGAAGCTGTATTTGTATTCTTGTTTGCTAACTTGTTGATATGAGTGTATCGGTTCTCTTGACAAGTAGTGGCAAATTACATAATTGATTAACAGCCAATTTCCCCTGCCCTCACCGGATTCGGGGCTGGAACGCTGGCGCTTGGCGCTTGTTGGTCTCTCGAGCAGCATCGGAGCGGCAGACCTGCGTCTCACATACATAATTGATTAACAGTTCAGCACCGAATGCAGTGGCTTACGACCTAGAGCTTGGCTGCTGCCGGTCAGTCCAACGTATCTGTTAGACGCCGGAAAATTTTCAAGATTTTTTCAAACGCCGTGACTACTCTTGCAACATCAACTCCATCGCTCCGCAGCAACACCCAAAGAAGCATTTGATGCGGCTCGACATTAGCTTGCCCCAACACATCAATTGAGCAGACTTCTAATTCCCTGAGAGGATGAACTCATGGCACACGATTCTCCTGTCCAACGTGCAGCTGAAGATACGGCGCAACGAATTGAGCATGCGGTCAAGAAAGGTGACAGCAACGGTTATGTACAGATTGCAACCAACGAGATCGGTGATTACGGCAAAACTCACTCGGCCCAGCAAGCGAAAGAATATATGGACACCGTCACGAAGAAATTGCAAGACGATCACGTTTTGCCGGCAGTTGCGATATTCGAAGCCCAGCGAGATTTCTCGGGCATCGACTCCCGAGGGAATGATCGGTTAACGAAAGAACAGATTTCTAAATACGAAACTAATGGTGGATTGAATGACTTTCGTAAGGGGTTGATCGACAACGTCCTGCAAGATTACGACAGGATTCGCAATTACAATACCTCGTTTGAAAGCTTCTGGGGTGGCAACTCAGCTGCAATCACCAAAACGGACATAGACAAGGGCGTCAGGGAAGAACGAGCTCTTCTGAATCTGTATGCCAAAGACGAAAACGGCAAGAGTCTTGCCGATAGAATCACAAATCCAAACGGTGACATAAATCCCAGCGCGATCGAGAGCCTGCTTTATGCCGATAAGAAAGGCGGCGGAGTCCTTCTAACACCTGAGCAAAGAGATGCAATCGGGGTGCTCAACGACAATCAGAGTTTTTGGCAACGTCATTATGCGGGCGCTGACGATTTGAAACATACGGATTTGGCCCGCATGGCAAGACAAAGCGGAACAGACCTAACCGCCCTTCAATCAATGAGGGATAACAGTGATTCGGACCGCGTGCCAAAACAAAGCGAAACGGATCGTCCAATCCTTCGACCACCACTAATGGTAGGCGATAATCCGGACATCACTCACTATCTCTACAGCCGAGCTATCGATACCAACGATACGCTTCACCTTACCGGTGGCATTGACCGCCCCATCAACATCTACAATACGGTTAATCCGATTCAAACTCAGTATCCCGATATCAGTTACATGCATTTGAACGGACCAAGAGTACCAGACGATACTCTGGAACCAGCAACACGGCCAGCTCACGGCCATCACAGGCTCCATCCTCAATCGCGGGAGCATGTCAGCGGAATTCACAACGCACCAAACAAGCATGATCGTGACTGGCTGGCTGCGGAGAAAGCACTCAATTCAAGTGGACATCATGCCAGCAATCGAGAAATCAGTCGCGTGGTAAAAGCTCTAAAAGCAGCGGAAAGTGGAGAATAATCGCGCGTGCGATTGACTTGAATAGATAGATTTAGCGCTGGGAGGCGGCGGGGTAACACCCGTCGCGTCTCATTTAGGGCGACTTTCAGTGCCCCGGCAATCGTTCATTTGTGCCAGTCGGATCGCCGTGTCTATTCATGCTCCTGTGGACAGGTTATCGGCAATTGAAGACGCCGGAAAATTTTCAAGATTTTTTCAAACGCGATAAGTATTCTTGCAACATCAGCTCCGTCGCTCCGAAGAGCACCTCGAAGAAAGCCCTTGATGCTCTCGACGGCAGCTTGCATTAATAGACACAACTAAGCAACTTCATTTCCCTGAGAGGATTAACTCATGGCAAACGATTCTCCTGTCCATCATGCTGCAGAAGATACGGCGCAACGAATTGAGAATGCCGTCAAGAAAGGTGACAAAGACGGTTATGCGCAGATAACAAGCAACGAGATCGGTGATTACGGTAAAACTCACTCGCCCAAGGAAGCGAAGGAATACATGGCCGCTATTACCAAGAAGTTACAAGACGATCACGTTTTGCCTGCAATATCGATATTCGAGGCCCAGCGAGATTTCTCAGCCATCGATGACCGCGGGAACGGCCGTTTGACTAAGGAGCAGCTTGATAAATACGAGACTAATGGTGGATTGAATGACTTTCGTAAGGGGTTGATCGAAAACGTCAAACAGGATTACGACAGAATTCGAAATTTCAACACCTCGTTTGAAACTTGGCGTGGCGGCAACTCAGATGCAATCACCAAAGCTGACATTGAAAAAGGCGTGGGCGAAGAACGAGCTCTTTTGAATCTGTTTGCCAAAGACGAAAAAGGCAACAGTTTGTACGAGAGAATCACTGATGCAAACGGAGACATAAATGCTCACACAATCAGGAACCTGCTTATCACTAACGGCAGTTGTGACGGAAAGCTGCTGACACCAGAGCAAGCGCAGACACTCCACGTTCTCCAAGACACTATGAGCCTTTGGGAAAAATTCAACCCGCTCGCGAAAGATCTGACTGAAAAGGATCTCGCAAGTATGGCCAAACAATGTGGAACGGATCTGCCAACCCTTCAAGCAGCGGCGCCTAAAGGCTCAGAAGTAGACGATCGGCACGCATCACCCGCCGAGTTGCGTTTGAACCAAGCAAAACCCGAAGTCAATCCCGACCTAGTTGCAAACCTGCCAACAAGTCAGCCTCATCACCACCACCACCACCAAAGGCATCATAATAATCACTCGAGAAGGCATCACGGCGGGACTCACCACCCTTAATCAACGCCTGATCTTAATCACTCGAAGAGGCATCACGGCGGGATTCACCAACCTTGACCAACGCCTGATCGATATTGGCAAAAGGCGAGATTGACTGGCTGAGTGATCAGGACCACTTCAGCAATGCGACTCATATAGACAACAGGTTTTTGGTGGAGACGCGGCGGCTAATACCCGTCGCGTCCTGGTTCGTTGGGAACATTAGTGCCCTGGCGTCGTTCGTCTGCTGCGATTCGGATCGCCGTATTTCTTTACCAGTGCGTCGGCGAGCTCTTTTTTGCCGTCGTGCGTGTAGCAGTTATACAACAGCGAAACTACATCATTGATGTGTCTCTTCTCTACACCATCTTTGTAATTCAGCCAAATATCGAGAGCACGATTGAGCCTGGTCTCCGCTTGTGCATAGTCGGTGCGATCGTAGTCGAGTGAGGCAAGTGAAAGCAAGATCTCGGCTACATTATGGCTGCTGGGACCTTTGTGATCCTCTCGAAACTTGAGCTGTTGTTCCAATATAGCCCGCAGTCCGTCGTTGTGCGTATGGATATAAAATGCCGCAATCGTATGCAAAGTATTATCTATTTCCTTGGCAGTGGGCTCATCCGGATCACGCATATGATCGAGACAATCCAACGCCTGCCGGCTTCGGGCTTCTGCCTCGGTTTTGTATTTGTTGTCGGTAGTGGTCTGACAGGCAATCAGAGCATTAAGAGCCCGTAGCCTGTGAACGTCGTACTGACCCAGCAGTTGAGCATCTCTGAGCGCGGTTAGCAGCACAGGAATTGCGCGGGCCGGATCATTCTGCTGCTTTAGAATTCGTTGTCCGTCCAGCAAGTTTGAATCGCAGGATTTGATCAAAGCTTCTCTCATTGACTCGCTTTGCATTTTACTGACAAGCAAATCAGCTTCAGTGTTCTTGCCTTCTCTGTTCAGGAGAGCTGCGAAGGATGGAAGTATTTTGACTCGCTCCTTGTCGCTCAACGATTTTTGTTCGAGAGCCCAGCGATAGAGGTGCTCTGCTTCCGCAAGCTGTCCTTGTTTTACCCGAATGGCAGCAAGATTTGCAGTCGCTGTACTCAAATTTTGTGCCAGAAGAATATCTCCGGTTCGCTCGCTTTCAGGGCATCTCTGATCGAGTTCCATCGCTCTTTGATAAAGCTTTCCCGCTTCATCACTTTGACTATTTTGTTCCAGCAATTGCCCCAGTCCGACTAAGCTGTCGGCCATTTCCTTGTTGACGAGTTCGCCCGCCTGTTTCTTCTGCAATTGTTCGCAAACATCAATTGCGCGACGGTAACAGTTGCTTGCCGAAGCGCCGTGTCCGCTCTTGATCTGCATGCTGGCCAGCCTGCCTAACGAGACGGCTAGTCTGATGTCAGGCGGATGGACGTGTTCTGATTCTGTGACGCATTTATGGAAGAGCTGCTCTGATTTTTCGTAATCTTGCTCTTCCAGCGCATTGTTTGCATCTAGAAACAATGATTCCCATGCCTGATTTTCGCGGTCAGGATGCTCACATGCGCTAAGTAGCATTGGGTTAATGAAAAGCACTAGCAAAACGAGCAATTTTGATTTGTGCTGATGTTTCATACTTTGCTCAGAGCTCAAGCGATGCCGTTCTGATATTCTATATTGTTCAGACTAGCTGCGCCGCAGCATAGGCTAATCCGGACGGCTAGCCAATCCCCGCCAGTGACCGCAGCCTTTGAACATTTGATTTCGTGGATGGTAGGCGCTCAGTGCAACCAGGTGGCGCGTCGTGGCAAAAATTCTTTTTGTTGAAGATGACGATGAGGTGGCGGAAAGCGTCATCGCTGCGCTCAAGCCGGAAAAGCACGTCGTTGAACTGGTCAATCGTGGTGAACACGCAATCGAGCGGCTCGAGCTTTACGGATACGACTTGATCATTCTCGATTGGGAGCTGCCCAACATGTCGGGTGTGGAGATTTGCACCCGCTTTCGTGCACAAGGCGGCACCACTCCCATCTTAATGCTGACAGGGCGCGGCAAGGAAGCTGACAAAGAGACAGCACTGGATTCAGGCGCTGACGATTACCTGACCAAGCCATTTGGTGTCCGGGAGCTGAATGCGCGGTTGCGGGCATTGCTACGGCGACCGGCAAATGTGGTAGGCAATCGCTTAAGGATAGGACTGTTAGAGCTTGACACCAGCGAGCGTTCTTTGCTTTTCAACGGTGGGCCTGTGAGCCTGCAACCAAAGGAATTTGCCATTCTGGAATTTTTTATGCGTCATCCGGATACGGTGCACAGTACTGAGATACTGGTGAACAGCATCTGGAGCAGCGATTCGAGCGGTTCCATTCAGTCGCTCTATACGTACATGAAGAGTTTGCGAAAAAAGATATCCGGCTCTGACGGTGAGTGTGCCATTAAAACAGTTCACGGCGTAGGCTACAAACTGGTGAGCAAATAGACTCAGTCAGGCTCGGGTTGTTCGTGATTGGGCAGTTGGAACCAGAACGTGCTGCCCTTGTCTTCTTCGCTTACCACACCAATTGTGCCACCATGAGCTTCGACGATGACCTGGCAAATGTAGAGCCCGAGACCACTACCCTTGTAGTCCTTTGAGCCTTCATGCTCTGCCATCTGAAAACGCTCGAAAATCTTGCTCTGCGATGATGCGGGAATGCCGGGACCCTGGTCTTGCACTTCGACGCGAATGTATTTTTCCGTTTCACTGCTGAGCAGTTTTACTGTACCGTTTTGATTAGAAAACTTGATGGCGTTAGCAAGAAGATTGACCGTAACCTGCACAAGACGATCGGGGTCGGCTAAAAGCTCAGGAGTAGCTCCAGTCACCTCAAGCGACACATTTTTCATCTGCGCTTGAGCCTTTGTCGCTTCCACTGCCGTATCGATAATCTCAGCCAAACAGCATGGTTTTGGATTGATTTCGGCTTTGCCGGCTGAGAGCTTCTCAACATCGAGAAGATCGCTGACCAGGCGAATCAAGCGCGCGGCATTGGTCTCGGCAATGGCGGCCGGCCGCTGTGCAGTTTCTGGCAATGCGCCAAAATTGCCATCAATAAGAGACTCCAAGAAGACCCGAATGGATGTAAGCGGACTGCGCACATCATGACTGACCATCTCCATCAAATCTTGTTTCTGTCTTGCTGTTTGGGCCAAATCATTGGCCATCGTGTGGAACGAGCGATCCAACTGCGCTATCTCGTCGTTGCCTTCTAGCGGCGGATTGATTTTTGCTCCCGACGCCAAACGCTGCGTGTTGTCCAACAGGATCTTCCACCTTTTTGCGGCCCAGACATTGAAGATGGTCACCAGTCCTATTCCCAGTGCGAGGTTGAGCAGCAGACCAATACTCAAACACAAATCCAAATTTTGCTCGGCTTGTGCTTTGGCGTCAGGGGCCGCGTCTTCCGTTTGCTTCGGCGCCTCGGTGAAAGCGTGCAATGCATCGACCAGACCTTGCAGAAGTTTCGTGGTCTTGCTTCTGATCTTGGCTGCGTCGAAAAGCATCAAGTTAGATGTGTTATCGCGACTGAGATCCGACTCGATGTTATCGAGCAGAACCAGCCCCATGTCGGTTCTTTGGGCAAGGTCCCGAAATCGATGGAGTTGATCCTTATTGTCGTGAACCAATATTTCGATAGTGCGCAGACGCTGCGGAATGAAACTGCACAGGGCTTCGTACTGCCTGTGACTCTGATCGCTGTGCGACATGCTAAAAGTGGCCAGAGCGAAGATCGCTTTGGAGAAGCCCTCGTGCAGGTCTTTCGCCTGAGCAACGACCGCCTCTGCATGATTGCCTTGCCACGCCTCGTACTCGGCTTGATGCACCAGACAAGCCAACCAGATCACAAAAACGACCTCAAAAACAATTGGCAGAAGCACCAGGATCAACGCTTGCTGAAACAGTGTCAGTCGGAAATTCACAGTCGGCTCCGCTCGCAGTGGCAAGGTCTAACTCATAGTATAGACCTGGTGTCTGCAGATCCTGACCCGCCCAAAACAAGGGCAAAGCCAATCTGAGGCAATGCAATGTGATGATGCAGTGGCGTTGGAGTTATTCTGTCACTACTCGCCGTACGGTGCCAGGCGAGGTTCCAGATTGAGCAACCACATCATTAGTTCCATGCGGCGATTGCTGCGTGCAGATTTTTCTTCGTGCGACATGTGATCGTCCTCCGGATTGGTCGCGGCGCCAAGCAACCATTCCAGCGCGTCGCGCAGGTTCAAGGAATGATGATGCGGCTGCGTAGAAGGGCGCAAGAGGCTGCCCGGTCCTTGTGGCTCGAAGCTGGACTGCCCGTCTTGATCCTGAGCATTGTTGTTCAGGAAAAATGAGTTTGTTCGTGCAGTGGTTGGGTCGGACACTAATTGAACTCACATAGAAGGAGGGTACGCTCGCCCGTTGCGGGTACGGTCAACCACTTTAGCTCTTGTAAACCCCCTTGTACATGTAGGTCGTCTCATGCGGGCATGAAGTTTTTTTATGCCGATCTGTAGTGGTGCTTAGTGCAAGCGGATAGACGAAATTCGCGATGCATCGTGCCGACAAACTTTGTTCACGTAGGTTCGTCTGATGCAACGTCAATGCAGTCCTTTTTCTATGCGCTCCGTCGGCTTCGTCCCTCGCCTCCTACGCGCCGACCCTCGTTCGCTGCGACCGGCTCCTCGCCGCTCTTGCTCACTTCCCGTTCAGAGCAGACCTGATTGCTCGAATTGATCTCGCTCTCACATGAAAAGAGAAACATATGATCGCGGTCGATACCGCAAATATGTATTAGCTCAGTTTCAATTACTCGCTCGAACCCGAAGTCAGTCCGCATTGATTATCTTATTGATTTAGCAATTTCAGATTCGCGAACATTTTTGTCCAAGCTTGTGCGCGATGAGAAAGTTTGTTTTTTTCATCTGAAGAAAGTTCTGCGGCGGTTTTGTTTTTCTCAGCCAGGTAGAAGATCGGGTCGTAGCCGAATCCGTTTGTACCGCGTTCTTGATCGCAGATCGTGCCTCGCCATCTTGCCTCGGTTGTGTGCAGAACGGCGCCGTCTGGCGCACAAAATGCCATAGCGCAAACGAATGCTGCATCGCGATCGGTGCATCCATTTTGTTTGATCTCAGCGAGCAATTTATGCCGTCTATCTGCGTCACTGCCTTCGCAGTATCGAGCGGAATGGATGCCTGGACGTCCCTCAAGGCAACTTACTTCCAGCCCGGAATCGTCCGCGAGCGCATGCAGGCCGGTCGCAATTGCAGCCGCTTTTGCTTTGATTATGGCGTTTTCGATGAATGTTTTGCCAGTCTCTTCCGGATCGAAATCTGCCGGCGCTAGAATGAAATCCAGTTCTTTGGCGCCGCTGGAGAGTTCTTTCAACTCTCTCAACTTGCCTGGATTTTTTGTCGCCAGTACTACCTTCATTCGCCGTGCCGGAAATTATGTTTTGTGCGTCAAGAGTCTGCGCAGTCGAGTATTCTAACTTATTCGCTCCGTCGGCGTCGTCCCTCGCCTCCTCCGCTATACATCCGCTTCGGCAGCGACGGCTCCTCGCCGCCTCAGCCTCGCTGCACCTCGATTAATCTTACTCTGCTTGCTTCTTTCGTTGAGGCAGCGTGCCTTTCTTGAGGCTGCGTGAGCCGGTCTTAAGTGGTGTGACGTTGCTGCTCCGCGCTGCCGCATCGCCCGTGGTGGCACCCTTGCCGTTGCTGCCGGTGCCGCCTTTCTTCCGATGATCCTTGCGTTGCACTCTGAGCACGTCGCTGATCTGGCTGATCGACTGAGATACGCGCGTAAGCTGGTCGATGTCCAAGACGTCGAGGATAAGATTGATTGTCGCCGTGCGCTTCTCCTTGTGCGTCTCGACTCGCAGTTGAGCAAGGTTGATTTTCCACTCGGTCACTTTCTTGAGTATGTCGTTGGCGATGCCGATGCGATCCAGGCATTCGATCTGCAATCCGGCTGGGTAGGCGGAGGTGCGTTCTTGCGACCAATCGACGGCCATGCGGCGTTCGGCGTCGACTTTGAGCATGTTTGTGCAGTCAGAGCGATGTACAGCAATGCCGCTGCCGCGAGTGACGACGCCCAAGATTTCTTCGCCGGGAACCGGCTGGCAACACTTGGCCAGGTGGTGCAACAATCCGCCCAGGCTGCCGATGTGGCTGGGTTTTACTTCTTGTGGCGGCGGTGCGACATAACCTTTCTTTGCGGCGTTTTCCTGATGCTCTTGCTCGCGCACCTTGTTGACGATTTGGCTGACCGACAGATCGCCGTAGCCGACGGCGGCAAGGATGTCCGACGGGTCTGTGACGTTGAGCCTCTTACCCACATCGCCTTTGAGCTTGTCTGACTTGAGAAACTCTTCCAAAGCGGCGCGCCCGAGTTCTGCTTCGAGCATCTGACGGCCTTGTTGGATATGCTCTTCGCGATGATGCTTCTTGAACCATTGACGGATGCGGTTCTTAGCGCCATGAGTCTTGGCGAAGTTGAGCCAGTCCATCGTCGGATGTGCGTTTTTGCTCGTGATGATTTCGGTGATATCACCATTCTTCAGCACCGTATTTAGTGGCACGATTCGATCGTTGATTCGGGCGCCGATGCATCTGTGTCCCACATCAGTGTGAATGCGGTAGGCGAAATCGATCGGTGTCGACCCGGTCGGCAAGTCCAGGACATCGCCGCGCGGGCTGAAGACGAACACTTCATCTTCGAACAGATCCATCTTGACGGTATCGAGATATTCCTGCGCATCGACCAGGTCGTGTTGCCAATCAACGAGTTGCCGCAGCCAGGCAAGCTTTCTGTCGACCGAGGAGTCGGCTTTGACCGATTCGCCCGTTTCCTTGTATCGCCAGTGAGCGGCGATGCCGAACTCGGCGATGTGGTGCATTTTGCGAGTGCGGATTTGAATTTCGACCGGCTTGCCCTTGGGACCGATCACTGCTGTGTGCAGCGACTGATAATTGTTCGGCTTGGGCATGGCGATGTAGTCTTTGAATCGCCCGGGGATCGGGCGAAACAGCGCGTGCACCAGACCCATTACCTCGTAGCACTTTTGTGTATCGGGATCGGCGTCGAGCTCGCAGTAATTTTTGTCGGCATTACTGTCGATGATTACACGGATGGCCAGTATGTCGTACAGCTCTTCGAATTCTTTTTGCTGGCGTTTCAGTTTCTTCCAAATACCGAAAAGGTGCTTGGGCCTGCCGACGATATCAGCGTAGATCTGGCGATTGTCGAGCTCGCCTCGCAGTTTCTCCACCACCTGGCTGATCAAATATTCACGATCAGAACGGCTGTCTGCGACTAGCTGCTGGATGTTTACGTATTCATCCGGATGCAGATACTTCAGCCCGAGATCTTCCAGCTCCCACTTCATTTGTCCGAGACCGAAGCGGTTTGCCAGTGGAGCGTAGATCTCCAACGTTTCTTTGGCGATATCGGCTTGCTTGCGTGCCGGCATGTGGTCCAGAGTGCGCATGTTGTGCAGGCGGTCCGCCAATTTGACCAGCACGACCCGCACGTCTTCAGCGATAGCGACGATCAACTTGCGAAAGTTTTCCGCTTGCCGCTCTTCCTTGGAGCTGAAGCTGAATTTACCTAGCTTGGTCACACCCTCGACAATCAGCCGTACTTCCTTACCGAAACGGTCTTCGATCTCTTTTGGCTTGACGTCGCAATCTTCGAGAACGTCGTGCAGCAAGCCGGCAGCGATGGTCTGGCTGTCGCCGCTCAGCTCAGCCAGGATCGAGGAAACCTCGACCGGGTGGATGATATAAGGCTCTTCCGATTTGCGAAACTGCCCATCGTGCGCCTTGAAAGCAAACTCGTACGCCTGCCGCACGAAGGCGATATCCTCTGCAGGCCTTCGTTGCCTGGTCAAAATTTCGAACAGCCTCTGTTCTATCGGCTGATGGGACATGCTGACCTTGATTGTCTTGATTAGCTGCCGGCGATGAAATTAATGAAGATTATACAATTCCCCAAAAGCTTATCCCAGCAGTATATGGGCACCGTGACGAACTCGTTACGCTGGTTTGACGGCTTTGCAGCCGTTCATCCGCCCGTTTGCTCTCCACATCTATATAATGCACTTTTTCCCGGAATTCGAACCACCCGCTTGCCTCTGGCTGAACCTAAGGCAGCGGGACAATGTTGCAATTGGCACCACGCCGCAACTAGAGAGCCGGTGATCAGGAAAATGGGAGTGCATCGATCTGATGATCTGGTGATCATTTTGTGAGCGCGCCTGCCTGTGCGCTTGTCTGTTGAAACCCTGACGGCATCTGCTTTTCTGGGGCTCGGTTGGAAACATTGTGTCTTAACTGTGAAAAATCAAGGGTAGAGTTTTCGGCTCTGGATGCTGTTTTAAGAAAACCAACTCGATTTTTCACACCTCCATCACAACTCAAAAGTAGTATGTGCCAACCTGGCGGAAGGCAAGCCCTGATAGGGTATCCAAAAGGGACTGGCTGGCGGGCGAGTTAGAGGATGTTTTCATGCGCAATACATGGCGTACGTTTTCTGATGTTTCACTTAGCAATAAGGCGGATAAACCAGTGTTTCCAGAAATAGAATTCATGCGACTTTCAACATCATGGCAAGAAAGCTCAAAGGATGCGAGCTTCTGCGGATCGGCTGCGTTCGGCGGACGTATGTACAAGCGATACCACTCGAAGGTGCATAAGGAAACCTATTTGGATTTCTCCTATCGCGGCGCAACGGTATCGGAACAGGCAGCCAAGGCATTCAGCGATTTGCTGCGTGAACCACATGCGGTATCAGGCTCGCAGCTAGTGAAAATCTCTGAAGTCTTGGGACAAACAGTTAGTGCGCGCAACATCTACGGCGAATTCGTCAATGAGATCAATAGTGCAGATGTCGGCGCGATAAACGGACGCAACGTGCTCGTCATTCACTGGCGCCACGTCAAACACAATCGCAAAGTCGTCTCCATCTACATTGACGCCTTCAACAACGGCATGACGGTGCGTGAAATACACTTCTCGACGCCGGTGGAGAGCTACGACTTCACGCACAAAAATTTCTATGAAACAGTGCGGTCGGCCCAATGGGCATGCGCTACGCCGCCGCCGGTCAGTTGTGTAGCTTAGTGTGAGGATGTTCCATCCCTGCAGCTCTAACTCGCCCGACGTCGTAATTGGCGGTTGATGATTTCTGGTTTCGAAATCTCTTGCAGCAGCTCGCCGGCTTTTTTCGTCTTACTCATGCGGATGGCAACGTCTGCCTGGCTGATGATGCCGACCAACTTTCCGTACTGGTCGACAATGGGCAGACGGCGAACCTGATTGGTTTCCATTATCTCTATGGCAGTGGCGATATCGTCGGCAGGGCTGCATGTGCGCGGGCGCGGACTCATCACCTGCTCGGCGCAAGTGGCGTTGACATCACGTCCTGCCGCCATGGCATTCAAGACCAGGTCGCGGTCGGTGACGATGCCGACCAGCCGCCGATCGTCTTCGCTGTCGAGCACCGGGACGGCACCGATGTTCTTGCTCTTCATCAGCTTCGCCACTTCCGCCACGGGAGTGCTGCACAGGCAAAAATCAGGATCTGGCGTCATGATTTGATTGCACGTTGGCATGGGGAAACCTCTCTGTCACTACGTACGCAATTGACGCGCAGTGGCTCCAAACGGTTTCCAATTAATTTCGTTCTGATACCAGGCCTATGTAGTTTTGCAAAGCGAACGAGCGCATAATTGGGCACTTAGGCGAGGAGATCGAATCTTGATTAAATCGAAGGGTCACAAGGATGTTCTATAAAAATAGATCAGACGCCGGTAGAGCCCTCTCACGCGCGTTAGTGAAGTACTCGCACCGTGCAGATGTGGTGCTGCTTGGTTTGCCCAGAGGCGGCGTACCAGTCGCGTTTGAGATCGCTCGCGAGCTGCAGCTGCCTTTGGACGTGTTCATCGTGCGCAAGCTGGGAACCCCTTGGCAGAAAGAGCTGGCAATGGGCGCGATCGCCTCAGGCGGCACAATAGTGCTCAACGATGACGTGATTGAAGGACTGCAGATTCCCGCAGCCACGGTTGCTAACGTTGCCAGAGAGGAACAGCTTGAGCTTAAAAGGCGTGAGTTAGCGTTTCGCGGTAGCAACGAACCAATCGATTTGAGGGACAAGGTGGCTATTCTGGTTGATGACGGTCTGGCTACCGGAGCCAGCATGCGTGCGGCAGTCAGTGCCGTGCGTGCGTTCAATCCGAAAAAGGTGGTCGTCGCAGTGCCGGTCGCCGCTGGCCCGACATGCGTGCAAATGGCGCAAGAGGTTGATGAAACGGTCTGTCTCGAGACACCGGAGCCGTTCGAGGGTGTCGGTCAATGGTACCTGGACTTCCGGCAGACCACCGACGATGAGGTGCGCAAACTACTGGCAGCCGCCAAGCTATCGTTGCAGCACGGCAGCCGTACGGCACCTATGTAGCGAAGGCAGGATTCGAAGTAGCAGCGAAGGTAAGGCGGCGAGGAGCCGTCGCAGCCGCAGCGGATGAACAGCGGAGGAGGCGAGTGACGAAGCCGACGGAGCGATTATAGGAACTCGAACAGGCAGCGAAGGCAAGGCGGCGAGGAGCCGTCGCAGCCGCAGCGGATGAACAGCGGAGGAGGCGAGGGACGAAGCCGACGGAGCGATTATAGGAACTCGAACAGGCAGCGAAGGCAAGGCGGCGAGGAGCCGTCGCAGCCGCAGCGGATGAACAGCGGAGGAGGCGAGGGACGAAGCCGACGGAGCGATTATAGGAACTCGAACAGGCAGCGAAGGCAAGGCGGCGAGGAGCCGTCGCAGCCGCAGCGGATGAACAGCGGAGGAGGCGAGGGACGAAGCCGACGGAGCGATTACAAAGGGATCACTTGGACCACGGCGTCGACATAATGTCTTTGGGAAACGGATTGCCCGTCGAGCCCCAGTAGTCTTTTGGTCCGGTAGGGTTCGGCATTTGCACGGGATAGGCGACTGAACCGCCGGTTTGAGCGTAATAGCTGCCGGAGGATGAGGGATTAGGCGTTGATGGTGCGTAATAGTTGCCTGATGGTTTACTCGGTGTGTCGTCTATGACGGTTTCTCCGCCGAACATTGAATGATTGCCCGAACCCATGCCGCCGGCCGCTCCCATCATGGCCGCGCCCATTCCCGGATTGCCGCCCCATCCCCAGCCGCCAAAGCCAGGCGTGAAACCGCCAATTCCGCCGAAGCCGCCGTGATGTCCCCAACCCCGGTAAAGCCCGGTACCATATCCGGTGCCATAGCCGCCGTTGCCCCACCCCATTTCACGTCCGCCCCAGCTACCGAAGGTGCCGTAGGGAACACCGTAGCCGCCAAAACCAGGTCGGAATCCGCGTGCATATGAGCCGGCCGCCCATGGTGTTCCCCAACCGGCGCCACCATAGACGGTGTTGGGCAGACCCGGGCTGAGTAAGCCGGAGTTGTAACCATGGAGAAACGGTGAGCGCCCATAACCATATGTGGTGCCGAAGCCGCCGCCCAATCCGGGATAGGTATAGCCCGCAGCCGGTGCGTTGTTGATGATGAACGTGTGTTCAGGCTGAGCCTCAGCCGGGGAGGAAGTGATCCAGGCAGGAGCGAGGAACCCGCCCTGCTGAACTCGGTCGTTGTCCGGCGTGGAATCCTGAGCTATAGCCGGTAGCTGAGCAAGCACAACCGCCAAACAGATGCCCCAGCCCAGAAATTTCATCATCGTTCCCCGCGTCTTCTCTCGTGATTATAGGGCAATTACATGAGCTTTCCCTAAAGTCCCCGCTCGTTTCACTTGAGATCTGTATACTCGTCTGCTGGATTGTTTAGGCGGAAATGCCGATTCTCAGCTTTTTTCTTATCCCTCTGCGATTTTCGGGAACTTGTATATTTGATCCCGCGTCTTCAACATTTGTGCAGGACTCTCGCTTCTTTGTGAGGTCCGGCAGGCTCATTTGTCCCGCTCGGACATACATAAATCTACCGGTCGTGCGTGATGCGCGCGACTTGCATCGCCTCTTTCCAAGGAAACTGCTGCATGAGATCATTAAAGCGAGCCTACACCATATTCGGTGCCATGGCGTTGGTATTTTGCGTAGGCTTAACTGCACCAAATGGTGTCTTTGCAATGGATAAAGAACACTGTATCAAGGGGGCGGAAACGGTCGAGGAGCAGATTGGCGATCACAAGTATCAAGTCAGCCGCATGCTGATTGACGCTCCAGTGCTGCAGGTGCAAGCGGTACTAACTGATTATCAGCAGACGACTCGCATGTTTCCCAACGTGAAAAAGTGTCACGTGGTTGAAGAAGCCGGGCCGTTGAAGAAGATTTCTTTCACAGCCAGTGCGCCAGCTAATCTGTGGACGTTCGACTACGTCCTCGAAGTGAAAGAAGCGCCTGGTTATATCGAATGGCGCAGAATCAGCGGTGCCTTTAAAAAGAACGAAGGTTTTTGGAAACTAGAACCGATGGATGAAGGCCGTGCTACTTTAGTGACATACGCCAAGTTCGTCGATGGTGGATTGCTCTTGCCACAACCGCTGGTGACGCGCGAATTGCGCGCCAGCATGCCTGAGGTGATGGCTAACCTGAAGGAGAATGTGGAAGTGCGATCCAGGGTCGCGCGTGCCGATTCGCATACTCACTAGTCCAGAATGATCGCAACAGAAAGGCTGCTTCGACTTGAAGCAGCCTTTCTTTTTCGGGGCCTGGGCGGCAAGACATGGGCGAGCAAGCTTATGCGCGCTGCCGGATTACTCCTCGGTATCAGCACATGCGAATCATGCGCGCGTCCGACACTGCGGCTGGATGGTTTGTAGAAGCTCGCTTTAATCCCTGCTCCAAGTGTACTGCTGGAGATCTGAAAATTTCCTGAGTGTTCGCTTTTACTTCTGCGCTTGTGTTTTCGGTTTGCATGCTTTGGCAATCAATAGAGCACCGATGATGCAGGCGATTAGAAGGAACGATTGCTGATGGAATAAAACTTGTCCCTGGTCGATCAAATCGAGCGGGATTTCCAGATATCCCATGACGTCGTATGCAGTGCCCCATAGAAGCATGTTCAACGGTTTTACGTACCATAACGCGATGAATAAGACCCAAATGCCGACTCGAGCAAAATTGTTTGCCGCTGTGCGCAAACTGGAAGGCAGCCAGGGCGCGATGATTCCATAGCCGTCCATGGGCGGAATCGGCAAAAGATTGAGAATGATGGCTACGGCTTGAAAGAGGGCTAAGAGTGCCAGACTTGGCCAGATGTAGCTGTCTTGTCCGGAATACATGCCAAGCAGAAACGGCATGGCGATGACGATCAGTACGAAGACATTGGCCAGCGGTCCAGCCAATGAGACAAAGCTGTTCCAGAAGCGATTGCGCAGTTTGCTATGGTCGATGTAAACGGCGGCGCCTGGCAAGGCGATGCCGCCAATCATCAGGATGATCAAAGGAATAATCAAAGTCAGACCGATGTCCGTGTACTTGAGCGGGTTGAGCGTCAAGTAACCTTTGTCTTTTACCGACTTGTCACCGCCGGCGTAAGCGACGAGGGCGTGGGCGAATTCGTGCAGGCACAAGGAGATCATCCATCCGACGCCGACGATTAACGCTGTCCCAATTTTATTGTCCATAGCGGCTAGTATAACCGCTCAGGCACCTGCGTGCTGGAGGCTACTACTCCTGATTTGAGGAGTAAAGGTGAGGTAATTTTCGCGCAGGCGCCCAGCCAATTTCGTTTCACTTTCCGTCAGCGCGCCAAGTTTCAGTTCGGTGCCGAACGCTTTCTCAAAACCGCTTTTCATCGCTGCCTCAAGTTGGGAAATGGCAATGTTCTTGCCGGCAATCTCGAACAAGTTGGCGTGGCGCGCTCCTCTGGATGTGAGCGGCGACAGGGCTCCTTGCGTGCCGGTGAGCAGGCGCTCCATCAGTTCTTGATCTTGATTGAGCAAGAGTGAACCGTGTTGCAAGACACCATTGCCGCGGCGGAGCTGTGCGCTGCCGACAAGTTTTTTGCCGCGGTGGTGCAGGTCAGCCGTGGTCGTTGCCAGAAAGCAGTCTTGCAGCTGCCGATATGATGAATCAGACGTGCCTATCTCAGCGGCTACTCCGAGGTGTTCCAGAGCGCCTATCAGTCCCAGGCAAATCTGCTTATAGGCTCCGATGATGCTGGGGCTGAGAAATTCATTTGCCGCCTGAGCGCCGTTGGATTTGTCGGGTTGCGCACCACTTGCGGTGCCGACGAATGAATAAGTAAGATCGCCCAAGTGCAAAACAGCGCGGCCACCGGTTGGCCGGCGCACCAGATCCAATCCCGCCGCTCGAATCCTCTGCGCCACGTCTGGTGCCAGAGTTTGGGCATAGCCAATGGAAACAGCAGGTGGTCGAAAACCATAAAGGCGCACCGTAGGTGGTGCCATGCCCGCAAGATGAGTCTCCAAAATCGCTTCGTCGACGGCCATGTTCATCGCCGCATCATGTTCGTCATACGCAAGCAAGCGCCATTCGATTTTGCCTGGCTGGTTCATCGCTGCCTCGTCAATGCGCACTGGCTTTAATCAGGGTCGGTGTAGCAACGGTGTCGGCGCTGAATGTAAATGCTTCATCCAACTTTCTCGCTGCCGCTTCGAAATGCTCTCTAGTGTCTGCGTGGATGATCGCCGCTGCCTGTCCCGCCTCGAGCTTGGTGCCGACCTTGGCGCGCAGGACTATGCCGACCGCATGGTTGATCGGATCATTCTTGCGGTCTCGGCCGGCTCCCATCAGTTTGCAGGCTTCGGAGACCTTGCGGCCGTCCAGATGTTTCACCCAGCGCGTGCTGCTGACAGAGGCCGGAACGTACTCCAGCTGCAGCTTGGCAGTGGGCATGATGCCTGGATTTTCAATCACCGACGCATCGCCGCTTTGAGCTTTGATCAAGGTGCGCAGATTCTCGAGAGCTTTGCCGCTGTCGATTATCTCTTGCAGTTTCTTACGCGCCTCGTGTTCTGATGCGCATTTCTTGGCCTCGACCAGAGCGAGCGAACCGAGTGTCAGACATAATTCTTGCAGATCCTCAGGACCGTTGCCCTTCAATGTTTCGATCGCCTCGATCACTTCCACTGTGTGTCCAACCGCATAACCAAGCGGTTGTTCCATATCCGTCACGGTGCACATGATCGGTCGGTGCAAGCGATGACCGACATCGGTCATCACCTGAGCCAGCTCTTTCGCTTTCGCTTCCGTGTCCATAAACGCGCCGCGGCCGCACTTCACATCGAGAATGATCATGTTGGCGCCGGCGGCGATTTTCTTGGAGACGACAGAAGCCGCGATCAGAGGAATCGATTCTACCGTGGCAGTGACATCGCGCAGGGCGTAGATCTTGCCGTCTGCCGGCGCCAACTCCTGCGTCTGCCCGCCAATCGCCATGCCGATCGCTTTCACCTGGCTGATGAATTTGTCGATCGGTAAAGCCACGTTGAACCCGGGGATCGCTTCCAGTTTGTCCAGCGTGCCGCCAGTATGACCCAGTCCACGACCGGAAAGTTTGGCCATGGGAATGCCGGCGGCGGCAAGCAGGGGCACGAAAACCAGAGTGGTCTTGTCGCCGACGCCGCCTGTGCTGTGCTTGTCGGCCACCAGCGGCCCGATCTCGGAGAGGTCGAGCACTTCGCCGGAGCGACAAATCGCATCGGTGAGAGAGGCGGTTTCCTCAATCGTCATGCCGCGCCAGCAAACCGCCATCAGCCAGGCTGAGAGCTGGTAGTCGGGAATGGACTCGTCCATGATGCCTTGCACGATGAAGTCGATTTGTTTGCGATCGTGCTCTAAGCCGTGGCGTTTGGCCGCGATCAGATCGACCATGCGCAAGGCGTGCGCTTCCTCGGTCTTGGTCGATGCGGTGAGACTGGACATGGCATTCTCCTGGCGAAGGAATAAATTTGGCGCAACCTCTTGACGACTGGCGAAAGACCTGGATAATGGTCTTAGGGAGCGGACCCTACGAAGCATACTATGAAAGCCTTTCTGGTCCGTTCCCTCTTTTTTTGGCAATTTTTAGGACTTCAGCCCGCCGCAAGGCGTTGGTCCCGTCACAGCCGAACCTGACGACCAAGCGCAGCAGGGACAGACGAAGGCGACGGAGCGGACGGAAGCAACAAATCAGGTAGCGAAGGCAAGGCGGCGAGGAGCCGTCGCAGCCGAAGCGGAGGAACAGAGCGGAGGAGCCGAGGGACGACGGCGACGTAGCGATTACAAAAGTCCCCATCATGAAGTACCTGTAAGCACCATGCCCCGATCGTGCGGTATGCTTTGCAGGCTTCCTGGGGTCCGAACATATGCTGGTAGTTCCAGAAAAGAGCCTTCCGCAGCACCATGACGGCGCGCTGCCGCGGCTGGGGCAGATCAATTTCGTCAACAGTTTGCCTGTAGTTCTGCCGATGATGGATAACGAATGGCAGACCAGAGCCGAAGTCACGTACGCCACTCCGGCAGCGCTCAACGCCGCTTTCGAGCGCAACGAACTCGATGTCGGCGCAATGAGTTCCTTCTACTTCTTGCAGAACGGCACCTTGCGCCTGGTCGATGATCTGTCGATTTCCAGTGACGGTGCCGTGGCCAGCGTAATGTGCTACAGCAAAGTGCCTCTCTCTCGCTTGGATGGCGCGCGTATCGCTGTTCCTACTTCATCTGCCACATCGATCAATCTGCTTTTAGTGTTGCTGCGCGAAATTTTCGGGGCCGTTCCGCAATTGACTGGTTGCCACGAACCCAGCCTGGTCGGGGGCGATTTCGAGGCGGCTCTGGTGATAGGCGATCAGGCGTTGCAGGCCGAGACCTCATGGGACCGGCAACTGATCCGCGCGGATCTGGGAGAATGGTGGCGCATCAACACCGGGCTGCCCATGGTGTTCGGACTTTGGGCGGGAAGAGAGGCCTGGGTGCTCGAGCATCCCGAGAGCTTCGCTGCTATTAGTCAGCATTTGAAACATGCAGCAGCGAGCGGGTTGACCACGAAGTTTGCCGCGGTCCTGGCTGAAGGCTGCCGCAGAACGGGCATGCCCGAGGCGCGCATCAAGAAATACTTCACCCAGGATCTCAACTATCGTTTGAGCGAACGCCACCACGAAGGGCTCCAACTCTACGCTGAGTTGTGCCGCAAACATGGCTTATTCGGCGCAGGAGCTTAGGCAAGGCGCCGGTGGACGAGATCTATGTGAGCACCGATATCGAGGCTGATGGACCGATTCCCGGTCCTTATTCGATGCTCAGTTTTGGCTCGGCTGCTTATACCGCGAAGAAAGAACTACTGGCTACATTTTCGGCCAACCTGGAAACTCTGCCTGGTGCGACCGGGCACCCACACACAATGGCATGGTGGGCGACGCAAAGCGAGGCGTGGCAAGCCTGCCGGCAAAACATCGAGCCACCCGAGACCGCCATGCGCAAATATTTGCAATGGCTAGAAGAGTTGCCCGGCAAGCCGGTTTTTGTCGCTTATCCCGCCGCGTTCGACTTTATGTTCGTGCAGTGGTATCTGATGCGGTTCACCGGAGAGAGCCCGTTTTCGCATTCGGCGCTCGATATGAAGACGTTTGCCATGGTGCTCTTGAAGAAACACTACCGGGACTCCACAAAGGCGAACATGCCGAGGAATTGGTTCGACGATTTGCCGCATACCCACATTGCCCTTGACGATGCGATCGAGCAGGGGGCGCTTTTCTGCAACATGCTGGCGGCAAGCCTGACCGAATAGCCGTCAAAGAGATAACGAAGAAGTAGCAAAGGCAAGGCGGCGCGGGACGAAGCCGACGGAGCGGTGATTCGATATATTTCGGCGAGGGACGAAGCCGACGGAGCGACTATGTCATGTCTTAATTACGTGAAAGGATTAAACGTTGTTATACTGATTGTGGTTTACCAAAGCAGCTGAGCCGGGTATTGACCATAAGCTATGGTTGGAACATCCCAATCTGGAACGCCCTACGAATCAGGCAACAGCCTGGGTAGACCGCTGTTCGTCCTGCAAGACCGCTATGAGGTTGTAAATCACCTGGGACAGGGCGGCATGGGCACCGTGTATGTCGCGCGCGACCGCCGCTTGGGTCGCCGTCAATGTGTCGTCAAGAAACTGCGCGATGACTTCTTCCGTGAAGAAGACAAAGAGAAGGCGATGGCTTTCTTCGAGCGCGAGGCGGATGTGCTGAGCAAATTGCAGCACGCCAACATCGTGCATATTCACGATTCGTTCAAAGAAGACGGCGACTGTTACCTGGTCATGGAGTATGTCGAGGGCGAAAACCTCCACCAGATGCTGGGACGGAGAGGCGAGCCCTTTCCTGAAGAGCAGGTGCTGCAATGGGCGTCACAAATTGCCGAGGTGCTCGATTATTTGCATACGAACGATCCTCAGATTATCTATCGTGATCTGAAGCCCAGCAACATCATGATCGATACGAAAGATCGTGTGAAACTTGTCGATTTCGGGATCGCCAGACCTTACGTGGAAGATTCCGACAACACGCACGTTGTTTCTGCCGGCTATTCTCCGCCCGAGCAGTATTGGGGGGCCGCGGACCCTCGCTCGGATGTCTATGCGCTCGGCGCCACGATCTATTTTCTTTTGACCGGTGAAGAGCCGCTGGCATTGCAGACTTCATCGCCAAAGAAAATGTGCATTGATATTTCCGAACATACCGACATGATCGTGCAGCGAGCGACGGCGCAAGATCTGCTCTTGCGATATCAGTCCGCCTTGGAAATGAAAGAGGATCTGGATCGCCGCAAGGAGATCAAAGGCGAACGAAGTAAAGCCACAGTTGGTGCGATTGCGGCACTGGTCGTCCTGGCCCTGGTCTTGATCGGGGGTGCGGGCGTCGCCCTTCTTTCTCACTTGGATTCACAGAGCGCCGAGAAGCAAGCGGAAGGGTACCGGATGCGAATTCTGCAGAGCGAGAAGCAGCTGCGAGCAAAAGACGAAGAGCTGAAGCGTCTGGAAGAGCACCGTCGCAATAACAGCGATTTGATTCAACAAGACGGCATGCGCAAGATCACCGCCGCACCCGACTATCAACAATCGCCGCCGAAGGCGAGCAAGCCGAAAGCTTCGACAGTAGCATTTCGCGAAGTTGATGAGGCACAATTGACCGATCCTGATGGTCTGGCACCACCGGAAGATGACATGCAGCAACAACAACAACAACAGCAACAGCCTGCCGGGTTGCCGTTCTTGCCGCATCCCAGTGGCGAGTGAATCATCCTCAAACCATTACATAATCAGATGCGTAGCAGCCAAAACAAGCACTGCCGTGCCGAAAACCAGCCGGTACCAGACAAACACCCAGGTCGAGTGCTGCTGCAAATATTTGAGAAACCAGGCGATTGCCAGATAACTGACGATCGTCGAGGCCGCCAACCCGACGATCAAGTCGCCCATGGCTGCGCCTTGCAGCCCATTATCTTTGACCATTTTGTAGAGTTCATACAGTCCGCTGATTACAATCGCCGGTATACCTAACAAGAAACTGAATCGCGCTGCGTCTGCCCGATTGAAGTCGAGAAACATGGCTACGGTCAAAGTCGAGCCGCTGCGTGAGCAGCCAGGAATCAGGGCCATCGCCTGACCGAGACCGACGAGCAGTCCGTCTTTGCCGCCGACAGAGTCGATTGTGCGCCGGTGCTTGCCCACCTTTTCGGCAACGAGCAAAAGCGCGCCCATGAAAATTGAGGCGGCGCCGATTACGGCCATCGAACGCAATGGGCTGTTTTCCTGTCCAATTATATCCTTCAGCAAAAATCCTAGAACGCACACTGGAATGGTACCAACGACAATCGCACCAACCATTCGCAGATCTTGTTCAACGCCTTTGAGTGCGCCGGTGGCAATCTTCCAGATGTCTTTGGCAAAGTAGGTCAGCACGGCCACAACCGAGCCGAGCTGTATCACTGCGTCGTAGGCGACACCCTGATACGGCCAGTGCAATATCGCCGGCACCACTCGCAAATGGGCGCTGCTACTAATCGGCAGGTATTCAGTCAGCCCCTGCACCACGCCGAGAATTACTGCCTGCATTACCGAAATTGGTGCTTGAACATCATTCATCTGTCATTCTTGCTCATCTTCGTTGGTGCCGTCGTCATCAGCGTCTTCGCTGTCCGAACGTTCGGTGGGCGACGACTTGCTGCCGACAAATTTGCCGCGACCCTCAGTATCAGAGGAAATCCATGAAGAGAGCCCTTTTTTCTTCTTGCCCGACGTGGTCGAACGGCTCGCCGCACTGGCATCTTTAGCCGATTCTTCCTGGGCATGGCGAGGGCGGCCGCCCAGCAGCACCAAAAGCTGATCCAGTAGTGCCACCGCCTGTGGTTGCAGCTCGGTATATTCCAATCCGATCACAATTTTGTTTGCCAGCCAATTTTTGTCGATGCGAATCACTCGCGCTACAGCTTCTATTTCTCCGACAGACGCCTGCACGATAATCTTTATATGGTCGCCGGGCTCCATGTGCTGCGAAAGCGGCGGCACAGTCTCGAGAGCGATGCCGGAGCGAGAAACGTCTTTGCTGCGTACTTCGCCTTCCAGTTCTTCTTTGTTGACGAGAACTTTGACAGGAACATCCAGTGTTACCCGTGGTGCCCTGCGGCGCTGCACTCCTGTCTGCTCCAGCTTGGGTGTGCTGCAGACAATGACCGTTTTGCCGCCTGTCGTCTGTCCGCCGATCACGCTAGACGCCCAGAGACCATTGAACGTGTTATCGCTTGAATCATTGACAAACCATATTCTGGTTCCCTTGGTCAAGTTTGCGTTTTGCTCTTTGCTGGTGCGTAATTGAATGGAAACCTGTCCTGAGCTGCGCTCCACTACGGTGGCCCGACCGAAGCCGACCTCGCCCGGCGTGGATTCTACTTTCACCTTGTAAACTTTTCCAGATTCAAACATGGCTCAGACACCAGAGTAAGCCGCATGAACATGCGGGCTCTCGTGTAATTATCGCATTCAGCGTCGTATGAATTTAAGATGCTCGGAAAAAAAGACTAATGCTGAAACGTGGACAATAGCCGTTTCTCCAGAGATTGATCAGAGTTAATTCTTTAAATCGCTCCGTCGGCTTCGTCCCTCGCCGACTCCGCTGTTCATCCGCTTCGGCTGCGACGGCTCCTCGCCGCCTTGCCTTTGCTGCTACTTTGTTGTACAGCTCGCTTGTGATGATCGGTATGCGCTCACCGGATGTGTGCGTCTGAAATTATTTTCTGTATTCAGCCGCTGCCGCATCCCAGCGCCAGTCGCTGCCCACAGGTGTGGCCAAAATGGATCGCAAATTGGGATATTGTTGCACCATTTCTGCTAACGGCTTACTGACGAAATTACCGAAGTCTCGAATATATTCCGGCGGCTCCTCACCCGTGTAGATGAACCAGCCGCTGTACTCGGGGGCCATCGGCGGAATGCGCATTAACCTGCCCGGCCATCCGCCGTGGCTCACTACGTGCCCACTGACCATCGCCAGCTTCGTATCGTCAAACCAGCGCGGATCGCCATCTTCAATATAAATCTCCAGAATGTTTTCCGCGCTGAATTCGATGCGGTTGTTGGCATCGAGTCCGTGAACGGTTTTGGGCTTTTCAAGCAATATGCCGATGTAGCGTCCTTCGCCGCGCGCGAGCTCGACGCGCATCCACATGAATTCAGGTGATTCACCGTTTTCCGGCACAAAGCCGACGCTGACGATGTCCGCGGGCTGCATGTTGTAGCGCTCCTCCTCGCGGGGGATGGCGAATGCCTCGGGCTGCTGTCTGTGATGCTCAGCAACATCGTAGAGCCAATATGTCATGTCAACATCTCTTGCGCGAGATAGAACAACATCGGCTAGTATGCCATAAGACCGGGTACATTAGCCATCATCGCCAGCCGCGTCGTTTGCCTCGTTGTCAGTGTCTTGCTGCAGCGCCATTTTGTAAACGTCAGATTTTTTCAGGCCGAAGCGATCGGCAACTGCCGCAGCGACTTCGGCCATCCTTTTTCCCGCTTTAATCTCTTGATCGATCGCTGCGTAAATTTCTTCCGCCGGAGTGCTGAATGATTCAGGCTCGTCGTTGCCGCCGACGACCAAAACGCACTCTCCGCGCGGTTCCCAATCTTTGAGACGAGCGATCAAGGAGAGCAATGAGCCGCGCAGAAATTGCTCGTGCAACTTGGTCAATTCGCGCGCCACACAGGCGGGGCGATCGCTCAGTCGCTCCGCCACCATATCTAGTGTCTTCTTGATTTTGTGAGGAGAAACATAAAAGACGATCGTCCGGCGCTCAGTCTTTAATAGATCGAGCCTTTTGCGCGCTGCACCCGGTTTGTCCGGCAGGAAGCCCTCGAATACGAAACGCTCGCATGGCAGACCGCTGCCGATCAACGCCAGAAGAAATGCGCTAGGCCCGGGTATCGGTATCACTTCCATTTCCAGCTCGATCGCTTTGCGCACGATCCGATAGCCTGGGTCGGAAACCAGCGGTGTGCCTGCGTCTGAGACCAGTGCCACCACTTGCGAGTTTTGCGCTGCTGCTTCCAGCGTGGCGGTGCGCTGCTCCTCGTTGAAGTCGTGACAGCTGACCAATCGCTTGTTCAATCCGAGATGACTGATCAATTTGATCGTGACGCGCGTATCTTCGGCCAGGATGAAATCCGAGTCGCAAAGCGCCTGCGTCACGCGCGGACTGATATCGCGAAGATTGCCAATCGGAGTCGAAACGATATACAACTTGCCTGGCATTACTTCCTTATGTACAGAACATCAATTATTAAATGACGGAGTTATATACAGAGTTTTTTACAGGCATCTTGGCAAGGAGCAAAATTGACGGTAATGCCGCTAAAGCTCAATCTGCCCTCAATATAGCGGATATGCGATCGCTAAATTTGCCCGATTGGGGACTTTGCATCTGCTCTTTTCTACAAGTTTTCTACAGCTGTAGATATTTTAATTCTGTAGTTTAGTCGCCTAACCTTGCTTAAATTTGAAAGGTAACGTCCACGGCACCAGATCAGCAGTCTGGAAAATGGCGCCGGCAAATGCGGTGATGCAGGACCGCATGCTAGGCTGCTTCTGTCCAACACGAGGCGAACAATCAGTGCGACAAGGTGGAAGAGCGCCGGTTAAACCTCGGTCGGATCACTTCAAGCACTTTCGCCTTTCAGTGGCGCGCGAAATATTTTGTAACCTGCAAAATATTTTGTACGGCAATGCCGATATACCAGATGAATACTACATTCGGGAGCTATTGGATGAATACGCTCTTCGACTCTTAGTCGAGTGGCTCGCCACCAAATATGGTTTCAACGAATATGCGTCGCATATTGAACCGGTAGAAGGCACCACTGCGAATTTTCTCTTCGATCTGCTGGAAGAGCATGATCATTACCCGTTTCTTAACACCATGAGCGGAACCATTTTATCGACAAGCCGTCAGCGCCTATTTCTCTTGCTGGACGAGTCTTTTACCCCGCATACGGAATTGATTGGTGCGCTTTACGAACACATTGTCAATCGCCCTCTGGTTGCCGGCGAAAATGGACGATTTGACCTGGCTGCCGATATACAGTCGCTGGACAAAAGACGTACGGTCGGACAGTTCTATACGCCACCACATATAGTTCGGCACTGTTTCGACGAGGTGCTCGAAGCTGACTCGAATAACTTCATGAGCAAATGGAAAGAATTATGCACAGCCACTACAGGAGCCGGATCCGCTCGTGATGCTCAAAGCATAATTGAAAAATTTCGGCTGCTCGATCCGGCGTGCGGAACGGGCAACTTCTTGGTCGGCGCTGTCAAGCTGCTGTCTGGATATACAAGTGACCCGTCCTTGATTCTTGAATTCGTATGCCGCTCTTTGCATGGAATCGAATTGGACGGGATAGCGGTCGCGATGGCCAGGATCGCCATCATTTTGCAAGCGATGTGGCAAAATGCACCACTGCGACAACCACGATACTGCCGCCGGATGTTCGATGCCGTCAGGCAAAACCTCGTCGTCGCTGATACCGTAATCGGTGCTGCGGCCGGATCGCTCGGACCTCGTCACCAACTCGAATCGTTCGATCTGGTGATCACTAATCCACCTTACATCAGCTATGGATCGCGCAACCAGCCTGAGTTGACGCCTGCGCAGTCCAGTCTCTTGCGCCACTGCTATCCGGAGGGCGCTGAATACAAAATTCGTCTGCATTCCATTTTTCAGGATATTGCCTTACGTTTCTGCCGCCCGGGTGGGCACGCTGTTTTATTCGTTCCAGACGGGTTTTTGACAGGCAGCTTCTACGCAAGACTGCGTCGTTTGCTTTTGGAAAAAGCCGCTATCGTCAGCTTGTCTGAACTTCCTGATCACACCATGCCTGGTGCCGTGGTCGGCCGGTGGTGCGTGGCTCAATATAGGAAACAATGCCAGGAAAACCAGACATCTAGCAACTATTACGTGCGTCTTCGTTCATCCTGCGAAGCAGAACCCAAACTTTATACCGCCGCGATCGACACAATTGTTTCTGCCCACAAATTGAAGATACGAATGCTTTTCAGCCCCGAAGACGAGGAGATTTTCAGACACTTGTCTGACTCTATACCGTTGGCACATCGGTTGCGAGGGCACACCGGTTTACGCAGCACAAACGGCCAGAAAAGCATAGTCTCAGCGCGGCGGCAGGGCGCTCTGTGGCACAGGGGAATCAAATCTGGAAGTCAGATTTCGCCATATCGGTTGGAGTGGGACGGCACCTGGCTGCATGTTGATCCCGGGCATCTGTTCAAAGGCGGATTTGATCCGCTGGTCATTGCCAACGATAAAGTTCTCCTGAGACAAACCGGCGATCGCCTGACGGCTGCGCTGGATTGTACCGGGTTGTATCACCTCAACAACGTGCATTCTTTCAGCAGTGAAAAAATTGCCCGAGCTGATGACAAAATGGATTTGCACCTGGCAGTTGCCCTGTTCAACTCCAATCTCTGGTTGTATCTGTACCAGATGAGCACACGCGAGCGGTCGCGTGCGTTGGCTCAGATCGATATCGAGACCGTGGAAGCCATGCCTTTGCCTGCCTTAACGGCGGACAACTGCAGGCGTAGCGAATTCGTCTCTGACCTTTCAAAGCAATGCTCATCAGCCGGCGAAACGAAAAAGCGCATCATCTTGCAGCGCGCGATCGATAGACTCGTATATGATTTATACGGGCTTTCTGCGCAACTCGTTGACCACGTCGAAGATTACTGCAAGCAGATAAACGCCAGGAGATCGCCGGTGCACATCGCGCTGCCAACTTCCTCGGAGATTGAGTGTTTTGTCTGAGCATAGGTTCACACCACTGACGACGGGTCGAAGCATTAGTGCTGCCGTCGCTGCCTTGCTCATTTTTATTCTTGGCGGCGGCGACGCTCGTAGGGTCTTTGCTGCCGGCGGCAAGAAAGTCGAAGCGCAAAAGGGACCTTTTCCGATTGTGCCGCGTGACAAATGGGCGCTATTGGTGGGTGTGGGCAATTTCAACGAACCGGGCTTCGGCAGGCTGAAAAACGTGGCACGCAACGTTTCTTCCCTGGCAGGCGTGTTAGGCAACAGCGATGCCGGCCGATTTCCTGCCGATCATATTGTCTCGCTGATTGACGAGCATGCCACGGCCAGCGCCATTCAATCAGTCATCTTCGACAATGGGCTGATCAAAAAGGCTTTGCCCAATGACCTGGTAGTGCTCTATTTCTTTGGCAGAGTAGTGCCTTCGTCCGATCATGCCGATGCGGTGTTTTGTGCCTACGACACCCGAGCCCAAAGACCATCGGCAACCGGTGTGCCTTTGAAACGCCTGCTCGCCGACTTGTATTCACGCACTCAATCGAAAAACATCATTTGCCTGATCGATACGAGCCCGGCACAATTGCCTGCTGTAGTGACAGAATTGCAGAGTCCTGATTTGCCGCGGATCGAACACATTCCATCCGACTGCCATGTCTCGGTTTTGTCGGCCAACCAGCTATTTCAGCCGTCCTACGACAATCCGTCCACGGGTACCACGCTTTTTTGCCGTTATCTGATAGATGGAATTCAGACGGGAGGCGGGCAGATGACCATAGGTGACATCGCCACCTATGTGAAGCAAAATGTGCAAAACGACGCCACATCGCTGCTCAACCAGTCCGAACAACCCATCTTCGCTCCTGTCGCAGATAACCCAGCCCTTTGCGTGACGCCGTTCGGTTGTCCCAGCAAGATTGCCAGTATCAAGCAGCCGCGGGTCGGGTATTCGATGGACAAGATTGCCTTGCGCCGTCCCGACCTGTTGATGCCCAAGGCAAACAGCGCCAAAAATGATGCTGATGAGCAAGACTCCGATGCTGACGGGCATTTGGACTTTCAGCCCTATCTGGCAAAGATGAAAAAAGACATTCAGGCGAAATGGAATCCGCCAAAAGGGTTTGAAGAGCGCCGAGTGGTGGCAGTTTTTTCAATTATGAGGGATGGAAGAATTGCCGAGCCTTCCATTGTTGAGAGCAGCGGCTTGGAGGCTGTGGACAAAACGGCTTTAGATGCTTTACAGGCTGCGTCTCCGCTTGATCCATTGCCGAAAGGCGCGCCAAAGTCCGTGCAAATCAGGTACAAATTCGATTGGAGAGTTTCTCACCAATAGGCAGGCGAAACGAGGTTAGCGCAATGCAACAGCCCCCCAAAAAGCCACAATCATCAAAGATTCCCCCTAAGGGGCCAAAGGCGCAGCAGCCATCGAGAGCACCCAGACCTCCGATCAAGAAGCCGCAAACAGGCGCGCCCGGGGAGCCGATCAAGGTCGAGAAGGAAGACGTGAAAAACTTCCTGGTTGATTATTTCGAAACATCCAAGGCGATTATTTTGTCGCCCAATGATTTTTTCAATCACATGCCGCGAGAAGGAGGGCTGATCGGTCCGTCAATCTTTCTTGCCGTGAGCACAGCGATGTTCTCGGCCATCCACATCGTCACCACTCACACCTTGCTGCAGCCCATTGGCGAGTTTGTTTTGACGATGTTTTTGATCCTCGGCATGGCCCGAGGGCTTGAATATATGCTGAAACAGTTCGGCGGCAAGGGGAATTTCGAAGAAACGTATCGCGTCTTGTGCTATTGCTCGCCCCCCCTAATCCTCATGGGGTTCGATATATTGCAGCCGTTTGCTCTGCTTTATATGGCTGTTCTCTGGTTCTTGGGGCTAAAGAAGGTTCACGACTTTACGTTGTAAGGTCCTTAAGAAGGGCTAGAGGTTTCTCATTGCTTATTGTCAAGAGCTTAAACTACGATAAGGTTGATCTACGTAGAAACCACATTGACGGCCACTAGTTATGGCCGTAGGCTGAACATAGCGGAGCTCCCAGCTTTTTGTAAAAGAGATGATGACCGCTTCCCGCTAGTTACTAAATGCCATAATTTTTGCTTCACGGAGTAACCAGAGAAAAACATGGGCAAGCAGGACGCTGGTGACAATTTCGTCAAAAAACATAATGACAACAGCAATCTCAAGCCGGACATCGCCGAACGTCTCTCAGTAGACCACCAGACGGGAAGCAGCGATAAAGCAAAGGGCGCTAGCACTGACAAGAGCAAAATCGCCAATGCAAAAGACGCGAAAGACAAAGTTGTAGTCGATGATCGCTCGGAAAAGTTTCTCTCGCAGGGCACGATTCAAAAGACTCTGAGCAACCAACTGGTGACGTTATCGACTGTGGCCCAACAGGACCCGCAAACGGCATCAAACTACCCGCAATGGGCATATTGGTTGGCTGAGCAGAATGAAAAGGGCGGCGATGCCGCTGCTGCCATGGTGATGAAAGAGCAGGGCGACAAGGCTGTGGCTGTGATTGCAGCGCACAATCCTAACGATGCGTCGGTCTAAGCAGTCAAGCGACGATGGTCAACATGGCGAACAGCCTGAGGACCAGCGGCATCAAAGCAACCCGAGGCAATATGACCAGGGGCCGCAGGAGCTATTGAGGACCGACATCGGTAAGGTTGTTGGCGGAATCGAAGCGGCGCGCCGGTTTCAAGATTTGTTGGCCAAGACATTGCGACTGCAACAGTGATTGTCGGTGATGAATCGACGTGCAAGCGAGGCTGAGGCGGCGCCTTTGACGCTTTTGCCAGGCGGGCTTGTCAAGCGAAAACGGGCGTCCGTTCCTCGAACGAGACGGCATATTACGTTATTCTGGCGCGAGCCGCTGCCGCAGCCAGTCACTGCCGCTCTCATGTGTTAAAATACACGACCGTTGTCATCACTCAGGTCCCTGGAATAACGAATCGTGCCTAACATAAAATCAGCCATCAAGAGGGTAGAAACAGCCGAGCGCAACCGCGCCCGCAACAAAGCTTGGAAATCTGCAATTCGCTCGCGTCGCAACGAAGTTGAAGATTCAGTCAAGACTGCCGACGCGAAATCCGCTCAGGCAGCGTTGCAAAACGCATACAAGTTGATCGACAAAGCTGTTGCTAAGGGTATTTTGCACAGAAACACCGCCGCGCGCAGAAAGTCACGCCTGGCTACCGCGGTGTTGAAGATCAGCTCGAAGCCTACTAAGAAGTAGCTCTTTCCGTCACTTCATAAGTTATCGTCAGGCCTGGCATGCCAGGTCGTGCGTTCGTTTACGCGCAGCCAGAAGCTCTTGAGAGGCCCAATTTGGACAAAGAAGCAGCAGCTTGCGCTGGGGCGCATCAGGAACAATCGGCCGGACACGGCGGCGAACTGGATCTGAGCAGCGTTGCGGCGCCGATTCACTTCATCGGCATTGGCGGCATCGGCATGTCGGCAATCGCCAGGTTGCTTCTGGCGCAAGGACGCCAGGTTTCCGGATCGGACCAGCACGACAGCGAAATCATGCGAGAGTTGGCCGATCTGGGCGCGAAAATCTACATTGGTCACGCGGCGGCTAATGCCAAAGATGCCGGCGCGATCGTCGTCTCCACAGCGATCACTGCCAGCAACCCGGAGCTGAGCTACGCCAAAGAAAATGGCATGCCGGTGATGCACAGATCGGATCTGCTCAGATGTTTGAGCCAATCTTCGAAGCTATTGGCTGTTTCCGGCACCCATGGCAAGACAACGACAACCGGCATGATCAGCCAGGTTTTGCTAGATTGCGAGCTCGATCCGTCAGTTGTGGTCGGCGGTATCTTTGCGCGCATTGCAGCGAACAGCAGGCTCGGTCAGGGTGAATATTTTGTTGCCGAGGCAGATGAAAGCGATCGCACACACGGCCAGCTGACCTCCTACATGGCGGTAATTACCAATATCGAACCGGACCACCTGGAAAATTATCCGGGCGGTATGCAACAGATCAAAGACGTGATGATTTCCTTTGCCAATAAAACGAGTTTCGCCGTCGTGATCTGCCAGGACGATTACGAATGCCGGGCGATTATGCATGAGATTCAGGCGCCTAAAATCACGTATGGAAAGTACAACCTGGATCTACCAGCGACGTATCAATATGAGAGCCTTGCCGGAGCGTCTATGCGTGTCTACAAGGGTTCTTCCGTGCTGGGTGAGGTGACCTTGACGGTTCCCGGGGAGCACAACAAACTCAACGCTCTGGCGGCGATCGCGGTCGGCTGTGAGTTGGGCCTCGAGTTTAGCGGGATTGCCGAAGCGCTCGCCCACTTTGGCGGGGTCGATCGGCGATTTCAGTTGATTGGCGAGGTGAACAACATCATCGTTGTCGATGACTATGCCCATCATCCGACGGAAGTAGTGGCGACTTTACAAGGTGCCAGGCAGTATTTGGCACAGCATCGCACCAAATGCGGTGGCAATTCCGAGTTGAAGCGAGTGGTGGCATTGTTTCAGCCACATCAACCGTCGCGTTTGCGAGATTTGTGGGACGACTTCGTCAAAGCCTTCTCTGGTGCTGACTGCGTTTTGATCGCTGACGTATATGTCGCGCGCGGCAGCCAGATTGAAGGTATAACGTCGAAGCGCCTCGTGCAGTCGATCACCCATCCGGATATTCACTATATTGAAGGGAGCGCTGACCAGATGGCTGAGAAAGTGCTGCCTTACCTGCGTTCTGGTGATCTGTTTTTGACTATGGGTGCCGGTGACGTCACCAAAGTGGGACCGAAAATAGTGGAGATGCTGACGCAGGGGCGCGGGCATGGATGAGCAACGCGATGCACCACTTTGGCGATTTACGACGCTAAAGATTGGCGGCGAAGCGACAAGACTTTGTCAGCCGGGGACCATCGAAGAGCTGGCGGCACTGATGGCTGACTTGCGTGCCAGGGACGAGCCTTGGTTTGTTCTTGGGGGCGGCTCGAATTTGCTGGTTTCATCAGCCGGCGTCGAGGGCACTGTAATCCGCACGGCCCAACTGACAAACATGATCACGCCCGAGGCGGGGCTGGTCCAAGCAGACGCCGGCGCCAGGTTGCCGCATCTGGCCAGGTTTGCGGCGTCTCATGGATTGTCGGGTCTGGAATTTTCCGTCGGCATACCCGGTACCGTCGGTGGTGGCGTGATTATGAACGCCGGTGCGCATGGCAGCTGCATCGCTAACGTGCTTGAGGATGCCACCATCTACGATGCCAAAACCGGTGAGATCAAGACTTTGAAGAAAGATGAGATCGGCTTCGAATACCGCCGCTGTAATCTCGATCCGCAGGTTCATGTAGTTTTGTCCGCCCGCTTTCGCTTGCAGGTGCAACAACGAGAAGAGATCGAAGCGCTGACAAAACACAATGAGGAATACCGTTGGAAGACGCAGCCGCTCGGCTGGCCCAACGCTGGCAGCACCTTCAAAAATCCAGAACCCAACCGCACTGCCGGCATGCTTCTCGATCAGTCCGGTGCGAAAAATTTGCGCGAAGGAGCCGCGGCGGTTTCAGCGGTGCATGCCAATTTTGTCATCAACATGGGTGGTGCCACTTCGGGTGAAGTGGTCAGTTTATTGAGACGCATGCAAGACTGCGTTTACAACACGTTTCAAGTCAAACTCCATCCGGAGTGGAAAACAGTAGGCGACTTTAGTGATTCAGAGAGACAAGTTTGGAGGTCAACATGAGCATTGGGAGCGCGGCGAATCCAGCGGTCGGTGCTGAAGGCAGAGTGATGATCAACAAGAAAACTAAGATAGGTGTGTTGTACGGTGGGCTTTCGAGCGAGCGAGAAGTGTCGTTGCGGTCCGGCGGCAACTGCCATGCTGCTTTGAAACGGCTTGGCTATGAAAACGCGGAATTGATTGATGTAGGCACTGATATCGCGCAAGTCTTGCAGCAGCGGCAAGTGCAAGTGGTGCTTCTCTGCTTGCATGGTCGCTTCGGCGAAGATGGAACTTTGCAGGGATTGCTGGAGTTGCTGCGGGTTCCATATACAGGTTCTGGCGTACTGGCGAGTGCGTTGGCGATCAGCAAACCGATGACGAAACAAGTGCTCAAGTCATTTGCGCTTCCGTATCCACACACAGTCAATATATATCCTGAAGATGTTGCCGATAAAGATGAGCTGCGAAAGCGACTGCCGGCTGTTCCTGCCATGGTCAAGCCGCTCAATGAAGGCTCCTCCGTCGGCGTCAGCAAGGTAACGGAAGAATCGCAATTGATACCATGCGTGCTTGAAACCGTGCAAAAGTACAAGGGTGCGCTGGTTGAAACATATATACACGGACCGGAAATCACGGTCGGTGTGCTGGAAGATCGTCATGGCGATGCACGCAAATATACTGCTCTGCCAATTTTGGAACTGCGCCCGAAATCGAAGGCCGGATTTTACGATTACGAAGCTAAATACACAAAGGGTATGACTGAGTTCATTCTGCCGGCAGAACTCAGTCAGGCGACGACGGAGCTCGCGCAAGACCTGGCGGTGCGCACATTCAAAGCTCTGGGTTGCAGCGGCTACGCACGCGTGGATATGATGGTCGACCAGACGGGACAGCCTTACGTATTGGAAGTAAACACATTGCCGGGTATGACCGATACTTCCGATCTACCGGCAATGGCTGAGGTGGCGGGCATCTCCTATGATGCGCTGGTGGAAAGGATCTTGTTCAGCGCCGGATTGGATAAGTAGTTGGCCGGTTGCATCACCTGATGTTGCTCAGCCAACTCTTGAAACGTTCGATAAAAGTCTTCGGACGTGTGTTCAACCGCCGTTCGTTGGAAGCGGCCTTGTTCTTGGTTAGCTTTTGCAGATCGGTTGTGTCGTACTCTTTTTGTAGTTGGCTGTTGTATTCACCTGAGCGATCCTGCAAATAGCGATCCACCTGCTGCACTCCGACTGCGCTCTGCTTGTCTTTGAATGCTTGTGATTGGAGGACACCTCTTACCAGGCTGAGCTTCTCCAGCGCCATAAGCGCTTCGTGGGGAATCTCGAAATCGGGATGGATTTCCTGATAGATGCTGTACATTTCGTAGCGTACTTCCCTGGCGTTCAGGGGTCGATCTTCAGGATTATGCGCCGTCAGTCTTTTGATCAAGTCGTCGAGAGTCAGCAGCACATCATGTTTTAAGAGGCGCGGCGAGCTTGTAGAAAGCGGTTTTGGCCGCTGTCCTGTGAGAAGATGACCTAACGTCGCCCCCATCGCATAAAGATCGCTGCGCGTTTCGGGACGGCCGAAGTACTGCTCGGGTGGCGAGTAGCCCGCTGTCACCACGCGTGTCGCTGACTGCTTGGGCATGAACGTGCGGGCGATTCCGAAATCAATGAAAACGATTTCGCCCTCGGGCGTGAGCATTAGATTGCTGGGTTTGAGGTCGCGGTAGATTACCGGGGGGTTGCGCTCGTGCAAGTACTCGAGCACTTCGCAGCATTGGATGCCGATCTCTACCGTAGCTTCTGAGTTGAATGGACCGTATTGAGTAATGACTGTTTCGAGGTTCTTTCCCGGTATGTAGTCCATGACCAGGAAGTAGTCGTCTTTGGAAACGTGTTTGTCGAAAATGTGGACGATGCCGCGGTGATCGAGTCCTTCCAGGATCTCAATCTCGCGCTTGAAGAGACGCTCACCTTCTTTCTGTTCTTCCGGCTCTTCGTTCTTGTTGTTCAGTTGCTTAACGACGCAAAGAGCATTGTTGTTTTGCAGATCTTCTGCCAGGTAGACAGTGCCCATCCCACCCTGGCCGAGGGGCTGGAGAAACTTGTAACGTAGGAACCAAGGGTCAGGCTTCTTTGTCACCGCCGACTCCTTACGCCCACAGCTTGTACAAATTGTTGAGTTTCCAACAATAACCTATTGGTGATAACGCCACAGCCCATCCAGCAATCGCGTAAATTTCATACCCTGACACAGACAACCTTAAACCAATCTAATCCACGTCGTTTGGGCGTTTCCGAGCTGTTGGTTTGGCAAAAAAGTGTTGACATACATTCGTATGGCATGGTAGATTTTCTGTATCTCCCCGACTGATGACGAAACGGACGAAGGTGCCTGATGTAAACCGGGAGGTAAACGGTTATGAGTATCGCCAATGTATCAATTGTGGGAAACCTGGTCAAAGCGCCGCAGCAAACACAGTTTTCTAGCGGCAAAGTGAAGACGACAATGTTTGTAGCAGTCAACAATCCAATGAGGAAAACGAAGGAAGGCACTTCCACCGCCGATTTCTACAAAGTAGAAACCTGGGGGAAATTGGCTGAGCTTGTCGCTTCCAAGTTGGACAAGGGCAACCAAGTGGCTGCTAATGGCAGGCTGTCGATGGAGACATGGACCGATAAACAAGGACGAGAACGAATCACGCCAACAATATCTGTTTATGACTTCGCGTTTCCACCAAGACCACGCACTGAACAACCATTCAACTCCCGCGGCGCAGAAGAACCGTTCAACTCCCGCTCAGAAGAACCATTCGAACCATCGGCAGACGAGGGGGCAGTGATCAAACACGTGTTTGCTGCTGCCAAATCCGACGATGATCAGGAGTACGACGAAGAAGAATTGGAATCTTCTGGAGAAGACGAAGATTCCGATGACGACTTCGGGAAGCCCAACACCTCTATTCGACCCGCGCCCACTAGAGGTGACCGGGCATCTCCCGACTAGTCGTCCGCACATCTCCTCGTGCATTTCTTTGCCCATGGCTCAGTCGGCTCTCAGACTCCGTTCCATCGCGCGTCGGTAGTCCGACTAAACCAACCTAGAAAGTTTTCCTCCACACACCACAGGGTCAAAGAAAGCAAGAGGGAAAGTTATGGGGATACCTTTCCCTTCTTGTTTTTCTCAGGCGTTAGTGGCGCTCTGATTCTGCAGCACTTGATGACTGCCACGGAGCCAACTCATGTACAGCCGAACGATACATAGCTGTTCTCTGCTGATCGAGTCGCTCACAATGCTCCATCATTCGATCAATTACTTTCTGTGCGAGCTGGACCTTGTGTTTGGGCCAAAATCCGCGCGCAGTCTTGAGGTCCATTAACCACTGTGAATCGGTGCTGCCGAAAAAGCGTAGCCGTTCTTCAGGTGAGGAGACCAGATGCTCCAAAAACGGCGTGATGCCCGAGGGTTCGTTATGCAATTCGCGCGATTTTTCTGAAAGCGTGGTGACTTGATGCTCAAGAATTCTGGCAGTTTGCACGAAGGTGCGAATTGATTCGGCAAGGTTGCGAGCATGAGTCATCTCTTGTTGCGTGAGTGGTTCGCAGGCGCCGTATCTCCTGAGCACGTCGCTCGCAAAAGCTGGATTCAGTGAATATCCGGTTCTTGTCAAATAAAGATCTTGGAGCCTTTGTACGCTCGATTGATTGTCATCGCTGAGTCCTCTCCTATTCAAACCAAGTTCCTGGGACAAGCTTCGGATGATCAGCAGATCTTGACCGTGATGTACAAGCTCATGAACCAGTGATTCGCGAACCCTGACAGCATCTTCCGGTGATAAGAGATCACCGAATCTGATTGAGATTTCGTTGCGCCCCAACTCATAGGAGCCGTCGACCACTGGAGAGAGGTCCGCCACAACTAGGCGACACGGCGGCATGCCGTGCTCGCGACAGTTCTCGTTGATTCTGTTTTGCAAACCGCCCAGACGTTGTTCGAACGTGGCGATTGCCCTTGGATCCAAATGCCTTAATCTGGTCATTTCATCGTGCAATGAAATCTCTTGGTGAGTTGCAGTTCCATTGGCGCGGCGCTGCTCCATTAACGAGTCCAGATCACTGCCACCGACATGTGCATCCTTTTGCACTAATTCATTTTCCAATCGCTCGCGTGCGTGCCAGTAATCGCGAATCGAACGTCTTGAGCTTGCCAGATCTACCCATTCCCTCGTGGCCGGCTCAAGTATTTCGAGCTGCCGCCGCACGATCTGGCGTCTGTCTTCGTCGCTCAAATGCTCGAATGATGATCGAAGTTCCGTACCGGGCTTGCGGTCGGCATCCACCGTGTCCGCCTGCGGGCCGGCTTCCCGCTCGGTCCCAAGCTCTTGCTCAATGCGAGGGGCCGGTTCTGAACCGTGGTTTTGCTCAATGGGTGGTGCCGATTCCGAACCATGGTTTTGGTCGATGCGGGGGGCCGGTTCCGCACCATGTTCTTGCTGCGGACTTGCGGGACGATCCGCGCCAGCGACCGGCTTTGTTTCTTGCGGCGATCGGCGAGCCTCTGCTCCTTCAACGACATCGCCGGATGCCAGCGCCAGACCCATGTAATCTCCTCTTAGCAATGATTTGATTCGTGAGAGCTTTTCCTTCAATCCGTCGAATGCCGTGAAGGGCTCAGTTTTTGGTTGAACCACATGCAAGTCGGCAGGTGAAGTCAGTTTAAAACCGGCGGCTGCTGCTCCACTCATGGCTAGAGCGCTGGCACCGCCACGGCCTACAATCGCGAACGGATCGAAATGTGGATGCGGATCAGACAGCTGTCGTTGCAGTTCACCTAGCGCTCCGGCGGTGAAACCAAATGTGGTGCCAGTCACGACATGTTGAAGACGTGGACTCGCCTGAATTGCGCCCTTAGTGACAGAGTCTGCGTATTTGATCCCGTAATGCGCGGCGCCGAAAGTTACGACGTCCGTGGCAAGTGACAGCGGGTGCAACATGCTCGACCCCGTTGAATACACACCGGAAAAGGGTGTGAATTCTCCTCTGCCGTCGAACCACGTCTCTCTTGAAAGTGCCACGTCGAAGCCACGCGACGAGGCACCCATCGCCACGCCTTTGGCGGCGAAGTTCCAATTTTTTTTGGCGCCTAGATGATCGAATGCGAACTTGGTTCCTGCGCCCTTCATCGCGCCCAATCCGAAATCTATCAACTTATTTTCGGTAGAATCACCCGCTTTAGCTTGATTCAAGCCGAACAAGATCGAACTGGCTGCCAGTCCTCGACCGCCGCCGATAAACAGGGGAACGGATGCGATGAACTGGCTGGTGTAATTTTCCAGCTCATTGCGAATATTTGATTCGCCGCGCCAAGCTACACCAACGGCCTCGTGCAGAGCCTCATTTAGAAGACTGCGCTTTTCCGGCTCCTCCCTTGAGGACCGCGAGTCGCCCGCGCTTCCAAGCGGCGGCCTTGTACCGCTCATGCTTGCAAGAACTGATTCCAGACTCATGTGGTTTGTCCGAATAGAACCTGACGGACCGCAATTCCGTCGGATGACGCCATCCTAACAATTCGACTCTTGCATTCGTATTTCAAAACAGCCGCCCGCCGGAACTTTTCCCAGCGGACGACCACGTTTTCAAGCCTGAAAAGCGCAAAGCGTTCCGGCTCTGGCCAAGAACGCCTCACAGAATTGGCACCCTCGGAGGGATTCGAACCCCCGACACCCGCCTTAGGACGGCGGTGTTCTATCCAGCTGAACTACGAGGGCGTCTCGTATGAACTTACCGTTCGGCCCGTTACCTTCGCTCACCAAGCTAGTCTAGCATTGTCAAACTGCCAAGTGTAATGACGCATCTCCATTGGTTGCAGTCTGCTAAACAAACAGACTCGCAAAGTTATCGTCGTTACTGATGCAGGGCAACGCAATTAAGATTGTCCCTGACGTCATTGACGGTCGAACTCTTCACAACTTCTAACCCGTTTTCGCCGTGGGGCTGGGGTTTTCTCTTGTATGCTTGACTGCTTGGAGACAACCTAAACGAAATCTACACGGTTTGCAAATCGAAGTGTGACTTGTGATTGAGGTGGAATTGCCCGCTGTTGATCTGCTGATTGAAAACCGAGCGCAAACATTGTCTATTCGGGGCATGCCCTGGTATTCCAGGTTTGGATTTGTCAGCGCGGCGCAATGCGCGATCATGATCACGTGTTACGTATGTTTCTTTGCAATTGGGCTGCTAATCATTCTGAAAGGTGGCTGCTGCGCACAAGATGTCGGGCATCACGTCCATTGCACGCAGATGTTTATGAGTGACCCCGCAGCATCATTTGCCGATGATTCGAATCCGGATCCTGTGCTGCTCTATGCCGTGAGCGTTCCATTCGTGTTGCTGACGGGAATGAACGCGCATGCTTTTGTCTTCCCGACATGTGTGCTGTTTCTTCTACTGAATCTAACCGCAATTCACTTCTTCTTCGTGATTGGACAAAGACTTAGTAAGGCACCAGTTGCTTCAGCTCTTGCAGTCTCGTTCCTCGCGATTTTACCCGTAACTATCTGCTCATCGGTAGCATACGCCCCGGATGCACTGACAGCTCTTCCGTTTGCGACTTACGTGTACGCAATGTTGCTAATCGCGGAAAAATCGAGAGGTGCTGCAAAAAATCTCGGCTGGTTGTGTGCGCTTGCCTGCGTCTCATTATGCATCGGAGGAATGGCAAAATATAGTTTCATTGCGTTTCTGCCTGCTTGCGCTTTAATCGTGGTGGCAATCGGATGGCACACGCAATACAACATCAAGCAGATGTTGCTGATTGCCCTGACTACGTTGATTGTGCCGGCGTTGACGATCTTAGCGATGCCCCGACATAAGTTCCCTCTTGCGTATCCTCCGCCACCTGGCGCGATGTCATTTTCGCAGTACGTTCCGCGCTCCAGCGACAGCAATTTGCTCGCCGCACCAACATACTGGGATGCAATAAGGATCAATGGAACTGCAATATTAGTCGATTACCAAGGTCAACCAGATCCGCATGGACGGCAGGGATACTCGATACTGGTTAACGATCGATACAGTTATCCGGCTTTGCTGACGCTTGCTATAAACACTGATGTTTCATGCATCGCTCAGGGAGGCGCATTTCCTCATTGGCGAGAACACCGCCATGATTTCAACAAGCGAATGCAACAATGGAGCATGTCTCTGGGCTGCATCTCAGCGCTCGCGCTCTTATTTGCGTTGGCCAGCGCTGCTGTGAGTTTGTTGCGCACCTTAAAGCGCAAAGACGATTCCGCGGCACGAACTGAGCTTGTATCGCTGCTCATCCTTGCACTGCCCACATGCGCATTCTACTGCGTTGTCGCGTTGTTTCTGCCATTCATCGTTGGCGCTATCTACATGGGTTATTGGATGCCGCGCCTGATCTATCCATCCATTTTTGGCTTCGGTATCATCGCCCTGGTCGGCTGGGTGAAACTTGATGCTGGTCTTGCGCGTTGGCCCAAATGGCGCTGGACAGCACGAGTCTTTTGGTGCACCGGCATCGTAGCGCAAACAATAGTTCACGCATTGCTTTTGTGTACTTGACGGAGCTTCAGGCTTGTCGGTGACGCGAATTCTTGGCTGATTTTTTTCCAGACAGGCACTGTCTGACTAGCTCGTTAGTGCCAATGACTCTGGTGATCAGTCATCTGCTTGAATCTCGTAAGGTCATTGTCCGGCAGCGCGTTTGAGGGCGGCCCAGGTCATGGGGGCGAGCGCGCAACCGAAAAGGACAATTGCGAATGCACAGCCGAGAGCGCTGAGGAGGAAGCCGACTTTGAGACTTTCTGGTTCGAAGTTGAACTCGATCAGGTGTGCGCCCTTCGGTACGTACACCGCGCGCGATTCGATGTTGGCTTTGTAGATCGGGCGCGGTACTCCGTCCACGAGAGCCTGCCAGCCCGGGTAGAAATGGTCGGTGAGCACGACGAATCCCGGAACGGCGGTCTTGAGCGAGAGCGAAACGTGCTCGGGCCTGTTCACTGTAACGGCGACAGGATACAACTCAGTTGGTGCGACGTTAAACTCATTCGGTTCCGCCGGTGGCGTATGTGGTGGCAAAGGAAGTTGCGGCGCGAAGGGATCTACTTTGTCCGAGGCGCCGGTGCCTGACGTTTCAGCGCGGTTTACATAAAGATCGACTGCGGGATCAAACCCGGAATTGGCAGCGTCTAGCACATCGTCAGCAACGTCACTTTGTTTGTCAATCCAATCCCAATACTGCGTGAAATACGCCCGCGGCATCGTGTTGTTCACGCGATAAATGCGCGCATTTATCTCGACGTCTTCGTAGTCCTTCGTGAAATATTGGGGGTCGAATACATGAACGTCCTCGCGAGCTACGTATTTTTGAGTGGAGACAAATTGTGTTCCTGTCGCCTGGCAGAGGCGATAAAGAGGCAGGTCGCCAGTGACATCGCGCAGGTCGCCGTCCCTCCGAATCTGAACCGCTATGGGCGACTTGTGAATGACATCGAAGAAAAGCTGGCGGAAAAATTTGGTTTCTGCCGCTTCATATCCGAAGGTCATCGGCACATGCGCCGCAACGTTCATGTTTGGCAACAGCAGTTGGCGGCCATACTGATAGAAAGATGTTGTGTAGGTTCCCTTCGGGGTATCTCGATACAGACCGGGCATGGCAAGCGGATCGAACAGCAACGCTGCCAACCTGCCGCTGCCTGGATATTTGGCGCACAGTTTCTGCCATTGAGTGACGAGCTCTTGCCTGCGCCCGAAGAAATCATAGGGCACCGTCA
>Ga0206819_10035_pt1 | contig 50317 bp, 41 predicted proteins | sample Alteio_BWOrgCont_87_FD_152855 | JGI IMG/M metagenome (GOLD analysis project Ga0206819, IMG submission 152855) | Enriched cells from forest soil in Barre Woods Harvard Forest LTER site, Petersham, Massachusetts, United States -... | ecosystem: Environmental > Terrestrial > Soil > Temperate forest >... | reverse complement strand
CGCGTTTAGTTTCGAATCCTAGACGAAGATAAAGCTCAACCGCCCGCGCATTCGCTTCCGTAACCGTCAGAGACAGCAAAGAGAACTTTCGCTGGCGCAGATTCGCCGTGGTACAGGCGAGCAACGACTTCCCGATTCCGTGTGAGCGATACTCCGGCAACACACATACCTGGGTCACATGGCCCACGTCATGGCGTACTCGCGAACACAGAATCAGGCCAACCAGAATGCGCGTTCGTTTGTGCACAGCGGTAAAGGACGATTCAGGATCAAAAGTCCCGCACCCTGGAAAACGGACGATGTTGTTCAGAAAACGCAAAGAGCCACTCAATGTTCGATATTGATCATTGATCTCGGAATCCACGTGGCCACGATAGGCCGCTGTAATTACCGAGGCCGCGGGTTGGTAATCCTGTTCCGACCATGGCCGGATTTCGATATCCGCATGCGATGACGCCGGCTTGGTCGCGCTTTCCAACGGCAAGACCATGAACAGCCGCGCGCGCTGGCTGAAACCCTGCTCGAAATGGATCCCGACCACGCCGCCGCGCACATCAACTTGGGCACGCTGCATTACAACCGGCAGGATTACACACTGTCCGAAAAGCATTACCGCGCCGCCATCGCCATCGATCCCCGCTATGCCCTGGCCTATTTCGATCTCGGCAACGTGCTCGACGAAACCGGACGCGTCGCCGAAGCCATCCAGGCCTATAACACCGCGCTGCAACTCGCGCCCACATACGGCGACGCGCATTACAACGTAGCCCTCGCCTACGAGAAAGTCCGCGAACCGCGCAAGGCTTTGAAACATTGGCGCGCCTACGTCAAGTTGGATACCTCAGGCCCCTGGGCAGTCCACGCCCGCAATCAAATCCAGCGCATTCTGCAAGCCGACGGCTTAAAGCTGGTCTACAAGCATAGCTAGGTAGCCATTCAAGCCCTTGATAACGACTCGTAAAGGGGGTGCCCCACCCATTCTCTGAGGAAGGGTGGGAGCGATAAGCCAAGCTTCCAACCTTGTCTGGCGTACTTTCTTTCGCCCACCTCTGGGTCGCGTAGCGCTTCAGCACTGTGATTGTCCTCCAAATAAGCTAGGGCTTGAACCGCTGAGCTAAGCTTCGGCGGTCGGTTTGCAACTAAACTGTGTCCAAAAACTAGACTGAATTCGGTCGCCAGCCGCGAAGCAGCGTAAGAATGCAGCCCATGGTGCAAGATAGCGTTGAAAAGTGCGAGATTCGTTCGCCTTTGGCTAAGTGGGCGACCGCTGTTCCGCATGAATCGCGGAAATCCTAGCGCTCACGCATACCACCACTCGGCCTGCCTCCGGGAGCTTAAACGACGCAGACAGAATTGTTCTCCCTACTTGTTTCAGAAGGCAGAGCCGGCGCCTAAGAGGCTGTAGAGGAGGACCGCGAGGACGATGCAAGTGAAGAGTACGTACATGCGATCACGCTCGGCGGCGAATCCCCAGATGCCGAGGGCGACACGGGCGACGGGAGTGGCGATGAGCAGGAGAAGTCCGAATTGAATGATGCCTCGGCCGCGGAGTCCGAAGACTTCGTGGATTATGCCGCCGAGACTCTTGAGGTCAGAGGGTTCGCCGCGGAAGACGCGGTAGTCCGCGGGGGAGCGGCCATGGCGCACAAGGTAAATCACGCCGCCGAGCATAACCACGAAAGCGGAGAGCGAGACGCCGGCACGAAGCAGGTTGCCGACCATGGTTTCGAGTTTCTGATCGGTGAAGGCAGGGGTTTCAGGGTGCGCCAAATTCAAATTCCTCCGGTAAATCCTTTGTAAAGCATTTGCAGGCCGAGCAGGGCGATTACGACGCTGAATACCAGACGCAAAACTTTCGTCTCGGCTTTCACCAGAATGGTGGCACCCAACATGGAGCCGGCGAGGACGCCAAGCATGACCGGCATGGCCAAGCCGGGATCGACGTAGCCGCGGGCGAGATAGACTCCGGCGCTGGCCGCGGCGGTGACACCGATCATGAAGTTGCTGGTTGTGGTCGAGACCTTGAAGGGAATTTTCATGGCCTGGTCCATGGCGAGGACTTTGACCGCTCCTGAGCCGATGCCGAGCAATCCGGAAAGCGCTCCCGCGCCGAACATCAGGCTGAAACCGGTCGGCACATGCTGTACGTTGTATTGCCGCATCCCACCTTCTTCCGAGGGGAAACTACCATTCATGCGCAGCCGAGTTGCAAGGGGATCGGGCGGAGAATTGCGCTCGGCCCGGGGACGCGGCCTGCGGGAAAGATAGGCGGAGTAGAGCAGCATCAGGCCGAAGATTATGGCGAGAGCTTTGGTGGAGATAAAAGCGGCCAGGAAGGCTCCCGTTAACGCGCCGGTCGTGGTGGCGATCTCGAGAAACATGCCGATGCGGATATTGGAAAACCCTTCTTTCACGTAGGCGGCAGCCGCGCCGGAGGAGGTGGCAATTACGGAAACCAGAGAGGCTCCGATGGCGTAGCGGATGTCGACTTTGAAAAAGAGAGTCAGCAGGGGGACGAGGACGACACCGCCGCCGAGACCGGTGAGCGATCCCAAGAGGCCAGCTAGGAACGAACCTGCGGCTACCAAAATGGTGAATTCGAGAATGTTCATTGCATCCCCTGAAGTGAAGAGTTTGCCATATTTGGTGAGATAGAAGTGTACCGCGATGAGTGCCTTCGGCAGTTCATGCGACCCAGCCAAAGATGACCTCGGGAGAGCTGAAGCGGCGTGGCGGGCTCGATTGTTGCGATTCATCCAAGATTTATCCAATATTCACAAATTTTTAATAAAGGGGAGATAGCATCGACGCTCCCACAAATTCTGCAAAAAGCACATGCAAATCGCACCATGTTTTTAGCGGTTATCCATCTTGAATGATTCGGGAGGAGAAATGAAGCACGCAATGGCTGTGGCGTTGGCGTTTGCGCTGGTGATTAGCGCACTCGCGGCGCCGGCACCGCAAGCTACGACCGCAGGCAGCACGACGACTACAAGGAAGAAGGCGGCCGCGAAGTCCGAACCCAGCGTTTCGACCCAGCTCAGTGAAATGAAGCAGGCGATCGCTGCGCAACAACAGCAGATTCAACAACTGACGCAACAACTGCAGAGCCGTGATTCGGCCATTCAACAGCTCCAGCAGCAGGTGGGGCAGGCCCAGAGCGCGGCGAGTCAAGCTTCGCAGGCGGCCGCAACCGCGGCTTCGCAGAGCGCGCAGCAGCAGCAGGATGTTGCCGCGGTGAAGACCGACGTAACTGACCTGAAACAAAATGCTACGAATGCGGCGCTCTCGTTGCAAGACACACAGAAAACCGTGCAAGGGCTGGAGAGCCCGCTGGCGATTCATTACAAAGGGGTCACCATTACTCCGGGGGGCTTCCTGGCGGGTGAAACGGTGTGGCGCTCGCACGCGCTTGGTGCCGACATCAACACGCCGTTCAGCACGATTCCGTTCGACGGCGCGGCGCAGAGTCACATGTCGGAATTCTATGGGACTGGTCGCCAGTCGCGTATCTCGATGCTGGTCGAAGGCAAGCTGAATAATGCCAAGCTGAGCGGCTACTACGAGTCCGACTTTCTGGGGACTGGCATTACTTCCAACAACAACGAGAGCAACAGCTATGCGCTGCGCGTGAGACAGGCGTTCGCTCAGGCATCGTTGAATAGCGGCTGGAGCTTTACCGGCGGTCAAATGTGGAGCTTAGTCACTGAGACCAAGAAAGGTGTCGACAACCGGTCGGAAGCCGTCCCGATGACGATCGACCCGGCATATACCGTGGGTTTTAGCTGGGCGCGGCAGTACGGCTTCCGCGTATCCAAAGACATCAGCGATAAGATCTGGATGGCTTTCTCGGTGGAAGATCCGCAGGGGACCCTCGGCGGTCACGGCGCTTCCAGCAACTTCCTCCTTGGAGCCCAAGGAACGAGCGCGGGTGTCTACAACCCAACTGCAAACTATTCCTTCAACGCGACGCCTGACTTTGTCTTCAAGGTGGCCGCCGAGCCGGGCTGGGGACACTACGAACTGTTCGGCTTGATCAGTGACTTCCGCGACCGGATTTACCCGGGTGCGACTTTGACCAAACCCACCGCTGCGGGAGCTTATAACAACTCAGAGCTAGGCGGAGGCATCGGCGCCAACGTTCGCGGGACGTTAGCCAAGCACTTCGACGTGGGCGTGCACTTCCTGGGTGGTAATGGCATCGGCCGCTACGGCACAGCCGGACTTACGGATGTGATCGCGCGTCCGGATGGTGTGCTGGTTCCGCTGAGAAACTATCAGGCACTGGGCACCCTCGAATACCATGGCCCACGTTTGGACGTTTATACCAACGTTGGCGGCGAGTATGAGGCACGGGACTGGTTCCTCAACTCTGCCGGTAAGGGCGTTGGATATGGATCGCCATTGTTCAACAACTCGGGATGTTACGCAGAGACGGTTCCGGCAGCCACGACTACCACGGTCGCCACTCCCATCACTACCGCCGATCCTACCGGCGGGACAGCCAGCATCCCTGTTCCCGGTGCCGTGGGTACGCCTCTGACCAATGGGTTTAATCCCGGAGGGTTGTCTAACTGCAACGGAGACACGCGCGACATCATTGAAGGCACCGTCGGCTTCTGGTATCGCTTCTACAGCGGCCCGAAGGGCCGGTTGCAGTGGGGACCGCAATACTCCTACATCGTGCGTAATACTTGGCGCGGCGTAGGTGGCTCTCCTTCCGGAACGGAGAATATGTTCTTCACTTCGTTCCGCTACTACTTGCCGTAATTGTGATCCCTCGCTTTCTTAGATGAGGAGGCGAGGGTTCGTTTTTCTTTGAGGCACCTATCGATTTTAGTCGGGCGTGGACATCCGCGCCTCCATTGGCGGCTAAGCCAAGGCTAAGGTGAAGTAGAACACTGATCCATGGCCGGGTTGGCTGGTGACGCCGATTTTGCCGCCGTGAGCTTCGACGATTGCTTTAGCGATCGCCAAACCCATGCCCGTTCCTTGGACCTGCAAGCGCTGGCCTCGACCGCGATAGAACTTTTCGAAGATCAACGACTGTTCGAAGTCGTCGATCCCGGGTCCGCGATCGGCGACGCTTGTCATCACCATCCGGTTGCCGACCTCGGCGGTGATTTGAATCGGGGATTGGGGAGAAGAGTATTTTGCGGCGTTTTCCAGCAACTGGGTTACAACTTCGGTGATGCGGCCCTGGTCCATGCGGACCGGCGGGAGGTCGCTCGGAATGCGGACCTCGACCGGATGCTGGCTTAAGGCTGGTTTTGCTTTCTCCAGGGCTGCGTCAACGGCTTCCTGAATGGGGTGCGCGGCCAGTTGAAGCTCGAACTGGTTGGCATCGAGTTGCGCCATCTCGGCAGCTTCGCCGACCAGGCGATTCAGGCGATCGCTTTCTTCGTCGATCACAGTCAGGAGTTCGAGGCGCTGAGCCGCATCCAGGCCAGGATTGGAGAGCAGCGAAGTGGCCGAGGCTTTTATGCCGGTCAGGGGCGTCCGAAATTCGTGAGTGACGGAGTCCAGCAACGCGGACCGCAGCTGCTCACTTTCACGCGCAGCCTCGGCGCGCCCGAGTTTCTCGACGGCTCCGGCACGCTCGATCGCGATTGCAATTAAGCTGCTCATCGCTTCCAGCGTTTCACGGGAAAGCATCGCGCCAGAAACTCCCATGCTGCCCACGACGCGGACTCCCATCCGGAGAGGCATGAACCAGACCTGTTTCTCCGGGTCAGTCATGGGTTCGCCGCGCATGCAGACCAACTGCAGGTCGTGAAGCTCCAGGTCGTGGATGGCTGAGCTGGAGCGGTACACATCCGGACGATTGGGCAAGGAGATGGCGGCAGCTTTCACTCCGAATCGCTCCACAATGTAGCGCGGGATCGCGTTCAAGAGCTCGACCACGTTATCGCTGGAAAGAAGTTGCTGGCTGAACTTATACAGACGCTCGGCTTCGCGGCGCCGCTCGTTAGCCCTTTGCGCTTCGCGGCGTGCGCGCTCCGCCAATTGACTGGCTATCAGTGCGGTGACCAGGAAGGCTAAAAGTGCGACCCAATTCTGCGGATCATTAATGCGCAAGGTGCCAATGGGCGGAAGAAAGTAGTAGTTGAAAGCCAAAGTGGCGACCAACGCCATGAAGATGGCTGGCTGCAGACCCCAGTTGGCGGACACAATCAGAACGCCAATCAGAAAAGTGAGTGCGACAGTGGTGGGGTTCACCCTGATTACAAAGTGGTATGCGAGAACGATGACCACTACGGCGGCTGCCGTCCCTGCATAGCGCACAGCCAACTTAAACTTGGGTTGTTCCACGCCGCCGATTGTAGCTGATCTTTTTTCCGAGGTGGCCACGTTCTTTCGATCAGGCTACAGAGGATTATCGACAATTTTGATCGTCTCGACGACAATAACCGCGATGCCTAAAACTCCCGAACAATGGCTGGCAGAGGCTGATCCCTCGAAAAAGGGTGGAGTATTCAAACTTTTTCTGGGTTATGCCCCCGGGGTCGGCAAAACTTTCAGCATGCTCAGCGAAGCCATTCGTCGCCACAATCGCGGCGAGGATATTGTCATTGGCGTAATCGAAACCCACGGACGTAAGGGGACCGCCGAACTGGCGGTGCAACTGGAAGCAGTTCCGCGAAAGAAACTGGAGTACAAAGGCACATTGTTCGAGGAAATGGATGTCGATGCCATCCTGGCTCGAAAGCCGACTGTCGCCTTGGTGGACGAGTTGGCGCACACCAACGTGGAAGGCAGCAAACACGTCAAGCGGTATCAGGATGTGTTGGAGCTGCTCGATGCGGGCATTGACGTTCTCTCCACCATGAATATTCAACACTTGGAGAGCGTCACGCCGACGGTGCAGAGCCTTACCGGAATCACGGTGCGCGAGACAGTGCCGGATTGGGTGCTCAAACGCGTGGATGAAGTGGTGATGTCGGATCTGACTCCCGAGGCATTGCAGAGCCGCATGCGTCGTGGAGACATTTATCCGTTGGACCGCGTGGGACGCGCATTAGGCAATTTCTTTCGTCCCGGCAATCTGATCGCACTGCGTGAGCTGGCGCTTCGGCAGGTGGCGCAAGCCGTGGATCAGAGTTTGGAGTCTTATCGCGAGAAGGACGAAGCCAGCGGAACGGTCGCGGTGCGGGAACGAATTGCAGTTTGCATCAGTTCAAATCCGGCTGCACAGTTTCTGATCGCACGCGGCGCCCGCATGGCTCAGGCCCTTGGAGGCGAGTTGCACATCGTGTATGTGGATTTGGGCCAGGACGACAACGAAGCCAACCAGAAGACTCTGGCCGCGAATCTTCAGTTCGCGGAAAACGTAGGCGCGCAGATTACCAAACTTAAGGGGAAAAGCGTGGCTGGAGTGGTGGCCGATTTCGTGCGCGAAAAACACGTCACCCAAGTTGTGTTCGGGCGATCGGCTACAGTGGGCTGGAGAAAGTATCTCTATCTCACAGCAATTAATAAGTTCCTCCGAGACGCACCTCCGGTAGACGTACACATTGTGACTCAAGAGCCTTCCTGATTCTTCATGAGCGAGCATCGCCGAATTCTCGTAGTGGACGACGAGCCACAAATCACCCGCGTGTTGCGCACGAGCCTTTCCAGCAACGGCTACGACATCCGCGTGGCCAACGACGGCGAGACTGCATTCGAGATCATGAAGGATTGGGCGCCGGATCTGGTGATTACCGACCTTTCCATGCCCAACATGGACGGCCTGGAGCTGTGCCGGCGGCTGCGGCTGTCGAGCAAGATTCCGATCATCGTGCTTTCAGTCAAGGGTGAAGAAAAAACTAAGGTTCAGGCGCTCGACGCTGGCGCCGATGACTACGTCACCAAGCCATTCGGGATCGAAGAATTGCTGGCCCGCGTACGTGCCAACCTGCGGCGTGCTCCATCGGCTGGAAACGAACAAGCGTCGCTGATTGAGGTCGGCGACTTCCGTGTTGATCTGGCGGCGCATCGAGTCGTCGTTCGTGGCAAGGAGGTGCACCTCACGCCCAAAGAGTTTGATCTGCTGGTTTATCTCGCAAGCCATCCCGGAAAAGTAATCACCCATCGGACGCTGCTGAGCGCGATTTGGGGTGGTCAGAGCACGGAGCAGGTTGAATATCTCCGCGTTTTCGTGGGCCAACTGCGCAAGAAGCTGGAACCGGAGACCTCATCACCACGTTACATCGTTACCGAACCATGGGTGGGGTACCGCTTCGAGCCCGGCGAAAAGCTCTGAAGTCGCCCAGAATGCCATCAACAAATCCTCTGTTTTCAACTCGGTTTCACCCCTAACAAACATTCTACGAACTCTTTATTCAATCCTTACGGGTTTCGTTATCCAATCGGTTGAGTAGGGGAGGGGATCCAAATGATTGTGCTTTCGATCATAAACATGCTGCTTTTGCTGGTTGGATTTCTGACGGGCCTGCGGGCGAAGACCCCGGCCAAGGGATAGCGGGCGATTTCGCCGGCTAATCAAACACGCATCGAGTGACCTAATAATTAATTGTTACGGAGTTAGAGAGGCTAGGAACTTATGTCGTCCATTCATAACGTATCCGCGGAAGACTTAGCAAAACTTTTTCATCATTACCAGGAAGCACTCGCCCATGACTTTCACGGCCATGCGAGCAAAGAAGCCGATTTTTCCTGGGAAGAGGCCCCGCAAAACGAACGCAAGTTGATGATTGCGGCAGCGCGACTGACCTTGCTTGAGTTGGCTGCGGCGGCAGAGCTCGAACAAGCCAATCGTCAATACTTTGCCAAGCCCGGCGAGGCGGATTGGGGCTGCTAGGTTCTACTTGTTCGAGGCTGGTGTCTTTATGAAATCTTTACGAATCGCTTAGCCTACTTTTATGCGCTCGGTTGCCATAATGACCTTCGCCGCATCTTCCTGACAATTCTCTGGATGGGCAGAATGAAACTTTTCTTGACGTCGTTGTGTGCCGGCGCTGTGCTTTTCATGCTGCGCTTTCTCGTTGCCGTTCTGAGAGACAGAAATCAGTCGCCACACCCGACAGGATTTTATTTCGGAGGGTTCAAGTCGACGAGGCAACGTGGAGGACCAATAATTATGAATTCCAAAAGACATGTGCAAGATTCTGCGGCGGAGACTGGTAAGCGCGCCGCCATCATCGTCATAGTCGCAGTGGCTTTGAGTCTACCGCTTCACGCCCAACAAACCGCAACTGACGCTGCGGCCAGCGGCTCCCACCCGGCCAACGGGCAGGCGAGTGCGGCAACGCCGCATACCGATCAAGAGATTATCCAAGAACTCGCCGCCATGAAGAAACGTATTGAACAACTCGAAGCTGAGCTTAAAGCCCACGAAGCGGCAGAGCAGCCGGATACAGTCGTCCATAGCGCAAAAGGGACCACGCCGGTGGCTGCTCCAGTTGTAACACCACCCGAGCAGTCGGTGAGCATCAGTCCTTCGACTGCCGTTGCGGTGAAAAATGCAAAGATCGAGCCTTTTTCCGATTGGGATTGGACTTGGCTGAATGGTAATCCACGCACGAAAGAACCGGCCTTTGATTCAAAATTCTTCACCCCGGAAATCCGCTCCGATGTCACGTACACCTACGATTTCAACAAACCAATCGACAATACGATCAGCGGATCCAGTGAAATATTTCGCTCCAACGAAATTCAGTTGGAGCAACTCGGTATTGGCGGCGATTTCCATTATGACAACGTGCGTGCTCGATTCATGACACAGTTCGGCATGTACTCTGCAACCACTCCGCGCAATGATCCCAGTCCGGCGAAGGGGCAATGGGACCTCGACACCGCCTATCGTTACCTCTCAGAAGCGTACGGCGGGTATCACTTTAACGTCTTGGATGGAATCAACGTAGACGCCGGTATTTTCCTTTCTTACATTGGCCTTTTCAGCTATTACAACTTCGATAACTGGGCTTACCAGCCGTCGTATGTTTCGTCAAACACACCCTGGTTCTTTAATGGTTTGAGAGTTCAGATTTTTCCCAATCCCCATTTAAAGATCGAGCCTTGGCTCATCAATGGCTGGCAGTCGTATGGCTCGGCAAATTCGAGGAAGGGGCTGGGAGGACAGATCAAGTGGACTCCGTATCCGTGGATGAACGTCATCTCGAACAATTACGGGCTCGGGCATGATGATCTTTACATTCCAAACCGGGGCCGCATCCACACCGACAACAGCCTCGAAATCAAGTATTACGACAAACCAGGAAACTTTCTCGACAAGATGGCATTCTCTTTCACCGGCGATGCGGGCTGCGAGTTCGGTCCCAGCACAACCACCTCGGCAGGCGTATATCTGCAAGGCGTGGGCTGTCACGGCGACACGAAGGACGCGAAGTCGGTCGGGGGCGATTATTTCAAGGCGGGAATCAATCCAAAGCAAAGCTTTATCGGCTACATGCTCTACAACCGCTTCTGGTTCTATAAAGACAAGTTCGGCGTGACTCTCGGCGGAGGCCAGATCAACAACCCCGGACGCTATCTCGTTCTGGACCCACCGATCAACGGGGAGACCGCAGAATCGGCAGCGATTAATGCACCGTACTTCACAGGGAATCCTTCAGATCCGTTCAAGGCGTGGGATTCGTCGTTTACGTTTGACTACATGCCCAGCCAGTACATTACGTTCCGCTGGGAATACGATTATCGCCATGCCAACGTGCCCTACTGGTCGGGCCGTGGCGGGGTTACGCCACCGGGATCGGGCGGTGTGCCTTACACGAACAACGGATATCCTCAATTCTTTGCTTGCAACGACGGAAATTCGTCCATGCAAGAGACTCTCGTCCTCGCGCAAACGGCTTGCGGCAAACAGGGCAGCTCGGTTTGGTTCCCAGATTTGCGCCGCGATGAGCAGTTCGTCGATATGGAAATCTTGGTCAAGTTCTAGAGTGACACGGGTTTCCTTACCGGAAGTTTTTACGAAAAGCTCCAGTTGTTTTCAAAATTGATTGGCGCATCACTAATGTGACCGGTTTGATCTAGCAATCCCGGTCAAGTTTTAGTATCAATCGCTTCTGGCGAGATTTGCCCGACAGGAGCGAGAACATGACTTTTTCGAGAGTGTCCGTTGCCAACAGTTTCCTTAGGCCGCGCAGATTTGCTGGACGCGCTCTGGTGCTATTGATGATCGGATTTTCATGCTCATTATCAACACACGCGCAGGATCAGGGAGCGGGTACTTCGACGGTGGTTGCTCCTCAAGCCACAGGTGAAGGGCTGCAACAGCAAGTCGACAAACTCGAGGGCGAAGTGGCCGAGCTAAAGCGCATGGTGAAAGAGCTGCAATCAAATTCGCAGGCAGCAAGCGGCGCCCAGGATCCTCCGAACGCACAGTCAGCGTCCGGAGCACCGCCGCAATCCGCTTCGCTTTCGGCTGATCAGTCAACGCTCTCTCCGCAAGACAAAAAGAGCCTCGCGTTTTTGCGAGACACTACCATCAACGTCGGACTGGACGGATATTACGAATACAACTTCAACGCTCCCATTGGCCGCGTCAATGTGCTGCGCGCCTATGACGTGCTGAGCAACAGTTTCAGCCTGAATCAGGCAGACCTGGTAATTGATCACCCGCCTGACGTCGCGGACGGACGCCGTTTCGGCGGACGGCTAGATCTGCAATTTGGGCAGGCAACAGACACGCTGCAAGGAAATCCCTTGAACGAGCCCCGCCCGGATATCTATCGAAATGTTTTTCAGGTTTACGGAACCTACGTCGTTCCGGTCGGCCGTGGCTTGAATGTAGATTTCGGAAAGTGGGCGAGCTCGCTTGGCATCGAGGGGAATTACACAAAGGACCAGATGAACTACTCGCGATCCTTCTGGTTCAACTTCCTGCCTTTCTACCACATGGGCTTCCGTACCAGCTATCCCGTCAACGATAAGGTCGCGCTGAATTACTGGCTGATCAATGGCACGAACCAGGTCGAACCGACCAATGGTTTCAAAGACGAGTTGTTTGGTTTTACGGCGACGCCACGCAAAACGATCAGCTGGGCGATGAACTATTACCTCGGCCAGGAGCATCCCGATCGCGTCAGTGTGACGCCAACTTCACCGATCCCAGTGCAGCCAGGTCTCAGTTTTGCGCCGATCATTCCCGCCCCGAACGGTCGGCTGGATATTTTTGACAGCTACGTGAGCTGGCAGACTACATCGAAGCTGACGCTTGCGCTTGAGGTCGATTATGTCATCGAGCGCCTCTGGAGAAACTCTGCGCCGGGAGAATCGTCGGCACCCTCGCACGACGATGGCGGTGCCGCTTACGTGAAGTATCAACTTTCTCCCAAGTTCGCCTTGGCCGGCCGCACCGAGTATCTGTCAGATCGCGGCGGCCTTTTCAGCGGCCTGACTCAAGCGTTGAAGGAGACGACCGCGACCTTTGACTATAACGTCGCGAACGGTTTCCTGATGCGCTATGAATGGCGTCGCGATTTCTCAAATCAGCCTTCATTCTTGACGAGCACCGAAGGCGTGCTCAGCAAACAGCAAACTACAGCGACGGTAGGCCTGGTCTTGTGGTGGGGCGGCAAGGAAGGTGCGTGGTGAGTTCAGCCTTTAGAAATGAGGGTCCGGGAGGTAGATGGTGAAAGACATCGTTTTCGTAGTCGCGACATTAGTATTTTTCGCCGTTGCGTTGGCTTACGTGCGATTCTGCGACCGGATTCGCTAGGGTGAAATGTCTATGAATCTTGAATCGATCCTCATGCTTGCGGTGAGTGTTTTGTTGATGGTCTATCTGCTTTACGCGCTGTTGATGCCGGAGAAGTTCTGATGACACTGAACGGCTGGATTCAGATCCTTTTATTTTTGGGGCTGATCTTCGCGGTCACTAAACCGCTGGGCGTGTTTATGGCGCGGGTTTTCAATCGCGAACGCACGTTCCTGGATCCGGTTGTCCGCCCCCTCGAACGTTTGCTGTACCGCGTAACTCGCGTTGACGAAAATCACGAGATGCGCTGGACGGAATATGCCGTCTCCATGCTGCTCTTCAGCGGCGTCTCGATGCTGCTGCTCTATCTGATCGAACGGGTGCAGCAGTGGCTGCCGTGGAATCCGCAGAAGTTCGGAGCAGTTGGTCAGGATTTGGCTTTCAATACGGCCGCCTCGTTTACCACCAACACCAATTGGCAGAACTATGCTGGCGAGGCCACGATGAGCTATCTCACGCAGATGGCCGGGCTGGCTTATCACAACTTCACGTCTGCGGCGGTTGGCATCGCGCTGGCTATCGCCTTCGTCCGCGGTATTGCGCGTCGCGAAAAAGAAACCATTGGCAACTTCTGGGTGGACATGACGCGCGCCACGCTCTGGCTGCTGATACCCATGTGCGTCGTGTACGCGCTGGCCCTGGTTTCGCAAGGAGTCGTTCAGAACCTGAAACCGTACGACACAGTGAAGTTGGTCGAGCCCCAGCAAGTCCAGAAGACTGGAGCGGATGGGAAGCCGATGGTCGGCCAGGATGGCAAGCCGATGATGGATACCGTAACCGATCAGACCATCGCGCAGGGGCCGGTTGCATCGCAAGAAGCCATCAAGATGCTGGGCACAAATGGTGGCGGTTTCTTTAATGCGAACAGCGCGCACCCCTTCGAGAATCCCACACCGTTCAGCAATTATCTGCAGATGCTTTCGATCTTCGCGATTCCCGCAGGCCTGACTTACACTCTCGGCCGCATGACCGGATCGCAACGTCATGGTTGGGCAGTGTGGGCCGCCATGGCTTTTTTATTCCTGGGCGGAGTCACAACCGCGTACTGGGCGGAAGCGCGCGGGAATCCGCTGCTCAAGGGCGCGGACCAGCGGGTAACAGCATTGCAACCCGGCGGCAACATGGAAGGCAAGGAAGTTCGCTTTGGCATTGCGGACTCCGCCTTGTTTGCGACAGTCACGACCGACGCCAGTTGCGGAGCGATCAACGGCTGGCACGATTCTTTCACGCCTCTGGGCGGAATGGTGCCGCTGGTGAACATCATGCTCAGCGAGACAGTTTTTGGAGGCGTGGGTGCCGGACTCTACGGCATTCTTATCTACGTTGTGCTGGCTGTGTTCATCGCGGGATTGATGGTTGGCCGCACGCCAGAATATTTAGGCAAGAAGATCGAAGCCTATGACGTGAAGATGGCGATGCTGGTCACGCTAGTTTTTCCTCTGGTGATCCTGGTGCTGACCGGAATCTCATCCGTGGAAGGTTTTGGCACTTCGAGCATCAGCAATCCCGGTCCTCACGGTTTGACACAAATCTTGTACGCCTTCACATCGATGGCAGGCAACAATGGTTCGGCTTTCGGAGGACTGAACGGAAACACGCTCTGGTACAACACCGCGGGCGCGACGACCATGCTGATCGGTCGATTCTTCATGATCATTCCCATGCTGGCTATCGCGGGCAATCTGGCAAAGAAGAAATATGTTCCGCCTTCGCTGGGCACGTTTCCGGTGACCACGCCGTTGTTCAGCGTGTTGTTGGTTGGCGTGATTCTGATCGTTGGAGCGCTAACGTTTTTCCCAGCGCTTAGCCTGGGGCCGATACTCGAGCACCTGTTGATGTCAGTCGGCAAGACTTTCTGAGGAGCTATGTTAGAGAAGAAATCGAAGTCGATTTGGGATATGAAGATCGTGCGCCGCGCGTTGTGGGATTCCCTGGTAAAGCTGGACCCGCGGAACATGATGAAAAATCCCGTGATGTTCGTGGTCGAAGTCGGCAGTGTGGCGACGACTATTCTGTTGATTCGGGATGAGCTGAAACATCAGGGAGCTTTCGGTTTCAACCTCCAGATCACGCTCTGGCTGTGGTTTACCGTGTTGTTCGCAAATTTCGCCGAAGCCATGGCGGAAGGGCGAGGCAAGGCGCAAGCCGAGTCTTTGCGCAAGGCTCGTGCCGAGACGATTGCCAATCGTTTATTAGCAGATGGGAAGACGGAGCAGGTTGCCAGCTCGAAACTGCGCTCTGGCGACTTGGTGAAAGTGATCGCTGGCGAGTTCATTCCGAGTGACGGTGAAATTCTAGAGGGAGTTGCCTCCGTAGATGAATCCGCAATCACCGGAGAATCCGCGCCGGTAATTCGCGAAGCCGGTGGCGATCGCTCGGCAGTGACCGGTGGTACGCGCGTGCTTTCGGATTGGCTCAAAGTCAAAATTACGTCCAACCCTGGGGAAACGTTCTTGGATCGCATGATCGCTCTCGTGGAAGGAGCTGAGCGCCAAAAAACTCCAAACGAAATTGCTTTGAATATTTTGCTCGCCGGGTTGACCATTATCTTTCTGCTTGCCGTTGTTACGCTGCAGCCGTTTGCGATCTATTCCGGTTCACCCCAGACCGTGTTCGTTCTGGTTTCCTTGCTGGTTTGTTTGATTCCGACAACCATTGGCGGGCTTCTCTCCGCGATCGGAATCGCAGGCATGGACCGCTTGGTTAAGCACAACGTGTTGGCCATGTCTGGGCGCGCGGTCGAGGCCGCCGGCGATGTCAACACTCTTTTACTCGATAAAACCGGAACCATCACCTTGGGAAACCGGCAAGCTTCGGAGTTCATCGCTGCGCCCGGAATTACTGCGGCGCAAATGGCCGACGCTGCACAACTTTCCTCGTTGGCGGATGAAACTCCAGAGGGCCGCTCGATCGTGGTGTTAGCCAAAGAAACCTACAATCTTCGGGGCAGGGAATTGGCTTCGCAGGAAGCCGCATTTATTCCATTCACAGCGCAAACCCGCATGTCGGGCGTGGACATGGATGGTCGCGAGATTCGTAAGGGCGCGGTCGATGCTATCAACAAATATCTCATCCAGCACGGCACCGCTCTCCCCAAGGAAGTTCAGGCCGCCGTAGAAACTGTCGCGCGTTCGGGAGGGACGCCGCTTGTCGTCGCTGAAAATCATCGCGCCCTCGGTGTGATTCACCTGAAAGATATTGTGAAGGGCGGAATGCGCGAGCGCTTCGATCAGCTTCGTGCCATGGGCATCAAGACCGTGATGATTACCGGAGACAATCCGCTGACGGCGGCCGCGATTGCGCGGGAAGCAGGGGTGGACGACTTCCTCGCGGAGGCAACTCCGAAAGATAAGATGGACCTTATTCGCAGCGAGCAGAAGCAAGGCAAACTGGTCGCGATGACCGGCGATGGAACGAACGACGCTCCAGCACTGGCGCAGGCGGATGTTGGCGTGGCGATGAACACGGGGACACAGGCAGCGAAAGAAGCGGGCAACATGGTCGATCTCGATTCCAATCCGACCAAGCTCATCGAGATCGTGGAAATCGGCAAGCAACTGCTGATGACCCGTGGCGCACTCACCACATTTTCCATCGCCAATGACGTGGCAAAATATTTCGCGATTATCCCCGCCATGTTTGCCGGCACGTTTCCGGTTCTGAATGCGCTAAACGTTATGCATCTCAAAACTCCGCAGTCCGCGGTGTTGTCGGCTGTTATTTTTAACGCTCTAATTATTGTTGCTTTGATTCCCCTCGCCCTGCGGGGTGTGAAGTATCGGCCCATGGGAGCTGCAGTACTTCTGCGCCGCAATCTCTGGATCTACGGCGTCGGTGGCATCATTGTGCCTTTCGTCGGAATCAAGCTGATCGATTTGGTCATTACCAGTGTGGGGATGGCCTGAGAGGATTGTCGTGAAAAAGACTTTGATAACTTCGGTGCTGATGACGATCGCAACCACGGTTCTATTGGGAATCGTTTATCCGTTGGTAGTCACGGGACTGGCGCAATTGCTTTTCAAAGACAAAGCCAACGGTCAGCTGATCGTGCGAAATGAAAAAGTCGTAGGTTCGCGAATCATTGGACAGGCTTTCGTCGGGCCTGACTATTTTCACTCCCGGCCTTCTGCGGCGGGCAATGGATATGACGCGGCGAATTCTAACGGCTCCCAACTCGGCCCTACGAATCAACACTTGATTGACCGAGTGAATACCGACGTAGCCACGAATCACGCCGACAATCTGAGCCAGCCTGTGCCCGTCGATTTAGTGACAACATCGGCTTCCGGACTCGATCCAGACATCTCTCCGGCGGCGGCGGCATTTCAAGTTCCGAGAGTAGCGAAGCAACGCGGAATTTCTGAGGATCAAGCAAGACAGCTTGTGCAAGCGCACACTTTGTCGCGCCAACTGAGCCTGCTCGGAGAGTCGCGCGTTAATGTGCTTGAACTGAATCTCGATCTCGACGCGAAGTTCCCCAAAAAATAGTCCTCGATGGAGAGACAATGATTTGCCCGTCCAGCCGGGCGATGACGCCCGGTCTGTCTCCTTTAGAAGTTTGCTAAACTTTCAATCGTGGCCCGTATCGATCATCTGGAATGCACAAAATGTGGCGCATCGATTGACGCCGCTCGTCCGCAGACCGTTTGCCCGAAAGACGGTGGGGTGCTTTATGTGCGTTATAAACTCTCCGCGTTGAAATCCTCATTCAAGCCTGCTTCGCTGGTGGGACGAGCTCCCACCTTGTGGCGCTATGCCGAGGTTTTGCCGGAGGTCGAACCTGTCTCGCTCGGCGAAGGTTTTACGCCAGTGCTGCCCTCCCGCGAGTTTCCCAGCGTCTATATAAAGGATGAAGGCATGAATCCGACGGGATCATTCAAGGCACGAGGCATGTCGGTCGCGGTCGCGATGGCGAAATCATACGGCCTGAAGAAGTTGGCCACACCTTCGGCAGGGAACGCTGGCAGCGCGCTGGCAGCGTACGCAGCTGCGGCCGGAATCGAGGCCCACATCTTCATGCCCAAAGATGTGCCGCTGGCGAATCGCGTGGAGTGCGAAATGTACGGCGCAAATGTCACTCTCGTCGATGGTCTGATTAGTGATTGTGCGCGCATGGTTGCCGAGAGAAAAGACAGAGAAGGCTGGTTCGACGTCTCCACGCTGAAAGAACCTTTTCGTGTGGAAGGCAAAAAGACTATGGGCTACGAAGTGGCGGAGCAATTGGGATGGCGAATGCCGCAGGGGATTATCTATCCCACTGGAGGCGGGGTTGGCTTGCTTGGAATGTGGAAGGCGTTTGAAGAGATGCAAGACCTGGGCTGGATCGGCGCTGAGCGTCCGCAGATGATTGCGGTCCAAGCCGCTGGCTGCGCCCCGATCGCGAAAGCCTGGGATGACGCGAAGCCTGCCGCGGAGTTCTGGCCAAATGCCGCCACCCAGGCCGCGGGTCTTCGTGTGCCGAAACCTTACGGAGATTATTTGATTCTCGATATTCTGAAGAAGAGCGGCGGCGTGGCCTTGACTGTGACCGACGATGAAATCATGGACGCGGTGCGGCAATGGGCGCGAGTGGAAGGAGTTTTCGCTGCGCCCGAAGGAGCAGCGGCGCTGGCGGCATATCGAAAATTGCGTGACAGCACATTCTTTGGCTCCGATGACAAAGTGGTGTTGTTCAATACGGGTTCTGGACTGAAATACCTCGATGTGATCGAGAGCCAAAAAAAAATTGAGCAGCAATTCGCTCCAGCCTCACGGCAAATCGGCGGAATCATTGGTCCATACTAAAAGGCAGCAATTAGCTATTAGCACTTAGCATTCGGCTTTGTTCCAGCGACGTGAAGGCCAGCGCTGCATGCCTCAAAACGACTGGGTCCCTCTACCGCATGACCGAGCACCTCTACTATAACGATTCTTTTCTCTACGAATTCGACGCCGAAGTTCTCGACATTGTCTCGGTTGATTCGCGCCTCGCGTTAGTCCTGGATCGAACTGCTTTCTATCCCACGAGCGGAGGACAGATTTTTGACACGGGTTGGATTCTTCCTGACGCGACGGGAGAGCCAAGCAAACCATTGCGCGTGGTTGAGGTGACAGAAACAGACGACGGCAAGATCCTCCACATTGTCGAAGACTCAGCATCAATTCGAAAAGGCATCCAGGTTCATGGACTGATCGACATCGATCGGCGGCGCGATCATATGCAGCAGCATTCAGGCCAGCATGTCCTGTCGGCGGCCTTTGTGCGCCTGTTTAACCTGCAAACTGTTTCCTTTCACATGGGATCGGAATCGTGTTCCATCGATCTCGATACGAAAGCCCTTACTACTTCACAAATTGAAGCTGCCGAGGCCCTGGCGAATAACGTTGTGATGGAGAACCGCACCGTCGATATCCGGTTCGTCACGCAGGAAGAGGCGGGTGGATTGGGACTTCGGAAAATTCCGCCGGTGGAGCGAGACCAGCTCAGGCTCATCGACGTGCACGATTTCGACCTGAGCGCTTGCGGTGGTACGCATGTGGCCGCCACCGGACAGATCCTCTGCATCTTGCTTCGCAAAACCGAAAAAACGCGGCAGGGATGGCGGGTGGAGTTTGTCTGCGGCAAACGTGCCGTTGCGACTGCCCGGCGCGATCACTCGGTTCTGACGGAATCCGGGGGACTGCTTTCGAGCCACATTTGGGATATTCCGCAACACTTACGAAAGTTGCAGGAGGAATCGCGAGCCTCGCGGAAATCGTATGAGCATCTGATGGAAGAGTTAGCCGACTTGTATGCCAACCGATTGCTCATGGAAACTCCCGAGACTTCTGGTCGCAAAGTCATAGTCCGCACGTTCCCCGACCGGGATTTAACTTTCATAAAGTTGCTGGCCCAAAGGGTGACGCGCCAGAGTACGGCAGTCATTGCTTTTCTCGGCACTATTTCCGATCCACCGGCGTTGGTATTCGCTCAGTCATCAGGGCAGCCTTTCGACATGAGAGGCATGATGAAAGAAATTCTTTCGCGCCTCGGTGGACGCGGCGGCGGGAACAAGGACATGGCGCAGGGCGGACCAGCGCAGGTCGATGCACTTGAAGTCGTACTTAGCGAACTCGCAGCCAGCCTTAAAACTTAGGCCCGACTTACAACTCGAAAAACGCCATCGCCGTCGCGACATGCTACATTCTCCTCAGCGGTTCTCATCGGTCGAAAATGGAACAGCGCCTCATCCTTATTAATCTGCTGATCAGGCTTGGCGTGGCGGCCGCCGTGGCCAGCGTTCTCGTCCGATCAGTAGAATTTAAGTCTCTTCTGTTCCGTGAAAGCCGCGCCCTCAAGCAGCGGATCTATCTGATTCTCTGGATCGGCGTTCCGATGGCTTTGGGTGTCTGGGTCCGTTTTATCCAAACCAGTTTCCTGGCGGGCGACCTGTCTTTTGAAACTACGGTTTTGCTGGGATTTATCGGGGGCCGTTTCACGGGCATGGTCGGAGGCGCGCTGCTGGCTCTTCCAGCGTTGTTGCATGGGGAGTGGGCCACCCTTCCTTTCAATCTCCTGGCGGGGTTTGTCACCGGACAACTACGCACGCTTACTCCCGACCGGGAAGACATATGGTCGTTCTCGCCCTTTATTGACCTCAGCATCTATCGAATGATCCGACGTAACCTGCCAACTCCCCGGTTATTCGATTGGCAGATTATGTTTTTTGTTACTATCGTGGGCCTGCGTTTTGTGCAGACCGAGATATCTCGGTATCTGCCGCATTCTACTTTCAGTCTGGAGAGTCCGAATCTGTGGGTCGAAGCGCTGATCTATGCCACGTCAGTCATGGTCATTGGCATAGAACTGAAAATTTGGAATAGTGTTCGCATCCAGATTAAGCTCGAGGAACAAGAACGCCTTCTGTTGCACGCCCGCATGGAGGCGCTGCAAAATCAGATTAACCCGCACTTCCTCTTTAACACTTTGAACTCTGTTTCCTCGCTGGTGCGCTTCGATCCGGATACGGCCCGAGAACTGATCATCAAGCTGGCCACGATTCTTCGACGACTCCTGGGCAGCGGTGACGCCTTCGTACCGCTCCGTGAAGAACTGGAGTTTATCGACAATTATCTCGACATCGAAGTTGTCCGTTTCGGCCGCGACAAGCTGCAAGTCGTGAAAGAACTCGAGCCCGCATCACTCGATGTGATGGTACCCAGCATGCTTCTTCAGCCCTTGGTCGAAAACTCGATCAAACATGGCTTGTCCTCGAAAATTGAAGGTGGCAGCATCTTCCTGCGCAGCCGGTTGGCTGATTCCAAATTGATCATCGAAGTGGAAGACGATGGCGTGGGCATGGGTGCCGCAAACTTTCTGGAAAGACCCACGGGGCTGGGTGGGACTGGGATTGGCATGGCCAACGTAGCGGAGCGGCTGAAAGTACTGTACGGAGAAACCGCCCGGATGACTATCGACAGCCATGAAGGGAAGGGAACTCTCATTCGATTGCGTCTGCCGGTGCTGCACAACGAACGCTCGATTCCGGCCGCACTCTACGAAGAACGCTCCAGCACTCGGCGGTAAAACTCCTCATATTGAGGAATAATTCTGGAAGAGCAAAATCTGGACTTCGCCACTTCGCGACAAGCCTTCCCCATCTCCCGCAATCGGCTCTCGTCGCTTAGCAAGTCGATCGCGTAGCGCGCCATAGTATCGACATCGCCCACATCGGCAAGGTATCCGCTTTTGCCGTGTTCGATCACCTCAGGGACGCCGCCCACTCGGGTCGCGATAGGTACGACTTCACAAGCCATTGCTTCGAGAGCCGCCAGTCCGAATGACTCCAGTTCGCTTGGCATCAGGATAAGGTCGGCGAGCGGAAGCTTCTCGTGTACGTCATCCTGCTTGCCCAAAAACAAGACGTCGTTATGAATTCCTTTCTGCACCGCCAGCCACTCCGCTCGCGACCGGTCGGGACCATCGCCAATCAGCAATAGCCGCGAAGGAATTTTCTTGCGAACCCGATCGAAGACCTCGATGGTGTCCGTGATCCGCTTCACCGGCCGAAAGTTGGATAGATGAACCATGATATGTTCCCCGTTCGGGGCATACTCGAGTCGGCGCTGTGGCGCCCCGGAATCGCGAACATAGACATCGCAGTTTACGAAGTTGTAGATGACCTCGATGTGGTTCTTGACATCGAACTCGCGCAGAGTGCGCTCCCGTAAATATTGTGAGATGGCAGTAACTCCGTCGCTTTGTTCGATCGAGAATCGAGTAATCGGCAAATAGGAGCGGTCCAGCCCGACCAGCGTGATGTCGGTGCCGTGAAGCGTGGTTACAAAGGGCAGCTTTTGTCCCCGAGGTTTCGCCGCCAGCATTTGCCGGGCTAATAAAGCGCTCACCGAATGTGGGATGGCATAATGCACATGCAGCAGGTCGAGTGCATACAATTCTGAAACTTCCGCCATTCTCGTGGCCAACGCCAAATCGTACGGAGGATATTCGAATAGCGGATATCGGGAAACATCGACTTCGTGATAGTGAATATTAGGATGGAGCTCGGTCAGTCGTATGGGTTGCGCATAGGAAATGAAATGAATCTCATGCCCACGCACCGCTAATTCGACGCCGAGTTCGGTAGCCACCACTCCACTGCCACCGTAGGTTGGGTAGCAGGTAATTCCGATCTTCATCCGGTCCTCTCGATTTCAGGCTCTTTGGCTCTCTGATTCGATGGTGACCGGTGGGGTTGGATTCAGATTTTGCAACTTGATGGCGGAGAAACGAGGAGAACTTAAAGATTAAGAATCTGCGTTGCTGGCGCCCTTCGCAGCGTTACGTCCTTTATTAAGACCTTCGTCAAGCTTGTCGAGATGCTTCTGCAAGCGATCTTGAACGCCATTGTCCAGTTGGGTAAATTCAATACCCATTCCGACTCCTCCGTCGCTGGCTCTTACCACGCCGTTGGTTTGAACCTTTTCTGAGTCCATCCAGAACATGATCTTAACTTTTGTGCCGAGAGGTAAAGGTAAAAGTGTCTCAACATAACAGCCGCGGCCGCCAATGTCTGTGGCATTTGTCTGCATGTGAGTGCGTCGCGAGTCGTCGAAGCCAATCTCAAGCGGAAACAGAACTTTGTGCCGGGTATATCGCCGCCTGTTTTTCTCCGTAGGAATCGCGCCTTTATCTACTTTAGCGAGATCGTGCCACGGGCTCTGTTGCTTTTGCAAAACCTGCACCCCGGCTTCGATCTGCCGGGCTATGCCGCTGTCAACCACCCAAATAACCTTGAATCGCGCTTTCTTTTCGGCATGCTGCACGCCGAGGATATCGCCAGCTTTCAGCGGATGACTGATTCCCAACAGCAGTGCGCCTTCGCTGCTCAGATTGGTGGCGTTGGCGTTCTGAAAGAACGGACGACCGTCCGCATCCATGCCCCACACTCGTACCGGGATTACAGTCGAGACCCGGGTTTCCGGTCTTTTGTCCATGTTTTTCGGTGCCTTCCGCTGCATTCTCAGCGGCTGGCCTATCATAACTTGGCGCTTGAACGGTTGTTGCAGCAATTTGAGGGTTTCCGCCTATCTAAAGGCCGTGTACGTCCGGTGTGGCGCGCAGGAATGTCAGGCAAGATCGCGGTAGGAAATCAGCTGAACATGGTTTCGGTTCAATATTTCACGGGTCGTCGGTGACGTCAGGAGCTTCAGTTCAACCTCGCGTGAGTCGCGCAGGCGGGTTCGGACGTTTCCCAGTTCGGCGTCGTTATATCCAGGATGGCAGACGAGTTCCCACGTGCCTTCCGGAAGACTCTCCACCACCTGTTCAAATAAATAGCTGTCCATTGCGCCGGTCGCGACAACGCCTACGGTTCCGTCCGTGGTGAGCAGACCTTCGTCGGCGACGGACCTTCGAAACCTTCCGCCCAGCCGGTTCAGAATCGCGACTTGACCGTAGCGCTTCCACAATCCAGGGCGTTTTGTCAGGACCGAAAAGCGAACCGGCCCAAAGGGATTACGCACCGCGCGTACGCCGCAGGCTCCAGCGGCCCGCAACAACGGCCGCAGCACCTGAGGAAATATGTGAGTGTGCTTATGTGTATCTAGATGGGAGACAACAACACCGGCTGCTTGCAGTTTGCGAATTTGCGCTATCACTTCAGCTTCAATCTCACCGCCGTCAATCCTACCCGCGACCGCGCGTAGCGCGAAGTTGGTTAGACTCTCATAAAAGTGCCCATCACCAGCCGCTTTGTCGACGAGGGTTGAAGTTTGTTTCCTGTCAAGTATCGGGACCCCGTCCACGAGGACGACGTGGCAACCCACACTGAGCGGCGACGCGGATTTTGCCTGAGGGACGGCATCCTCGAATGCCCGGCCATTGGCCATCAGCGTTGAGGACGTTACGATCCCGTGGTAATGGGATTCGACAATGGCGCGGTTGACACCTTGCGTAAGTCCGAAATCATCCGCGTTGACGATCAGCCGCCGCACCGGCCAGTCTAGCAAAGGCGAGACGTCAGAATTCAGGTACTCGGCACTCAGCTTCCGACTTTTTTCGCGGCTAGGGAATCCTCCGGGACTGACTGCCGAGTGCTAACTGTTAATTGCCGCCACTTACATTGACCGCTCTTTCCGCGCAACGTATACTAAAAAAGTTCTTCGTGTGGATGCCCCTCATCTCCGCGAGGCCCTATCACATCACGGTGGCATTATGATTTGACGTCATGATGAAACCCAGGGGGCGAGGGGCGGTTAGCTCAGTTGGTTAGAGCGCCTGCCTTACAAGCAGGAGGTCGCAGGTTCGAGTCCTGCACTGCCCACCAGTTCGGCAATTCCGGTCATCAATACCGGGGACGTAGTTCAGTTGGTTAGAACGCTGCCCTGTCACGGCAGAGGCCGCGGGTTCGAGTCCCGTCGTCCCCGCCATTCTTTTCAGCGAGTTGGAAGGAATGGCACCCAAAAGTCCAACCCACAATTTCATCCACACCCTCATTGGACGTTTCCGTTTCGAGTCCCACCGCGTCAATGAATTTGTCTTGAGCCGCGATCATTTCGTCGAGGTCTTCGTCCGTGTACAGATCGAGCGTGGTCTGAATCCGCGAGTGACCCGAGATTCCCTGCACGGTCTTTGTGTTCTCCTTTACTTTATTCGCCAGCCGCGGAACCCAGATTCGAGGTAACAGCGCACTGCGGCACAATTGAAGAGGGTCTGCTGATCCTGGAGCGCAGGGCGATCGACGTAGCACTCCTTGATTTTGATCTGGGTGAGAGCGAAGACTGGCGTCCGTACGCGCAGCCAATTGGTGCGTATCGTCTTGGAGCAACATCGCGATCAGCTTTAGTCCGACAAACGTAAGAGCGACAGAGATCGAACGCAGGGATTGCGAATCGAGCAACAACCCGTTGCGTGTAGTCGAACGTTCATCACCACAAGAGGAGTGGCGGTCGAATTGGCGATCGCGCTATGGCCGGGCAGCGCGCCATCGAACGATTGGGACGTTCCAGTATCGTAAAACCGGCGGGTGATGCGAAGCGCGACTAAATCTATTGCGCGAATGCGTTCCCGGAGATTCTCGAAGAGCCAATCCCGTCTCGTCCAGCCGGCAACAAGTAGATCCAAGGCGCGGGCGTGCCGACCACCCACCCAGAACCTTCTCATTACGCTTCCCAGAAGCTCACTTGGGCGGGTATCATATGGGTCGCGCCAGTCTCGCAAGGAAAATAGATGCGTTTTCACAGACGCCAACTGCTACGAACTCTCTCACTTGCTTTTGGGTCGAGCTTCATCCTAAGCCGGAATGGACTAGGCTTCGCGGCGCAGACGAGCACACAGCCAACGACCTCTTCTCCCGCTGCGGGGACAGTCGTCAGGAACGGGGTCGGTACAGGAGTGGAAATGGAAAAAGTGACGGGAATCGGAGGGCTATTCTTTCGAGCGCAGGATCCGAAAGCGCTGGCCACTTGGTACCAGCAGCACCTGGGAGTCTCGCTCACACCATCGCGCGAGGGCGAACACCCCTGGGAGCAGGAGGCAGGCCCCACGGCATTCACTCCTTTTCCCGAGGCCACCAAATATTTCGGGGATGCCAACAAGGTCTGGATGGTGAACTTTCGGGTCCGGGATCTCGACAAAATGGCAGCTCAGCTACGAGCTGCAGGGGTAGAGATTAAGGTTGACCCGGAATCTTATCCCGGCATCGGACGGTTTGCCCGCCTGCATGACCCCGAGGGAAACCCGATCGAATTGTGGCAACCTGCATGACCAAACGCTCGCCGCCAGGTCGCAGAGCGATGCACTACTATTTCTGGATGACGAGCAAACCCGAAGTAAGTCCAAACCGAGTTACAGCGTGTCGAGAAAGGTCGGCTGATGGGAAGCGCTGGCAAAAATATTCCGAATTCGACGCATTCGTGCCGACATCAAACGTCATTTTCGGTTGGCCTTACCGGGTAAAGCAGACCAGGAATCGTGGCCAAGTAAGGATCCACGAACTATTCTCCGAGGGTCCATTTAGAACGCTTTGATTTGAAGTCCGCGCACGGGAATTCATCAATTAGAGTCACGAGGTTTTTCAGAGTCATCCAGGGATCAGGCTGCGCTTTGCCGGTTACTGACCGACTCCAGGTGCGGAGAGCCGGGAGAGCGAAGCGTTCGAATATCCCGCATAGGGGGTTGGCCGAAGAAGCGGCTGTACTCGCGATTGAATTGGCTCGCGCTCTCGTATCCGACCTCAAACGCCGCACTGGCGGCGTCCAGACCATCCATGAGCATGCGTTCACGCGCTGCCTGCAACCGAAGCTGCTTCTGATACTGAACCGGACTCATGGCCGTCAACGCGCGGAAATGATGGTGCAGCGTGGAGAGGCCCATGCCCGCGATTTGTGCAAGGTCTTCCACCCGTAATGGTTTCGCGTAGTTTGCCCTGACCCACGCAATAGCTTTCGCCGTTCTGTGGCTCTGATCTCCGAGCGTTGCGATGGCGCGAAGGCGTGCACCCTCAGGCCCACGCAGGATTCGATAAATGATCTCACGTTGAATCAGGCCGCTGAGAAATGGAATGTCCTGCGGAGTTTTCAGCAGATCGATCAGCCGGCAGCATGCGTCGAGCAGCTCTGCGGTGGTCTTGCCGGTGGCCATCGCGGGACAATCCGACGCAGCTTCAGGCGCCTGAATTTCCTCGCGGCTCAGAAGCTCCCGGACTACTGGAATCTCGAGTTTGAGCACGAAACAAAGATAAGGAACTGCCTCACTAGCCTCGATGACATTGCAGATTACGGGCAAGTCAAGCGACGTCAGCAAGTATCGCGACTGGTCAAAGATGAATGTATTTCCACCGAGGATCGCGCGCTTCCGCCCTTGCGCAACTACGGCCAGACTCGGTTCGTAAGTTGCTGAAATCGGTGCCGCGGGGGCGGTCTTGCGGGCCAGCAGCAAACCAGGAACGCTGGTTATCAGTTTCTCTGCGGACCCGATGGACGAGGCAATCTTGCGAGCCAACTCCATCCGCAATTCGTAGGCTCGATCCGGGGTCGGATTCGCGCGTTTATTGATGTGTCCCATTGATATGCTTCCCCTCGATCGTGTCTAGGATAGCGTCACGGTGCGGGATAAGCCAACCGTTATTTCACTAGCAAGAAAAATAGGCAATAAACAGGAAGGATCGGGATACCGCTTTCACAATGTTTGATCTAATCTCGAAATTAGAGAAATAGTTTGGAAGGAGACGGAATGCAGAAGCGCAAACTCGGAAAAAGCAATTTGGAAGTTTCGGCAATTGGACTGGGCTGCATGGGAATGAGTTTTTCTTATGGTCCCGCAAAAGATAAGAAGGAGATGACTGATCTTCTCCACGCCGCGGTGGATCGCGGCATCACCTTCTTCGACACGGCCGAAGTGTATGGCCCTTTCACCAATGAAGAATTAGTCGGCGAAGCTTTGGCACCGTTCCGCGGGAAGGTCGTGATCGCAACGAAATTCGGGTTCGACCTGAGTGGCAGTGACAATCGGCCGGGAGCGGCAGGCGTGAACAGCCAGCCCGAGCATATCAAAAAGGCAGTCGAGGGCTCGCTCAAGCGGCTCAAGGTCGATAGCATCGATTTGCTTTATCAACACCGGGTTGACCCAAACGTGCCGATCGAAGACGTCGCGGGAGCGGTCAAGGATCTGATTCAGCAAGGTAAGGTCAAACACTTCGGCATGTCGGAGGCGGGCGCAAAGACCATTCGTCGCGCCCACGCCGTGCAGCCGCTCACGGCTCTGCAGAGCGAATATTCACTGTGGACACGAACTCCCGAGAAGGAGGTAATACCGACGCTCGAGGAACTCGGCATTGGGCTCGTGCCATACAGTCCACTCGGCAAAGGCTTCCTTACTGGGGCGATCAAAGAGGACGCGAAGTTCGACAGCACTGACTTCCGCAGCACTCTTCCACGCTTTGCGCCGGAGGCTCTTAAGGCGAACCAGGCTTTGATTGACCTCCTTGGCAGCATTGCGAAGCGGAAGAAGGCGACGCCTGCTCAGGTCGCGCTGGCTTGGCTGCTGGCGCAAAAACCGTGGATGGTTCCGATTCCTGGCACAACGAAGCTGCATCGGCTCGAAGAAAACATCGGAGCAGTCGCAGTCGAATTGACAGCGGACGATCTTCGCGAGATCGAAACTGCTTCCTCAGACATCAAAGTACAAGGCGCGCGGTATCCGGAACGCCTGGAACAAATGACCGGTCTCTGAAAGGAAAGTCAAAGTCTATGTACAAAGCGAAAGCCTATGCTGCAGCCAGCCCGACATCGGCGGTTGCGTCCACTACGGTACCGCGGCGCGATGTAACCGACAAAGATGTGCAGATCGAAATCCTTTTCTGTGGGATCTGCCATTCTGATCTTCATTCGGTGCGTAACGAGTGGAGCGAATTCATGCCCACCGTGTACCCGATTGTTCCAGGGCATGAGATCGTCGGTCGGGTCACGAAGGTCGGCTCAGCCGTGTCGAAGTTTAAACCCGGCGACCTCGCTGCGGTTGGCTGCATGGTCGACTCGGACGGCACCTGCTCCGAGTGCAGGGCTGGCTTCGAACAGTTTTGCCCGAACATGACGCTCACCTTTAATTCGCCGGACCCGCACACCGGAGTCGTCACCTACGGCGGCTACTCTGAGAGCATCGTCGTTGACCAGCGTTTCGTTCTGCGCGTCCCTGCGAACCTTAACCCCGCAGGAGCCGCGCCTCTTCTCTGCGCCGGAATCACAACCTATTCGCCCATGCGCCGCTGGGGTGTTGGCAAAGGCAAGAAAGCTGGCGTGGTCGGACTCGGTGGATTGGGGCACATGGGGGTGAAATTTGCTCACGCGCTTGGAGCACACGTCGTTGTGTTCACGACTTCGCCGGGCAAAAAGGAAGACGCGCTTCGGCTCGGCGCCGATGAGGTCGTCATCTCGCGCAATGCCGACGAGATGCTAAAGCACGCCGAGAGTTTCGATTTCATTCTCGACGCGGTCTCCGCCGATCACGATATTAACGCTTACATCAATTTGCTTCGCCGCGATGGTAACCTCACCATTGTCGGTGCGCCGCCGAAGCCGCTCGCCGTGGCCGCGTTCAGTTTGATTATGCGTCGCCGTAATTTGTCCGGCTCTCCCATCGGAGGCGTCGCCGAAACTCAGGAGATGCTCGATTTCTGCGGGAAGCACAACATCACTGCCGACGTCGAAGTGATTCCGATCCAAAAGGTCAACGAAGCCTACGAGAGACTGCTGAAGTCTGACGTGAAGTACCGCTTCTCCATCGATATGGCTTCCCTTAAAAGCGAGTAAAAAAGGGACAAGGGCTGAATAAATGTCAAAGGAGTGAGTGATGCCTCACGTGATCGTGAAGCTAGTGCCGGGCAAATCCGAACAGCAAAAGACTCGCCTCGCCGAAGAAATCACTAAAGACGTTATGGACATTCTGCATCACAAAGAAGGATCGGTTTCGGTATCATTCGAAGAAGTTCAAGCCCAAGATTGGGCCGAAAAGGTCTACAGACCCGAGATTCTTCAGAAGCCGGAGAACGTCTACAAGAAACCCGGATACAATCCGTTCGATAAATGAGTAAGTCGTTTTGGATGGCTAGTCTTCAAGGAGGTCATATGCCGAAGCAAAACGATACGCTGAAATCCCGCCTTGCCCGCTCTCGCGAAATTCACATCAGCGTGATCGGGAGAAAGTCGGGGCGCACCATCTCCATCCCGGTTTGGTTCGTGTTCGACGGCGCCACTCTTTATCTGCTGCCGGTGCAAGGATCCGATACGCAGTGGTACAAGAACGTGCTCAAGAACCCATCGATGGGGATCAAAGCCGGGAGCGAGCAGGCGGAACTCAAGGTCGCCCCGATCACCGACGCGAAGAAGGTTTCGTCAGTGGCCGAGAAATTCCGCGCCAAATATGGCGCCGGCGACGTGAAGAAATATTATTCGAAGTTCGACGTCGCCGTCACCGCTCCGATAGCGTGAGCGTCCTACCCCGGCCATTTCCAGTTCCGAATTTCTGCTTTGTCGATTCCCTCGGCGTGTGCGTAGCGGACGCTCTCGATGATTTCACCCTTCAGCCATTCCTTGACATGCGCGCCAATGGAGCGCAGACGCGGAACCCGGTCGATGACGTCGATCGCCAAATCGAAGCGGTCGATCTGATTGATAATCGCCAGTTCGAGCGGCGTATTGATGTTTCCTTTTTCCTTATACCCGCGCACGTGAATGTTTTCATGATTCGCGCGGCGGTACGTGAGTTTGTGAACGAGCGACGCATAAGAGTGAAAGTTGAAGATGACCGGCTTGTTGGTGGTGAAGAGCGAATCGAAATCGCGATCGGAGAGTCCATGCGGATGTTCAATCTCCGGCATGAGCCGGAAAAGATCGACGACGTTCACGAATCGTATTTTTAAATCTGGGAAGTGCTGTTTCAGAATCGCCACGGCCGCGACAGACTCCATGGTCGCGATATCACCCGCACAGGCCATCACCACGTCGGGGTCGTCGCCATCGTCGGTAGACGCCCAGTCCCAAATGCCGACGCCCTTGGTGCAGTGCGTAATCGCTTCGTCCATGGTCAAATACTGAAGATGCTCCTGCTTGTCGGCCACAATGACGTTGACGTAATCGCGTGAGCGCAAGCAATGGTCGGCCACGCTCAGCAAACAGTTTGCGTCGGGCGGCAAGTAAATACGGACGACTTCCTTGCTCTTGTTTGTGACCACATCGAGAAATCCAGGATCCTGATGGGTAAAGCCGTTGTGATCCTGCCGCCACACCACGGATGTAATGAGCATATTGAGGGACGGAATAGGCGCTCTCCACGCGATTTCTTTCTTGGCCTTCTCGATCCATTTGGCATGCTGGTTGAACATGGAATCGATAACGTGAACGAAACCTTCGTAGGTTGATAAGAGGCCGTGGCGGCCGGTGAGAACGTAACCTTCAAACCATCCTTCGAGGGTGTGCTCGCTCAGCATTTCCATGACGCGTCCGTTGGCATCCAGTTCGCCACCGTCCGCGTCTTCGGGTTTGTATTCCGCGACCCAAGTTTTCTTTGAAACTTTATAGATCGCTTGCAGCTTGTTGGACGTAGTTTCGTCCGGCCCGAAGACTCGGAAGGAAGTCATGTTGCGGCGCATCACCTCGGCGAGGAAGTGCGCAAGAACATCCGTGGGTAAGGCGTACGTTTTACCAGGCGATTTTACTTCCACGGCGTAGTCGCGGAAGTCCGGCAGTTGAAGCTCTTTACGCAACAATCCGCCATTCGCATGAGGGTTGGCCGAGATGCGGCGCGTGCCTGACGGCGCCAGCTCTTGCAGTTCTGGTATGAGCGTTCCGTTGGCGTCGAACAGTTCCTCGGGCTTGTAACTCCGCATCCAATCTTCGACGATGGCGAGGCTCTTCTTATTGGTCGCCGCGTCGAGAACGGGAACTTGGTGCGCCCGCCACGATCCTTCTACCTTGTGGCCGTTTACTTCTTTCGGGCCGGTCCATCCCTTCGGGGAGCGGAGTACGATCATCGGCCAGCGCGGACGCGTAGCGTCGCCAGCGGAGCGGGCATGCTGCTGGATCGCGCGGATTTCCAGTATGCATTTCTCCAAAGTCGACGCCATTTTCTGATGCATCACGGCTGGGTCGTCGCCCTCGACGAAGTAAGGTCGGTATCCATAGCCGATCATCAAGCCTTCTAACTCTTCGTGCGAGATGCGTGCCAGGATCGTTGGATTGTCGATTTTGTAACCGTTAAGGTGCAAAATCGGGAGCACGGCTCCATCGCGAATCGGATTCAGAAATTTGTTTGAATGCCATGCGGTCGCAAGCGGACCGGTCTCGGATTCGCCATCCCCCACAGCAACTGCGACGATGAGATCAGGGTTGTCGAACGCTGCCCCGTATGCATGCGAGATGGAGTAACCGAGTTCTCCGCCTTCGTGAATCGAACCGGGAGTTTCTGGCGTACAGTGTGAACCGATTCCTCCAGGAAATGAAAATTGCTGAAAGAACTTGAGCAGCCCCGCTTCATCGCGACTCTTGTCCGGATAAATTTCGGAGTAGTGGCCCTCGAGGTAGCAATTGGCGAGCGTGGCCGGCGCGCCGTGTCCGGGGCCGGAGACGTACAAAACATTCAAGTCGTACTTCTGGATCAAGCGGTTCAAGTGCACCCAAATTAAGGATTGCCCCGGATCTGATCCCCAGTGACCGAGAAGCCGATTCTTGATGTGCTCCGGCTTGAGTGGCTCGCGCAGCAGCGGATTCGCCCGAAGATAAATCATGCCCACTGAAAGATAATTGCAGGCGCACCAGTAAGCGTGAATTTTTCGCAGCTCTTCGGGCGCGAGAGGCGCCGAGACTTCGATCGTGGCAGGCATGAGTGCTCTCCTGGGATCCTTTATGAATCAGAACATCGGGGCTGATGCTTTCTACTTACAGTGTAGACCCATGGGATGTGGAACGCTGGAATCGCGTACGGTTACACAATGTGACCGATGGTGTGGCAACGCTGTGCAACCAAAACCTTGTGTTATGTATCCAACTTTACGATTTTCTCGGTGTTATGTATCCAACTTTAGGATTTTCTCGTGTTGTGGGCAACGTTGTATAATCCCGTAAAGTAGTTAGTTCGACTGCTAAATGCAATCGCGGACTCATCAGAAAGTTGTTGCGCAAAGATGGAAGGGGGTGCTGATTGCCCTTGCCATTTGTTCGCTGACGTTCAGCCTCGCTACTCGTTTTTGGGTCGCCTCCAATTCTCCGTCTCATACCACGAATTCCGTCGACCGCCGATCGGTGGAACCTATGCGGCAGCATCTTGATCGCGATGCTACGCGATGGGTCGAGCCAACTGGAAGCTTCAGTATCGTTGGGCCAACCGTGATCGAAACCCGTCCGGTTCCCGCCGGACCGTTGCTTCCGCAGCACGTTTTCAGTGACAGCCTCTATAACAGGCCCCCTCCGTCGTCGGGTATCCTCCTTTAGCTTTTTCGCATCTTTGGATTTGTTCGAACCCATTGTTCGCCAAGATGCTCCTATTTTTCTGCTCTGCTGGAAGGTGATTTTTCGATTGGCCCTGATTAGCTCAGGCCAATCGAAGTCTGCGGATCAGGATTCGCGTAGCCTAGGAGGCTCTGATTGGACATGAATCCCAAATGGGCAGCGCGGATGCAGCAGCACGCGGCCACACTGGCTCTGGGGCTGGCCTGCGTATTGGTGGCCGGATTGTCATCGTGTGGTGGTTCACGCAAGGCAGATGCTGATGAGGAGGTCACGGTCGGTGTTACTCGGGTGACCAAGAAAACATTGAGCCGGCAAATTACTTTGTCATCCGAGTTGGTGCCTTTTCAGGAGATCGATGTCTATGCAAAGGAATCCGGTTATGTTCAGAAACTAAACGTCGACTACGGGACGCATGTAAAAACAGGGCAGGTGATGGCGCTGCTGGAGATTCCCGAGTTGCAAGCGCAGTTGCAGGAAGATCAGGCAGAGATCAAGAACGCGACCAATCAGGCGAGCCGCGCAGAGCATGAACTGGCGCGTTACGATGCGCAGTATCAGGCGCTGCATCTGCAGTACACGCGTTTGAACGGTGTCTTCGAGAGCCAGCCCGGCCTTGTGGCGCAACAGGAAGTGGACGACGCCCAGGGCAAGGATCTTGCTGCAGCCTCTCAAGTCGATGCCGGCAAGGCGGCGCTGGAAGCAACTCAAAGCCAGTTGGCCGCGGCCAAAGCAAAACTCGCTCGTGACCAGACCCTGTTTGATTATTCGAAGATCACGGCGCCCTTCCCCGGAGTGGTGACGGAACGCTACGCGAACCTAGGCACTCTAGTCCAAGCGGGGACGAATTCGAGTAGCCAAGCGATGCCAATCGTCCGATTGTCGCAGGACGATCTTTTCCGGCTAGTCATTCCTGTTCCAGAGTCCTACGTTCGCTACATCCGCATCGGAGATCCGGTCAGCGTTCGCGTGCCTTCTTTGAACCGGACTTTCCCCGGCAAGGTTGCGCGCTTCTCCGTGGACGTCAGGGCCGACACTCGCACCATGCATACCGAAGTCGATGTCCCCAATCCTGAGCGTGTGCTCATGCCCGGACTTTACGCCGAAGCTGCAGTGGAACTCGACGAAAAAGAGAACGTTCCAACCGTGCCCATACAGGCATTAAGTCACGAAGGCAATAAGACAACTGTTTTTGTGGTGAATGGCGGCGGTGAAGCGGAAGAGCGCACCGTGGAACTCGGGTTGGAGACCACTAGTGATGCGGAAATTATCTCTGGATTGAACGAAAGTGAGCAGGTCGTGGTCAGCGACCGCAGCGGCTTGAAACCTGGTCAAAAGGTTCACCCGCAAACCATGACGGTGATGCAGTACCAGGAACAGAACGCGCAGTAGCGCCAGAATTGGATAAACATCGATGCCTGGATTTTCAATTCGCAATCCGTATTTCATCATCGTGATTTGCCTGGTGCTGTTGGTGATTGGCGTTACCAGCATTGCGCGTATGCCGGTGGATTTGTTTCCTCCGATCAATCTGCCGGAAGTAGTTGTTGCTACGTTTTATTCCGGGATGCCACCGGAGGACATCGAGACCGATATTACGGATCCGCTCGAGCGGTTTTTTACTCTGGCCGCTGGTGTCGATCACATGGAGTCTCGGTCGCTGCTCGGTGTAAGCATCATCCGAGTCTACTTCCAGCCGGGGACGAGTCCGGACGCTGATGTCACCGAACTTTCCAATCTCGCGCTCGCAGACTTGAAACGCCTCCCGCCGGGAACTCTGCCGCCAGTGGTGTTGAAGTTCGACGCATCCAGCTTGCCGGTGGCGCTGGTCACGGTCAAAGGGGAGGGCCTTAACGAGACTCAGCTTCACGATTACGCGCAGTTTCAGATTCGCAACCAGATCGCGGTTGTGCCTGGGGCCGAAATTCCCGGGGTATTCGGCGGCACCTACCGCCAGATCATGGTCTACGTCGATCCCTACAAGTTGCTTTCCCGCCAATTGAGCCCGATGGACGTGGTGAACGCGGTGAACGACTCTAACCTGATTCTGCCGGCCGGCGACGTAAAGATGGGACCGTTCGATTATTTCGTCTATTCCAACAGCCTGGTCGACGACATGGACCAATTGGGCAAGGTCCCCCTAAAAGTCAAAGGGCACTCGTGGGTCACCGTGAACGACGTGGGGAAGGCGGAAGATGCGCACCAGATTCAAACCAACGTCGTTCGCATTGATGGCCAGAAATCTGTCTACATCCCTGTAATGAAGCAGGGCGGCGATACCAATACCATCGCGGTCGTCGACGGCTTGCGCGAGCTGACCAAGCATTTGTACGACATTCCCAAACAGATGGTCACGAGCATTGTGTTCGACCAGTCTGTTTACGTGAAGGAAGCGATCCACACGGTGCTGCATGAAGGACTGTTGGGATTGATTCTCACCAGTCTGATGATTCTGATTTTTCTGGGAAGCTTCCGGGCCACGTCGGCCGTGCTCCTCTCCATTCCGATATCTGCACTGGCGGCTTTTGTCGCGCTGGCTTTGATGGGAGGCACGATCAACACGATGATCCTGGGTGGAATGGCGCTGGCGTTCTCCCGTGTGATTGATAACTCAGTAATCTCATTAGAGAATATCTACCGTCACCTGGAGATGGGTGCGGTTCCGATCGTCGCTGCCGAAGTTGGCGGGACGGAAGTGAGCCTCGCCGTGCTTGCCGCGACGCTGGTGGATGTCGTCGATTTCTTCCCCGTAGTTTTTCTTTATGGTGTTTCCAAGTTTCTATTTTCCGCGCTAGCTCTAGCCTTCTGCCTTTCGTTGCTGGCTTCATTCGTCGTGGCTATGACCGTCATCCCGTTGTTCTGTTCGCGCTTCCTAAAGGCTATGCCGCACGCTACCGAGCACACCCACGAGGGACGCGAGCTTGAGTCCAAGAAAGCGGCGAGCCAATCGTGGATGGACCGGTTCAACGCGCGCTTCAACCGGATGTTTAACCGCGTTTTGGATTATTACGACCAGAGAGTGAGGTGGGCTCTGAAACGGCCTGGCCTGACTGTGCTCGCGTTGAGCGGTTTGTTTCTGCTGAGCCTGGCAATTTATCCGCTGCTGGGTTTGGCTTTGTTCCCGAAAACTGATGCCGGGCAGTTCACGATCAACATCAAGGTTCCAACCGGCACTCGCATCGAAGTGACGGATCAATACATCGCCCAGGTGGAAGACTTGATTCGTCATACCGTGGAAGCGAAAGATCTGAAGCTAATCGTATCCAATATAGGCGTCGTCCCGGATTTCTCCGCCCTGTACACCACTAACGCCGGCCCCTATACAGCCACCGTTCAGGTGCAGTTGAACGAACCGCACCGGCTCAGCAGTTTCGAATACATGGACCAAGTTCAGAACCGGATGGCGAAGCAGTTTCCTGATATTCGCACCTTCTTTTCCAGCGGCTCGCTGGTGGATGCCATCTTGAATTCCGGCGCGCCGGCGCCGATTGACGTGCAAGTTAGCAGCCCGGATTTGACGCAAATCTATAGCATTGCTCAAAACTTGGCCTCGCAGATCCGGCAACTGCCTGGGGTGGGCCAAGTTTACATTCCCCAGGACATGAATTACCCCACGCTGCGCCTCGATGTTGACCGGGTGCACGCGGGAGAATTGGGCCTTACCCAAAAAGATGTAGTAGACAATGTCATCACTGCGCTCAATTCGAACTACGTGATCGCTCCCAATTATTGGGTCGATCGGAAAAGCGGCAACGATTATTACTTGACCGTGCAGTTCTTCGAAAAGGGTCAACCTGCCATTCGCGACATGGCGGACTTCGGGCAGATTCCCTTGCGAGATCCGAACAACGGTGGGGCGATAGGCTGCGGCCCGAACGGCTCCGCCGGGGTAAAGTCAGCGTGGACATGCAATGGGCAGGACAGACCGATTACGGTGCTTAACAATGTCGTAAATGTGAGGCAGGTTCAGACTCCCACCGAAGTCGATCACTATCAGATTCAGCGAGCCATAGATGTCTACGTCACCCCGACCGGAGAAGACTTGGGCGGCGTCACCAGTTCGATCCGCAACATCCTGTCGAAGACCAGCATCCCGGGCAATGTGCGTGTGAACCTTCGCGGGATGGTACAGGGCATGGAGGCGTCGTTCAAGAGCTTTGCCCTGGGTTTTCTGATTTCTTTTTTGCTCTTGTATCTGATTCTGACGGCGCAATTCAAATCGTTTGTCGATCCTTTTCTGATTATGCTGGCCATCCCCATGGGATTTATCGGTGTTCTGCTGATCCTCCCTCTGACGCACAGCACGTTGAACGTCATGTCGCTAATGGGAGTGTTGATGCTGGTAGGCATCGCCGACTCGAACAGCATTCTGATTGTTGACTTCGCTCACAATCTCGAGCGGCAAGGGTTGTCGGCGGAGGACGCGGTCATTACTGCGTGCCGTGTGCGCCTGCGGCCAATTTTGATGACGTCGCTGGCCACCATTATCGGCATGATCCCGATGGCGCTGAAGTTGGGAGTCGGTGCCGAGCAGTACGCGCCCATGGCCCGCGCGATCATTGGGGGACTCACTTCCTCGGTTCTCTTAACCATCTTTATTGTGCCGGCGGCCTACCTGCTGGTTTATGGGAAACGCGACGAAGAGCAGGCTGCAAAGGCGCTGCCTGCGGAGCCAACGCAATGAAGGGAAGGCGGTCTTTACGACCTAATTACTTACGCAACCGCCGAGCCGCATGGATGTGCTGTATGAGAAATAGTTTTCGGGCACAGCGCGTTGATTGATCATGAAAAGAAATCTTTGTATCTGGGTTGTGACGTTATTGGTTATCGTCCCTGGGCTGCACGCCGCTAAAAGAGGACCGTATGTGGAGGGAACTGTCGTCCAAGTGCAACAGCACAGAGTCTACTCTCCCGATCCGATGATCGGAGGCAGCAACCCATCCGACGCGCCATTGACCTCGCGCTACTACACGTACGAAGTTTCTGTGCGCGTCGATTGCGAAACCTATGTCGGCCGGTATCAAACACCGTTTAATTACTTGCCGTCGGCTTTTACTCTCAATCAGCCGGTCCAAGTCCGCTTGACCAAGCATGTCATGTATTTCGATCTTCCAAATGACCCGGATCTGAGGATGGGCATCGTCCGCCGCAAGGCGGAATGCGGTTCGGATCGCAAATAGCGATCGGCTGGCAGGGTTTTGAAGAGCGCCATACGAAGACTCCGATGAATCGCTCGGCAAAGGCTAATCCATGAAGCGAAGAGAAAAATACGCCATCGCGTTCTTGCCATTTCTGGCTCTGCCACTGCTTGCCGCCGGCCAGTACTCCGCCAACATAGCATCCGGACAGGGTCTGCCCGCCGCTCCTCTGCCGCAAAGCATTCCCGCGCAAAATACTTCCGCGCCGCCAGGCGCGCCTATCCCTGCCCCCCAGAGTCCTGGTGCGCCAATCACTTTGACCTTGAAAGACGCCGAAGCGCTTGCCATCAAGAACAATCCACAAATCTCGGTTGCGCGCCTGATCGCGCTGGCTTCCTTGCAGGTCACGCGAGAGGTGAAGTCGAACTTGTGGCCCACGGCCACTGGGGATATCACTGGCGTCGATGCCCAGTCCGGCAGTCGCTTAACCGCAGGCGCGCTGAACAATCCGATTCTCTACGAGCGCGCGGCCGCCGGAGTCATGGTCACGCAACTGATAACAGATTTTGGACGTACGACGAATCTGCTGTCGAGCGCGAACTATGCGGCTAAGGCCGAAAACCAGAATGCTATGGCCACCAAGGAGCAGATTCTTCTGGCTGTAAACAAGGCCTTTTACAATGCTTTGCAAGCGCAGGCTGTTCTGACCGTCGCGCAGCAGACAGTAAACGAACGGCAAACCGTTGCGAATCAGGTGGAATCGCTTTTCAAAAGCAAGTTGAGATCCGAGCTGGATTTCAGTTTCGCGAGCGTAAATCTGGCTCAGGCCAAACTTCTACTGCTGGATGCTCAAAACAATGAGAATGCGGCTTTCGCGACCTTGTCTATGGTGCTTGGTTTTGCGAGTTTGCAGGATTTCCAGCTTGCCCCCGAAAGCAGCCCGCTGATCGCGCCGCCAGGGAATGTGGATGACTTGATTTCCCAGGCTTTCTCCGCACGTCCGGAAATACTGTCGCTACAGTTCCAGTACGAAGCCGCCAGGAAATTTCAGAAGGCGGAACGGGATCTGCTTTTTCCCAGCGTCCGGGCCATGGGAGCAGTGGGAGACACGCCCGTGGGAGATGCCGCGGTTGCGCCCAATCCGGGAGCGCTCAGCAACACTTATGGGGCAGTCGGCGCAGACATTGATATCCCGCTGTTCAATGGCTTTCTATATACGGCGAGAGCCAAGGAGGCAAATCTCAGAGCTCAGGCGACGCAGGAACGGCTGCGCGACATGCGCAACCTGATCTCACGCGATGTCCGCACCAGTTGGCTTAATGCGAACACGGCTTACCAGCGATTGTCGGTTACCCAGCAATTGTTGGAGCAGGCCAAACTGGCCTTGAGTCTTGCCCAATCTCGATACAAGTTGGGACTTGGTTCAATCGTTGAATTGAGCCAGGCACAGCTCCAGCAGACACAAGCCGACATCAGTTACGCACAAGCCGGCTATGACTATCGCCTGAGCCTGGCCGTATTGACGTACGAAACCACGGGAATCTGACAATCATCCGGTCTTACGAGTGAGTGGTGATGTTGCGTCTGCCTTAATCGGCGTCGCCGTGTTGGCGCTCGGCCGACCAGATGCTGGCTTGGTCCTTCTCGAAGGGATAGACGTGAACCATCCAGTTGAAGATCACTGGGTGGAATGTTCCCCCGGCCGCGTCGCAGGCTTCTTGAGTTGCAATCGATCCCCTAAGCCCGAACTGCGGATGCAGCGAAATCATTTCCCCTCGCTTGTCAGGTGGCGGCGCGCAGAAATTCACGTGTTCGTGCCATTGGGCCACGCTCAGCGGAATGCGCTGGTCAAGTTGATCTTCGTCAAAGCGCTTGGGCGCCGTGTACATCACGCCGATCAACTTGTAATCGTCGCCGTGCTTTTCATAGAGCAATGAAGTGGGATGCTCGGGGTTAAAGCGAAAGGCCGCTTCCATGGCATATCCGTAATTAGTGAAGTGGTACATCTTCTGTGGAACTTCAGGGTGAAAGATCTTAAAACCATCAGCCAGTGCGACATGATAGTCCAGATACTTCTCCGAAGCCTTGCGAGCGCTTTCGACCACCTGCTGGGCGCGATCCGCATCTCCCGGCTTGGGCGGGCGCGGGGAAGTCATCTTCATGTGCGGACCCATATCCATGTGTCCTTCCATGGAGTGCATCGCGTGAACGCTCGCGTCGCTGTCGTTCTCGTTTGCGCTGTCGCCGGCCTTGTCAGCAGGAGCGGGCATGCCTTTCATCCCGGACATGTCCATGCCAGGCATGCTTTGCTGCCCAGATTGGCCGCTATTAGGTGACTGCTGTCCCAAAGCCATGCCGGCCAGCAGGGTGAAAGTGACAATAGCTACGAGTCGTTTGCGCATAAAGATCTCCCACTGTCTTCAGTTGATATTAACTCTCTCGCACTTGAATTGTTTCCGCAATAAGGCCGTGGCGGCCGTCGATTACAGGGGTAACCGCCTGGTGGGGTGGGCGAAACAAGGCAACTCAGACCAGGTTAACCCCATCGAAAACCACGTCTAGTAAGGAACAATCTTGGTGGGCTATGTCCAGTTTGAAGTGCTTTAGCTTCGATTGCGGTGTGGGTTCGATTTGTCTAGCGTTGAGCGGTTGCGGAGGCGAAGGCCCTCCCACCTCGCGGGCCAAAATCACTGACGGTGCTTGCTACTTAAATAAATTGCCTTGAGACGGACTCATCGAAGATGAAAGCTAGAACTTTAAATGGATTCCGGAAATGCGGTTTGTGCTTGATGGCTGGCGCCCTCTGCCTGCTTCTCGCTATGGGCACGGTTGATCTGGCCGCGCAAACGTCGACTCCAACCGCACCAGCCGCAACCTCAGTTCCGCAAGCGGAGCCAGTTCCTGCGACGCCTGCGAGTCAAGGCGGCGGCTCGGCAATCCCTGCCTCGCCCGAACAGGCGCCCGCTGACGATAACACCGTCTTCGTGTTCAAGAAGGAAGTGCAAGAGGTGGCGTTGCATGCAACCGTGGTAGACGGACAGCGGCACCTGGTTACCAATCTCGATAAAGCAGCATTTACGATATTCGAGGATGGGGTGCCGCAGAAGACCACGTCATTTCATCGCGATGACGTTCCAGTGGCGATGGGAATCGTGATCGACAACTCCGGCTCGATGCGCGAAAAGCGCGACAAGGTAAATCAGGCTGTGCTCAATCTGATTCGAGCCAGCAATCCCAATGATGAGATCTTTGTAGTCAACTTCAGTCAGGATTCCTATCTCGATCAGGACTTCACGTCGAATATCGATTTGCTTCAGCAAGCTCTGCAGAAAGTCTCCACGCGGGGCAGCACGGCGCTGTATGATGCGATCGTCGCTTCCGAAGTTCATCTGAAAAACAACACACGCGTCGACCGTAAAGTCCTTCTGGTAATCACCGATGGGCGCGACAATGCGAGCCAGGAGACCTTGCAGGAAGCCACGCGAAAGCTGCAGCAGCAGACTGGACCAACACTTTATGCCATCGGCCTGCTTAGCGATGAGCTTCAGCAATCAGGAACTCAGGCACTGCAAAGTCTGGCGGACAGCACCGGTGGTGTCGCATTTTTCCCTCGAAGTCTTGATGAAGTAAACGACATTACTCGAACCGTCGCCCGCGACATTCGCAGCCAATACACGCTCGGGTACAAATCCAGCAATGCCAGTCAGAGTCAGGCGTATCGCAACATTCATGTCACGGCCCAGGCGCCGGGTCACAGCCAGCTTACGGTTCGCACTCGAACCGGATACTACCCCGGCGAAGCCCTTCACTAGGCGCCTGAGATGTTGCGGAAATCAGAATAAAATGGCTGGCTTACCCGCCGAGAAACAGTCGGGGATCCCTGAACGGTACCCTTCCCCCTTTGAGCTTTGAATATCTTCGGGACTACCAGATTCCCTTATCGCTCCCGGTGATCTTCTGCCCTACCACGGCCGCCGTCGCGAGACACGGCAGCAAACTGAGCCGGACGCTGTTCTTGAGCTTTCTATTGCGCAGCAGAGTTGTCAATTGCGCACCATAGAGCTTTGCTGATTGCGGCATAATCGGGATGCGCAAGAAACCTCGGGCGAAATGGAGTTGGTCACCACCGAAGCGGGACGAATCTCTTACGAATGACGGCAGATCAAGACCTTCGCCACGATAGTGCTCCACGTAGTCCGACACAATCACCAGATAGGTCGCCACGCCTTTCCAAATGCCGGCGGCTTTGGCTGAGAAACGGAGATCGTCATAATCGAGCAAGCCACTCTCCGACAGTTCGGCACTATCGACAATGTCGCACAGGCGAAAATAGAAATGGCGGTACATTCGCTGCAATGTGGAGATCATTAAACGGTCGACGGCACCAGCAACGCGGAACTCTCGGTCTCCGACCGTGATCACCCGCGAACGTCGAGCGATGGAGTTAGCGATTTCGACCTGCTCTCCGGTCTGACCGAGACGGCCCATGTGAATCTCAACCAACTCGGGCAATCCGGGTATGGAGAAATTCCATTTATGCGCCAGCCGATCTCCCCAGCTGCGCGCAGCAGTGCTCGCTTTGAAACGCTCCCGCATAAGAGCAATTACCCGAGCCGAATCCGTATTTGTGTACAGGTCCAAATCGCTGCCAAGGTCCGGCCAATGGTCTAACGATTTAATTACCGTGACATCGTATCCCGCCTGCGTAAACGCCGCGCAGATTGACTGCAGGAACGAGGTCGCGTTCCTGATGCGCTCACTCTCGGCGGCGATTGCCGTTGCTGCCCACTCCGCGCGAGTATCGTCCCCGAGATTACACATGATCTGAAGAAAGACCTCGAGTGCCCGAATGACGACGTGATGGGAGTTGGCGAGAGTCAACATCTCGTCGAATTCCTCACGACTCATCTTGGCGATCAATTCTGGGTCTTCAGCCTGGGCTGGAGATACGTCGCGGGTTGGCGGCAGCATCAGACGAGAGAGGACGGTAAGAGCTTTACTCGAATTAAAGGCGGTGGTCATAGGGTCCGAGTCCATGAATTTATTGTGGTGGTTGCGTTCCTGGTGTTTGGGAATCGGGTGATGGAACAGCCGGGGATTGCGCTGGCTGGGCCGGTGGTGCAGCCTCAACTACCGGCGTGTTGTCCCGATTCTTCAGTTCGATTGCGCCCGGATGTTGCCGTCTCGCTTGGCCTTCTTGCGCGATCTCGTGGTCAACTTTCTGATCGCTGTCGGACGCGACCGCGGAAAGATTCATCCCTTCGGCGGAGGTCCGGCTGGCAAGTCCAACAGGGAAGTTAGCGTCTTGAGCCCGACGTGCTTTTTCGTAATAGAATTCGGCGGTCTCGAGGTCGCCATCCGCTTCGGACACGTAGCCAATGTTGTTGAGTGCAAATGCGCTGGTCGGATCAAGTGAATAAGCCTGAAGAAAATCTTGTTTCGCGGATGACCAGTCGTTGCGATTCGTGGCTGCTACACCGCGCACGGCAAGGATGGCGGCTCGCGCCTGGGCGCTGGCTTCATACTGCATGCGCTGTTGTAATCTTTTCGCGCTGTCAGCAGCCATTTCGGTAACGAGCTTTCCTCTCCATGCCCGGTTCAGCGTGACCGCGACTGATTCCGTAGAACGCGAATTCGAGGCTGCGTTATAGTTCTTGAGCGCTTCGTCGTAATCCCCGCGCCACTCTTGTGCGACTCCCATATTGTTCAAGGTGAATGCGTTGTTTGGATCTAAGGCGAGTGCCTTTTGCAGCAGAAGTTCGGCCTCTGTGGCGCGCTTCTCCGACAACAGCCGAATCGCTTCGACGTTCATGCGATTGACTTGCATGGAGACGTCTTTCAAGCCCCCGAACGCGTCTTTCATTGGTTTGCCTTGAAGCGGCTTTGCACTGGTGCGGTCGATGACTGCGTCCGTAGCCTGTTCCGCTGAAAGCCCATAAAACTTTTGGGCTCGGTTCACCTCGCCCTGCAATTCAGAAACGTAACCCAGGTTGTAAAGCGTAAAAGGATCGCCAGGATCGTAGAGATATGCCTTGTAGAAAAGAGTTTCGGCCTTTTCGTACTGTTGTTTTCGAACGGCCTCGACTCCCTCGCGATTGAGACGCTGCACCGGCGTTAGCTGGCTTCGCTTCGGCAAAGTGAGAGTAACATCGCCAGCTCGGGCAATTTGATGCACCGAGCCCATCAGGACGATCAGGGCAACCACGGCGCGTAAATTCAATCGTTTAACAAACATCGTTACCCTGCTTGGCATCGCGCTGCGAATAGAGGATCATATTGAGCTTGAATTTGGATGCGTCGGCCCGTAATGCGTTGCCGGAAGCCCTGCACTTTTGGCGTATGACCGGCAACGTCGAGGCCACCCTGCTGTCCTTGCTGCCATCAAAGAGACGGCTACAAATCTAGGTGGGCGGGGATATTTCCATGTATAGGTTCTTGGTCATTGCCATTTTCAGCAGCGCGGCATTTGCCCAGTCTTCGTCCGTAGGATCGCAGTTACCCGCAAGTTCGCAGCTAATGGACCAGCCCACTCCCAGGGTGGAGACAGCGTCGGTTGGTCTGCCGGATCTCCCGCCTTTGCCCCGTGGCAAAAGTACCGTGATTGGCGGCTCGATTCGCGCCGTCGACGAAGTGCGTGACCAACTGACACTGAATATTTTCGGCGCCCGGTCAATGAAGGTTCTTTTTGATGCGCGCACCGAAGTCTACCGCGATGGGGTAAAAGCCTCGCTGCGCGATTTGCAAGCCGGCGACCATGTATCAGTCGAGACTATGCTGGATGGCTCCACAGTTTTTGCGCGCAGCATTCACATGCTGTCGCAATTGCCACAGGGGCAATGCGAGGGTCAGGTGCTGCGCTACAACGCCGGCGAAGGTGAACTTACCGTGAGTGACGTGCTGTCCCATGCGCCCATCAAAATACGCGTTCCCGCGGGTACCAGCATCGTGCGGCAAGGTCAGGCGGCCACTTCTGCAGATCAGGCGGGCGCGGCTCTGACCACGGGAACTCTAGTCTCGGTAAAATTCCAATCCGACAATCGTGGCCATGGAGTGGCCAGCGAAATCTCGGTTCTGGCGACACCGGGATCTGTATTTATATTTGTTGGAAATGTGGCTTTTCTTGATGTCCACGCCGGCCGCCTAGCGCTGGTTGATCCCCGTGACAACAATCGATACGAAATATCTTTCGATCCTGCCCGCTTACCGATGAGCCACGATCTTCGCGAAGGAGCCGATGTGACGGTCACCGCGAACTTCGACGGCACCCGCTATTCCGCCCAGACTATCGCAATAAACCCTGTGTCGGGCAAGTAAGTCGACGCTCGAAGAGTTTTGCCGGGTGAAGCGTCGCCCGGAATGGGGAACGGCCTAGACGCGGCAGTTATCGCTGCAAAACGCGGCGGGTGTCAACTGGCAATGCTTTGCGGAGAAACGGCAAACCGCTGCAAATCGCCAGGAGGCGACTGCCTCAACATCTCTTCAAGTATCTGTTGAGCTGCGTCCGCAACAGGCTGGGGCGGAATCACTGTCATTCCGCTCATTTTGCTGAGGGCCAAATATGACGCCCGACTCTGATGAAGAAATTCAACCGGATACTCAGGCTTACGTTCCCGAGCTTGAGCCGGGTTGGCGTCCAATAAATACGCGATGTCGGGCTGCGGAGTCATGGTCAGCAAGAGGCGGGCGTAGAGCCGCGTGATTCTGTCGTTAAGGTTCAGGTTTGCAAGTTCGTCGTGGAGATAGCGGTCGAAGATGATCACATCGTCGCCGGTTCTTCGTTGCTTCGCAACCACAATACGTAGTGACAGTGCGTCCAGAAAATAGAGCACGAATCGCACGACCGACATGTACCACGATCTGACGTTCTTGTCCCGACGGTTTACTGGTTTGCTTGGCGAGCCTACGCCCTTCTCGCCTTGGAACAACGCTTGACCACTAAATTCACGCACACTGGTCAGCATGGCGACATCGTCCCAGAACGCGAGAAGCGAAACCCGGCAGCCAGCCTGTTTCAGGCGCTCACGAAGCATTTCAATTTGGGTGCTTTTGCCGGCGCCGTCGATGCCTGAAAAACTGACGATCTTAGCGCGCTGGTTTCGAGGGCGTAGGTCGCTCATGGGGGATGATTATCGTGCGCCCGGCGGAACGCTCGGGCTGGCATGGGACAGAGCTACGACAGTTCCAATCGCAACCCCGGCACCCACGACGGCGCTCACTTTAATCAAGAGCGCGCGCGTCCGTCTTTGCTTAGCCGGAGCTATGGCCGCGCCTGCCGGTCTGGAAGCGGCAACACCCGTAGCTTCTACGGGCTCCGCGGCGGCCGTACCCACCGGTTCCTGCACCTGCTGTGGCTGTGAGGAAGCTGCCTGGGCGATGAACTGCTGATTGCTTGTGGTCGTTTGCGAACTTACATATCCGGGACTGTCGGGAACGGTTTCCGCCGGCGGGGAAGCTGCATTCGCGACGCTTCCCGTGTTGGCACTCGCATTTTGATCCTGCACCGGTAACGCGCTTGCCGAAACTTGATCCTGCACCGGTAACGCGCTTGCCGAAACCAAGGGGGCAACCAGCAACCAAACCAGAAAGCCGACTATGGGTCGCATTAGTCCCGCCTTCCAATTTCTCATTTCGCTATCCGTGCGGCTGCCTTTCTGAGAATTATGCCGCACTCTCAGATGCTGACGTAGGATAGCCCGGTTGTAAGGCCGGCTCATATAGATGAGCGGGAAATTGGTAGAAACTCTCAATTGCCTCAGTACAGGTGTCAAAGGATTCGAAGAGACTGTCCACATTCGTCAGTTGCAGAATCGCAGCTGCTGCGGGACCGACCCCAGCGAGTTTCACGTCGCCATTTCTTTTCATCGCTTCTTCCAGGCAACGTAACAGCAGCTGAATTCCCGCACTGTCCAGTTGCCGTACTTCGGAGCAATCAAGCACCACCCGCGGCCGTTCTGCCTTGAGGTAAGGCTCTACGTCGATAAGAAATTCATGGCCTTCTTCTACGCTCAATCGTCTGGGCAATTGCTTCACAACTACAGGTCTTCCACCGATCATGTCGATCCACCACCACTTAAAATGCCATTCTCTTCCCCACAGGGATCGGAAAATGGTCCAGCGCACAGATCTAACGTATACGCGCTGCTTCGAGGGGTCTATCCAGTGGTCTCTGTAGGACGGATCGGGGTTTGCATTAGGCGGAAAGGGTTACATTTCAGTAAATCACGAGCTTTGCAAAAGTCGATCGAGCTCCGCTTGAGGGTCGTGAATAAGATTCGTCAGCCGGTTTGCTCCATAGCGGCAAAGGGTTGCAAGATTCGTTTCATACCAGCAGCACTCTGTCATCTTTGGTGACAGACCACACAAAAAACGAAGCTTCTGCATGGCCGCTGCGGATGTCAGCGTTGCGGCGACCAGGCGATGGTTCCCATCAAGAACTGTGAGCGGTTCGCTCTCGTTAAGGCCGATCAGAAGAACGGCGCCCGGCGCTTTGGCGTCCCGGCCCAGCCAATCGCGCAGGGCGGCAATCTTCGCCAGGAACGCTGTTACCGCGATGTCGTGGCCCCGATACGCGCGTATGCGTTCCGCGACTTCAGTAAGAGCAAAATTGCCCCGCGCAAGTTTCCGCCACATGGCCCGTGGAAATACCCGAATCTGGCCGAGATCCGCGGGCCGGATTTCCACCTCAAACCATTCCGTTCCGCGGGGAAGCTCCCGCCATAAGGGAAGATGTCGAATGAACAACAAGGCACGCCGTTTGGCATTCTCGCCGGCGTCCTCAAGACGTGGGTTCATTACCAACTCACGCAAAGATTCCTTATAATCCTCGAACGCTACATTCTCAAAATCGCTCTTTAAGAATTCCGCGACAACTTCATCTTCCGAAACCCGTCGAATGATCCTGATTCTGCGGGCACTTAGCTGGATGCGAACGTCTTCGGGGCTAATTAGCGTTCTCCATAGGAACGGCACCGCAAGAACGATGAGCAGAGCCAACATCAATACAAACTGGATCCAAATCACTTCCTGCAGTGAGGAATGGTACCGGCAAATGCCCGCAATGAGTACTCCACTGAAAGCCAACTGCAACCAGCTCGTATTTGCGATTTTGTAAGACATTTCGTAAGCAATAATCACAACGCTCAGGCAATAAAGGACGGTCGTTGCTGCGTACAGAGCGAGTAAATAGGGCAGCCCATATCTTCCGGCTATGGCGAACTGAGATCCGAAGAGCGTGGTCCAGATCCCCGCCGGGGCCAGCCGCAGCCCGAGACCCACTACCGAACCGATTCCCAACACGAGCAAAAGCGAGGTTACAAGGACGCTGTGATCTTTTCTCTGCTCACTGCGCGTGCCTGCCATGACCGGAAACATGGTGTTTATCACTGCCGAGGAAAACGCAAACACCACTCGACCCACCAGCGCCACCGCTGCGTAGAGTCCCGCAGAGGTCGGAGGGAAGAAATGCTTCACTACCACGATGTCGCAGTTGTTGATGAGCACCTGGCCAGCGAAAAAAACGATTGCCTGCAATGCTTCGCGAAAAGCGTCAGGCACATGCAGTTCATTCGGGACGGCGGGAGCCAGTTTGGGTGCGGCCGCAAGATAGGCCACCGCAACTCCGGCAGCATTCGCCGCGATCACTCCGCGAACTCCAAAGCCCAACCCAATGAACAGCAAAGATCCCCCGAGCCGTACCAAGCCCTCCAGCACTAGATTAGTAGCGAGACGATCGAAGCCGTAGGCGCCCTGAATAAAGCCTCGTCGGCTTCCCAACGGAACGTAGAAAGCCACTCCAACAGCGAGCAAAACAACGAGAATTGGACTGGGTAAATTAAGGTAGCTCGCAATCGTTTTCTGCAACAGCAGCAGCAAGAAGGCAATGGTGATGCCACACTTCCACGCGCTTCGATGGAATCCCCGATACGCAGTGCTTTTTCCCTCTAACGAGCTCTGCTGCGCGACGACTTTTGCGGAAACAATTTGGAAAGAAAGGGTAACTGCAGATATCAGAATCAGGAGCGTATAAAAAGCCGTCGCGTGACCAAAACCGGTCGGGCCGAGAAACCGCGCCACCGCAATGTTGTAGGCGAAATTAATTCCCGTGACTAACCCTGAACCTGTAAGCAATACGAAGCTGCCAGAGAGGACGCGGGCCTGGAGGGTTTTCGATTCGGTATTTGCACTACTCAGCACGTTCTGCGGGGCTCCGAGCAACAGACAAGACACTCAATGACGGCCACCTGCGGTCGGGCATTTCCCTTCCCTGGCAAGGCTTCTGATGCGGGAACTATTACTTACGCTGCCTGCAGCCTCGTCGATGAACCCTGCGTTTCGTGGCCTTCGCGACAACCCGAGACCCTGTTTATGCTCTCTAACGGCATGAGAATCTCCGCTATGAATCGCTACCGAGCGAGTTTGGCGCTGACGTTTGTCCTGCTATTGCAGGGATGCACTCACCCGGGTTTGCGCCAAACGCTGCGCGACGGCGTCCCAGTGACGGCTGCCTCGCCTCAACTTTTAGCAGTCTATGAGCCTTGGTTCGGTCATCCCAGACATATCTCGGTCGGCTATTCGTCACAAGACCCCGTCGTGATACGCAAACAAATCGACGAAGCGAAAAACTTCGGAATTTCCGGATTTGTGGTCGACTGGTATGGCGATCGCGAACCGTTTATCGATCGCAGCTACGCCTTGATCCAAACCATCGCCGCCGAAAAGAACTTTCACGTCTCAATGATGTACGACGAGACCGACTATGAGGTTGACGAAGCGACGGATGATGCTCTCAGGTCCTTTGAAAAGTTCCACGAGACCTACCTTTCACCTAATGCTGGTGGCCATGAGGCCTATCTGACCTACAACAATCGACCCGTAATATTTATTTTCCCTAAGGGGGGACATACGGACTGGAACCGAGTACGCGATTCCGTCAACCGATGGGATGCGCCGCCAGTGCTCATCTACGAAGATCACCCCACCCCTTACGCTGATGCGCTGG
>Ga0206819_10016_pt1 | contig 50522 bp, 39 predicted proteins | sample Alteio_BWOrgCont_87_FD_152855 | JGI IMG/M metagenome (GOLD analysis project Ga0206819, IMG submission 152855) | Enriched cells from forest soil in Barre Woods Harvard Forest LTER site, Petersham, Massachusetts, United States -... | ecosystem: Environmental > Terrestrial > Soil > Temperate forest >... | reverse complement strand
TACAGCGTCGGCGACCAGTTCGCGACGGTGAAATAGGAGACTCCTTCGACGGATGAGTTCGAGGAGGCGACGGCGCTTCCGTTCGGATCGAAGAGCAAGGTGCTGCTATAGAATCGGTTGAATTCCATTACCAGGCCCGGTTGGGCCGTAGATGTAGAGAACGCCGTTATCGGTCGCCCCACCCACGTTGCCGTTGTACCAGACGGCTGCGGAGGCGAGATCCGACTGATTGAGAATAGTCGGCCCGGTCCCCGAAAACTGACGGTAAATGAGATCGTTTCCGTCCCGGGAGAAGAACTGCGTGTCGCTGGCCGAGGCCCCGAGCGACTCAGTCAGCGCGGAGCTGCGACGCAGACTCCGAAACCGTGACTGAGCGCTACCTGAAAGAAAGTCCTCGGACCATGGGGACCAATTTCGCGGGCTGTTCAAAGGTTAGCGACTTGGGTCGCCACAACATTCTCGGCGCTCCGGCGTCCATAAAGTCATGTTACAATATGTAGTGAAAGGGCCCTTGAAGCCGCACAGGTCGGCGGACGTTTCCACCCCTAGCCGGAGGTATGGGCAAAACAACTGGATCGTGCCTGGCACAGATATAGTAAACAATCCATGACTGCCTCTCTTCGCCTGGAGACTTGCCTGCTGGGAATCATATTGGGCGATAGCCTCGGATTGCCTACGGAGGGTCTCAGCTCAAGCAGGGCATCAAAACTCTTCCCAGGCGCACTACGACAACGCATGGCGTTCGGTCGGGGGGTTCTTAGTGACGATTCAATAATGGCTGTGGCGACTCTACAAGCACTCTATGCTTGCCCAGATGACCCCCAGGGCTTCTCCATCGAGCTTGGAAGGCGATTGCGGCGTTGGTTCTGGACAATGCCGCCGGGAATTGGGCTAGCCACGTTGAAAGCATGTGTTCGGCTTACGGTCGGTTTCAGTGCAAATCGCTCGGGAGTGAATTCTGCAGGTAACGGTCCAGCGATTCGAGCTGTAGTACTCGGCTGTGCGCTCGCCTCAGATCCTGAAAAGCGAACCGCATTTATTGATGCAAGCACTCGAGTTACTCACACTCACAGGGTGGCAATTTGCGGCTCACAGTTGGCCGGACTTGCGGCCGCGCTTTCTGCAACAAAGAAAGAGGGACGATTCCGTTGTGAGGCAAGTCAAGTTTGCCCAGCGTGGGCATGGGAAGTCGCCTATCCCGAGTCAGGGCCGTCAGGATACATGCTCCATACGATTAACGCGGCAATTCAATGTTGGCAACTGCACCCTTTCGATTTAGCCTCGGCCATCCGACTCGCCATATCGCTTGGTGGAGACACAGACTCTGTTGCGGCTTTGGTCGGGGGAATCGTCGCTGCGGGAAACGGCAATTTCTTTGTCCCGAATGGCTGGTACGCTTGGCTAGGCTGGCCCAGACGACAAGACCTCTTAGGAATTGCTGCGGGAGTCGATACGAAAATGCCGCTTAACCTTGTTCTGTCAAATCTCCTGACGCTCTGCCTGGTCCTTCTGCACGTCTTTCGGAGAATGTTGCCTCCGTATTGATTCACAAGAATAAGATGCAACGGGCCCTGGGCGCCTGAAAGCCGACTAGGGCGTACCTGGCCCGATCTTAGTTGGCTTTTTTTGGCCGAAGTGCATATTTCAACACGTTGAGTAGCCAACCACATATGAAGTGCAGTAGTACTAGAAGACCGATGGCAAGCCAAAATCCCGTAGCTAAGGATCCGCGAAAGATTAGGCCGAGGCCGCAGAAATAGGCTACAACAGGAAGTAAGAGGATCATTGATGGCTTATTGCCACCTGATCGCCACCTAATGATGGAACCTATGAGGTTCATCGCGTCCAGGAATAGGCCGAATAGCAGTAGCAGCCATCCTATAAAGACACCTAGCCAGTTTGCGTAGATCATCGTCCTGAATGCTGCCTGTGTTGCGCTGCGCGAGTGTTGTGCGCATTGTAACCTAGAAGTGCACACCCTCCTTTAAGACCGCCTGCCCAATGAGCCATTTCCATCTTTGCCAGCCACTTGGTGCCCCGAGGACGCTCTCGGGGACCATAGTCGTGATTCGACTGGCGAGAGGATAACGAATGCTGCCCGGAATAACGTACCCTTCGTAAACACCTGAGAAAACATAGTTGACAGCTGGGGATGCATTTCCACGCATAACGAATGATCCCTCTTTAAGGCCCGTTGCCTTAATTGTCGCCAATCCTTCGGGTGTGTCCCACCTAGTGATTGCAATCAACCCCTCGCCAGCTTCGGCACCTTTGGCAGCACCTGAAATTAAGCCGCCAAATGCGACTGGACCAACATATCCTGCGACATCCCATGCAATCGTCGATCCCCTAAAGCCAGGGGCGCTTCTATTTGAACCGCCATCCCAACCGTGCCAGTTATCGCTGCCAACGAAATGCAAAATAGGGGAGCTAAACTTGACTCCGTCCACCACTGTGTTTGAGACAACAGTCGCCAGCGCAGCTCGCGAAGTCCTGAACCCACGTCCCCAGTTTTCGCCGACAAGCATCTGGCCGAAAGTCGTGCTGAAGAAACGGTCCATAAGGGAGGGTCCTTGCAAGCCGTCCGGATCAGCACCATCGACCGGATCGCCGTCAAGGTATCCGTACACGTTAACCCCGCCGTCGAGCCCCGACGGATCGCGTGACATCCACCTTCCGACGTTGGGATCGTAGTAGCGGTTGATGCAGTAGACCAGGCCGGTAGTGGCATCGGTGTAGCAACCGTATTGCCCCTTGTACTGGAACGGTTGGGACGAGGCGATACTTAGGACGGCAGGGCTGGAAGGAGGAGGTGTCGGAGTCCAGACGAGTTGGCCGTAACTGCTGTACAGCGTCGGCGACCAGTTCGCGACGGTGAAATAGGAGACTCCTTCGACGGATGAGTTCGAGGAGGCGACGGCGCTTCCGTTCGGATCGAAGAGCAAGGTGCTGCTATAGAATCGGTTGAATTCCATTACCAGGCCCGGTTGGGCCGTAGATGTAGAGAACGCCGTTATCGGTCGCCCCACCCACGTTGCCGTTGTACCAGACGGCTGCGGAGGCGAGATCCGACTGATTGAGAATAGTCGGCCCGGTTCCCGAAAACTGCCGGTAGATGAGATCGTTTCCGTCCCAGGAGAAGAACTGCGAATCGCTGACCGAAGCCCCGAGCGATTCAGTCAGTGCTGACCGCCGACCCAGGTGGTCGTAGATCGCCGCGTCCGTGAATGACGAGGGAGACCCGGTCGTCTGGTTGGTCGTCGAACCGGCAACCGTCGTTAACTGGCCGAGGGGACTGTAGACGAGTTGCGAATTACTGCCGAAGGAAGTTGCTTCGCCCGTCGCGTCGTATCCGATCGAGCCGTATCCGGGAACCGTGGTGATCGTCAGCCGGTCCGACGTCTTGTCCACGGTCAGGCTCGCAGTTCCGATGGTGGTAAGATTACCCCCGCCATCATAATTGTAGGCGGTGGTGGGGTTGGGTCCGCCCGGAGTCGTCCAGTTCTCTGAGACCAGCCGTCCACCTGGGTCATAGCTCCAAGTCGCGGTTCCCGTCGCGTAGACGGATGACGGATATTCCTGCTGTTTGAGCAGCGTGAACGACATCGAAGTCCTCTCGCCCAAGTTGTTGTATGCGATGGCGTTGGAGCCCAGCCCGGTGAAACAAGCCAGGATCGTGTGATCCTTAGTCGGATCGGTGGGGAAATCGACGTCTGGAACCAGCGCCGATGTCGGCGCATTCGGGTCCTTCGTGCCGTCAGGCGTTACGTTCAGAACCTGGGTGATTTGGCTAAGCGCGTTGTAAGAATAGAAGGTCGTGGCCTTGGTCGAGCGAACGGCGTAGATCCGGCCGTCCATATCGTACTCGTACGCTACAGAAGCTATCGCTGGACCGTAAATACCGGAAGTAACTGGAGTCGGACCCGTCCCGGGGTATACCACGATCGTTTTTAGTCGTTTCTGCTGGTCATAGCCGTAGTTGTAAGTGACGCTCGTCGTATTCGTGTCCGGATCCACAGCCGGAGCAAGCGTTACCACCATGTTCTGGAGCGTGCCGTCTGGGTTGTACGCGTAAATATTTTGGGAGGGCGAGCCGCTTGTTGCGATAAGGCCCGAGCCAGGAGGGCCCGTTCCAGTCAACGATACGTAAACGGAGTCCGAGAGCGGGTGCCCTTCGAGGTCGTAGGTGTAAAGGTGCTCCGTCTGACTGTTGAGGTCGGGGGCGCTGCTTGTAGCTTCGGCAATCCGGCCGAAGCCGTCTCGCGACCAATAGTTAATGTCGTTGTCCAATGACGTTAACGTGTCCCATGCCTGAAGTTCTACGGGAAGGTCGGAATCGGACCCAAGATATGACATCTGAAGGGTTCTCGTGTCGGTTCCCGTCGTTTGGTAAAGATTGCCAGTCGGCCAGAAAGTCGAATTGAGGGTCAGGCCCGTCGAACTCAAGGTCGTGCCGAACCGCGTGGTCATTTGCCGCGACTGAGGCGTGAAGGTGAAGTTGTGGACGAAATCACCGTTGCCGTTTTTCAGCGAAGTGAGGTCGGATTCACCATCCAGGTTGAACACGTCGGTGAGCAGGTTGGGATCCGTCGATGTGGATAGCTGGGACTGGGAGTCGCAGATGCTGTTTTGAGTCGTAGTCACACCGCCCTGGGAAACGCTTGAGTTCACCGGCGGTCGCCCCGGCTCGCTAATCGTGAAGGATGCCGACAAACCCATCGGAAGCGACATCGATGTGACTTGATTGTACTGGTTATACAACTGTGTAGCCTGGTTGAGAAGCGGGTCGGTCGTTCCTACAAGCCGGCCTGCGGTGTCGTAAGCGAACTTGGTAGTATTCAAGAGCGAGTCCGTTACCGAGTAGGGCTGGCCAAATATTTCGAACGGCACGGTAAGGCTGGTGTACGAATAGTTGTAGCTCGCGCCGGCGGTATCCGAAACGCTGCTGATATCGCCCATCGCCGTGTAGGTAAAACTGACGGTGTTACCAAGGGGGTAGCTGATCGACTGGAGGTATCCCGGGTTTCCGGTCGCGTAGTAGCTGTAAGTGATCATGGCCATCGTGCCATCGAGCCCGTTCTCGGTGGAGTATTGCAGCAGACCCCTTGGCGCATAGGACGGGTATTCCCACATATAGGAAGTGCTGTTGCCGAACGGATAAGTCACTTTCTGAGGATTCCCGTTGTTGTCGAACGTTACCGTGACAGGGCCCGATTGCGGGGCAGTAATCGGCGTCGGAATCCCCATGTTCTGAGATGAGTAGCCGATCGTAGTGATATCTCCTGCTGCGGTTGTCGTACTTGTAGTTCGGCCGTAACTGTCTCCCGTGATTCCGAACGAATCGACAAAGCTACCGCTGGAATTGGTGACGGTGAGCGAGCCCAATCCGAAAGTGGGGTAGGCGTTTGTTCGCGTGTTCCCAGTTGGATCCGTTCTGGTCAAAGCTTGTCCCGTCATTGGGTCATAGAAGATGCCGGTGAAGGTCGTAAGAGTTTGCGGGTCCTGGGATGTTGCGGTGGTCAGGTAGTTCGCTGAACCCACGGCGGTATAGCCATAAGTCCATTCCGCCGTCGTGCTGCCGATGTAGGACACGGTGTAAAGCTCGCCGGAGGAGTACGCATAGCTCCTTGAGTTGCCGGTAACGGGATCGTTAGATGAGCTAAGCAGGCTGCCGGTATAAGTCAAAGAAAGCAGCGGCGTCGATCCGCCGTTGTCGATGGATGAAAGCGCAGGCACGGTTCCGATGGTTTGATAGTGGAAGTTGAGCGGCGATCCGTTGGAGAAGGTCTTCGTCTGAATGCGGTACTTGCCATCCGCCGCTTGCAAGAAGGTCTCCTGGGAGAGATCGGCTTCGGTTAGTGTAATCTGCGTCCATACACCTGTTGAGGCCGACCACGTCCCGTTGGCAACGTAAGGCGCACCGGGCGGCGGCTGGAGCGCGCCGGTAGGAATACCGCTTCCATTAACGACCGGGACCAGCGGCTCGGACGCGCCGCCCGGGTAAACCAGTTGAACAGGTCCAAGCGTACCCGGCGTGATGGGAACGATCATGTAGTCCCAGTTGTGCGTCCAACCCGGGGTAAGGCCCGGCGACGACAGGTTTGCCGCTGCTAGGGCGGTCCGGTAGATCCGTTCGAATGAGATGCCAGGTCCGATCGGGTTAGTTATGACGAGGTCGGGTCCAGAGTCGAACGAGGCGATGCCGTAAATCATATTCACGGAAACCGCGCCGGAGGGACCATCCCCCGCTTCGGACGAATGCACGGGTTCTACGCTGCTCATCCAGCCGGGAAGCATCATGGGCAGCGGGATGTAGCCCAGAGGGGGATTCGGGGTGATATTGATGGGGTAGTTGCCGGCATAAGCCCCAGGCGTCACCGTCAGGGTAGCCGAGGCGGATATTGAGTTCGCTGTCCCTTTGATCGTTGATGTCCCCGTGAATCCGACCGGTTGGGAAGTCACAGTAAATGTCGCCGAGGTCGCACCAGCTGCTACGGAAACCGTCACAGGCACAGTTGCCACATAGACGTTACTGGAAGACAGGGCGATCAGGAAGCCGCCGGTCGGCGCCGCGCCGCTTATCGTCACCGTCGCCGTAGGATTCGTTCCATAAACGACGGAGGCCGGGCTCAGCGCCAGTGTCGTGACGACAGGCGGAGTAACCGTGAGAGTCGCCGTATTGGTCGAGGCACCCAAAGTGCCGGTGATAGTTACCGCTGTCGAGGCGCCAACCGGAGAAGTGGTGGCCGTAAAGGTTGCCGAGGTAGCGCCGGCGGCAACGGCTACGGATGCGGGAACCGTCGCGGCTCCATTGTTCGAAGCAAGGGTTACTGTGTACCCTCCGGCAGGCGCAGGGCCGCCGAGCGTAACCGTGCCGGTCGAAGAAACTCCTCCCGTTACACTCGACGGGCTCATCGAAATACCGGTGATGTGCGGAACTTTGACAGTTAAAGTCGCCGATGCGGTGGCAATGCCGTAGGTCGCAGTGATCGTCACTGTTTCCGTCGTTGGGACAGGCGAAGTGCCAATGTTAAAGTTCACGCTCGTCGCCCCGGCTGCAATTGTAACGGTTGCCGGAACAGATGTATGGGCGGCGTCGGTCGTGGTGATGGTGACGACGACCCCGCCCGTCGGAGCCGCACTTGAGAGCGTAACGGTTGCCACCGAGGGCGTGCTGCCGACGACAGATGTGGGATTGTCGGTGAGCGTCAACGAGATATTCGGGTAAAGCGTCAGAGTGGCCGTTGGAGTCTGACCTCCGGCGGTTGCCGTGATTGTTGCCGCCGTGGCTGTTGTGACGCTTGTAGTGGTGATGGTGAACGTTTGAGTGGTTGCGCCGGCAGCGATTGTTACGCTTGCCGGAAGACTTGTATCGGTGGTATCGCTAGACGTCAACGTCACCGTTATGCCACCGGCGGCAGCCGGAGCGGAAAGCGTGACTGCGCCAGTGGAGTTCGTCCCGCCCACGACGGCTGTCGGGTTCACCGACACCGTCAATGTTGGAATGGTTACGGTCAATATCGCGCCGGCAGACTGGCCGCCAGAAGCGGCCGTGATGGTGCTGGTTCCATTTGTCGTGACACCGAACGTCGTTACCGTAAAGGTAGCCGAAGTCGCGCCGGCCGGCACGGTTAGCGTACTGGGAACCGTTGCCAGCGATGGGTTGCTCGAAGTCAATGTGACGGCCAGGCCACCGGTCGGCGCTGCAACCCCCAGGGTAACGGTCCCGGTCGAACTGTTTCCACCGATGACAGAGTTCGGGCTCAGCGAAACGCCGGTAACGGTCTGCGGGTTGACGGTGAGATTCGCGGTGGCGCTGTTCACGCCCAACGAGGCGGTGACGGTCGCCGTAGTAACGGTTGTGACGGAGGTCGTGCTGACCGCGAAGGTTGCCGTGGTTGCGCCGCCGGCAACGGTTACGGATGACGGGACCGTCGCTGCGGCATTGTTCGAGGAAAGGCTTATGGACCACCCACCGGTAGGCGCAGGACCGCCGAGAGTTAGCGAACCGGTGGATGAAGTCCCGGCCGTTACGGATGTCGGACTCAGCGTCAAACTTGTGATGCGCGGGGTCTTAACCGTGAGCGTCGTCGACGCCGTGGATCCGCCATAGGTCGCAGTGACGGTCACCGTCTCCGTCGAAGGAACGGGCGATGTGCCGATGTTGAAGGTTGCGCTCGTCGCCCCCGCTGCTATGGTCGCAGTGGCCGGAACCCTTGTATTGGTAGCGTCGCTCGTAGTAAGGCTGACGACGACCCCGCCCGTCGGCGCCGCAGTGGTAAGTGTCACGGTTGCCACAGACGGCGAACCGCCGACGACAGCCGTGGGATTGTCGGTGAGCGTCATCGAAATATTTGGGACTATCGTCAGAGTCGCAGTTGGGGTCTGGCTCCCGGCGGTTGCCGTGATCGTCGCCGCCGTGGCAGTTGCGACGCTCGTCGTCGTAATGGTGAACGTTTGAGCGGTTGTCCCGGCGGCGATTGTAACGCTTGCCGGAAGACTTGTATCGGTAGTATCGCTAGATGTCAGCGTCACAGTTATTCCGCCGGCGGCAGTGGGTGCGGAAAGCGTAACTGTGCCCGTGGAGCTTGTCCCGCCCGTAACTGTTGTCGGGTTCACCGAAACCGTCAACGTCGGAACGGTGACGGTCAATGTCGCGCTAGCGGACTGGCCCCCAAGAGGCCGCCGTAATGGTGCTGGTTCCGTTGGCGGCAACTCCGAACGTCGTTACCGTAAACGTGGCCGAGGTTGCGCTTGCCGGTACGGTCAACCCACTGGGGACCGTAGCCAGTGAAGTTTTGCTCGAGGTCAAAGTGACCGCTAGGCCGCCGGTCGGCGCCGCAATACCCAAAGTGACGGTTCCCGTCGAGTTGTTCCCACCGATGACAGGGTTCGGACTGAGGGAAACACCCGTTATGGTCGGTGGGTTTACGGTAAGAGTTGCCGTGTCGCTGTTCGTCCCCAAAGCGGCCGTGATGGTTGCCGTCGTTATAGTTGTGACGGAGGCTGTATTGACCGTGAACGTTGCCGTGGTTGCGCCAGAAGGAACGGTTACGGTTGCGGGAACTGTCGCGGCGGCATTGTTCGACGAAAGGCTTATGGAGTACCCAGCTGCTGGAGCCGAACCGCCGAGGGTAAGCGAACCCGCCGAGGACGTTCCGCCCGTAACGGATGTCGGAACCAGTGTCAAAACCGTGACGCGCGGGGTCTTAACCTGCAGCGTTGCCATGCCGTTGGCGCCGCTGTAGCTGGCGGTGACCGTCACCGTTTCCGTCGAAGGGACCGGCGACGTGCCGATGTTGAAGTTCGCGCTCGTCGCACCTGCTGCGACTGTCACGGTTGTCGGAACTCTCGTATAGGTCGTGTCGCTCGTGGTCAGGGTAACGACCGCTCCGCCGGTCGGGGCGGCGCTGGAGAGAGTCACGGTTGCCACCGACGGCGAACCGCCAACTACGGATGTCGGATTGTCGGTCAGCGTGACGCTCTGGGCGTGGGCAAAACTCGGTAAGAGCACCGCGAATACGATCGTCAGGAGCAGGACCATCAGCCGATTTGTCCGAGAATAGGTAGTTGATGCGATGGGCGGCTGACAGCTTTGAAGGTTAGCAACAGACATAGGTCTCACTTGAAAGGGAGGTAACTCCCAACCGGTGGGCGACAAAGCCCATCATCCGTGACCCGGTAATAGCGAAATCTGACTTTTTTATCGCAATTCCTACTGTCAGTTTCTTCAGAGCCTGGTTTCCGCTCCGTCGGCAGCTTGCTCCGTTGCAGCTTGAGGTTCAACCGCGGTCTGGTACACGACCAGGGGCCATATCGCACTGGCGGCTCCTTGGAGATTAGCGGTGTGTCAGATATAGCGCTGTTCAGTTCACCCAGTCGGCGACAAAGATATTCGTCTCATGCGGCTGGCTGCCGTACCGATTTGAGGCGAAGACCAGCTTTTTGCCGTCGCGGCTGAACATTGGGAAGCCGTCGAACTCGGGGGCGGTGGTAATCCGCTCGAGATTCTTGCCGTTGAGGTCGGTCATGTAGAGGTCGAACTCACGACCCTTCGGATCGGCGAAGTTCGTGCTGAAGATCACGTGCTTGCCGTCCGGATTAAGGAACGGCGCGAAGGATGCGCCGCCAAGGTGCGTGATCTGCCTCTTGTGGCTGCCGTCTGGATTCATGATCCAGATCTCAAGCTTTCCGGGGCGCACGAGGTCATGATGCAGAAGGTCGAGGTAGTCTTTCTTCTCCTCCGGCGTGGTAACTGCTTGACGCCGATAAACGACCTTCTTTGAATCCCAACTGACAAACGGCCCGCCGTCGTAGCCGATCACATTCGTCAATCGCTTGATTCCAGTACCATCCAGATTGGCGCGGTAGATATCGAGGTCGCCGTCGAAACTTCCGGTGAAGACCATGTACTTCCCGTTCGGCGCGATCGTCGTTTCCGCCACATAACCATTCTTCTTGATGATCGGCTTCAAGCCCGAACCATCCGGGTTCGCTCGATACAGCGCATAGTCAGGGTTGACCATCCAAACATATCCCTTGCTTCGATCGACCGGCGCCTGTGGTCCTGGATTGCGCTCGTGAGTTGAGCTGAAATAGATGTACTTACCGTCAGGGCTGAAGTAGCTGCAGGTGCAGCGGCCCTTCCCCGTGCTCACAAGCTTCTTGTCCGAGCCATCAACGTTAATCGTGAAGATCTGCTCGTCGGGGTATTCCGGCTGCTTGCTCTGGAAGATGAGCTTTTTGCAGTCTGGACTCCAATATGCCTCCGCATTTTCGCCGCCAAAGGTCAATTGGCGGACGTTCCGAAGATGATTTTCGCCGGGAAACGGCTTAACGAGAACGGAATCGGGGTGGTTTTGAGCGAAGGAGAGGACAAGGGCCAGCAATACCATTGCCGTTCATGATGCCTGAGTAGCTTGAGATAGTAGGTTTTCGTGATAACGAACAAATTCAGTATTTGACGAAAACGAGCATCATTTAAGCCAATCTGGCGATGATCCCCGATTTCTTAAGGAGGAGGCGTACTTCTCGATGTGCCGAACTGGCCCGGTTTAGCATTCGCGTAGGACCGCTTAAATTCTTCGTAAGCTGCCACGTATTGCTTTCTGAATTCGTCGGGCAACCCGTCCATCGTCACCCGCTGGGACTCGTCTGTGGCTCTACCGTTGAGTGTCGATACCAACGAAATTGTCGGCGAAAACGTAAAGGTGAACGTATAACGCGCTTCTGAAGCAAGTTCGAGTGCTGAAAGATTCAAGCGCTGGGATGGTTGATCCATCCCAGGAAACAGATCCGGGCGATCTTGAATGAATCGCTGCCAAGCCAAGTCCCGTGGGTTCATCGCACCTCGCGGGCCGGAGCCATCCTCCTTGTCCGACCGAACCACAAAAGCTGACCCGGCTTCCAGTTGGGCAATTCCTTGCGGTGGAATCCCATTGGGCAAAGCTTCTGTCGCCTGTCTAAGGAAGCCTCTCATAAACAAATTCCTTTGACTTACCACGTCGGGATTTCCGGCTTGACTTGGGGGAGCGGTGAACCGCAGCCTTGAGTCGGATCCGTACACGATCCTGGCAAGGAATTCCTGCGCGCCTGGTGTAAGGCTCGACAACTCCAAGCCTCCGTTTGCCATGCTTCGCTTTTGCGCCTGGGTCAAGCACCCGTAAAATCGCAGGAGGTCATAGTTCGAACCATTCACTTGCGTCCGTTGAAGCAGATGGCCGAGCCACTGCGGCATGATATTGATGCGGCGATCGGGCAGGTTTAGAGCGAAATAAGCATCTTCATCGAGCGTCAGCGGGCCCCCGGTTTTGAGTCTTCTCAAGAGCTTGCCCAGTTCTGCGCGATCCGCGCGGTACGTTCGAGCTTCATCGGGCCTCTTCGGCTTGATGACCAACCACCCATTTTTAAGTTCAGAATCGACCTGGAAGTACGCCAGCCGGTCAAGCAGTTGTCGGATCCTTACTTCGTGACCGTTACCCATCGTCGCAGCACTCATCGCAGAATCAGGTAGGCAAGCCACCATGTTTGCGCCCTTGATCTCCGCGATCTTGGTCAGAGCCGGGGAGAGCGTCAAGCTCAACGGATCGTTCAGCTCGGGGTTTGTCAGGCGCGCGATGAGATCTTGCGTCAAGGTTCCGTCGCCGCGATTTTGCCTCGGGAACGACTCCACCAATGCAACGGCATCTGGACCTAAGCTGACTACCGAATCTGCTTCCGGGGATGAATCTGCCTTCTTGTTTGTAAACGCAGTTGCGTCGACTGATGTGTCCGAAAGGCTGGAACTAGATTGCCCGAGCGTGGATCCGCTAGCGTCGTATCCGACAAGTTCAAACGTTGCGTTTCCACCTAACCCCGTCCTCGTACCTATGAGCAGAACTTTCCCAACCGGATGCTGGCGGCCGGCGCTAGAATCGAAGCCACCCTCCATCCAAAACCCTCGGGCGGCATTGCTTCTGTCGGTGAGTCCATGCCTGTCGGCCGCTTCATTCCACTCCTTTTGAGCCTGTATCGCCTGACGGATGCGGTCAAGAGCATCGTGAGAAAGCGGCCGCTGCATTGCGGTCGGGCTGGACGACCAGACGACCTGATAGAACAACGGCAGGTCTGCCAGTTCCTGGGGATCGAGTAACGAGGCAAACTGCTTCTCGAATCGCCCCATCGGCGTCTGTTGGGCAATCGCGTAGGCTTGCGACATGAATTTGGGGTCAGTCAGGCTCCCCTTTGTCCCCTTGCTAATGCTCTCGGCACTGGCGGCAAGCGATTCCGCTTCCGCACTTGACCACGCAGGATATTTATCGAGCCCGTCGGCTGCGCGTTGAATCTCGCCTCGAAATCGTTCAACATCCAGTTGGTATTCATGAGTCTTCTCCGCTCTCAGTTGATCCGAAGTTCGGATGAGGCGATATCCGCTGCCTTCGACGCGCCAAGTTCCGTCGACCGCTTCGGCGATCCGTTTGAGCGCCTCGCATAGAGGTACATCCTTGAACCGGAGGCAGATGACCTCGTTGGCAGTTTGAGTAGAAGCCACCAGGGGCAGTTGGGCGGCGGTCGACAAGCGCGTCAAGGCATTGGCAACGCTCATCGCCTGAAGCGTTAAAGTCATTTTCGCATCGCTCTCTTTTTGGGGGCCGATGCCTGCCGAAAGCATGCCAAGCGTTGCCGCAGCCACCATCAATGCTCGAATTACGATCATCCTTTATACAGTATCCGCTGGATCGCCCCTTGATTCTCCGGATGGACCGCACCAACTTTGACGCGCGGTAATATTCCGGCCGTGCTCAAGCCGTCCGCGTTCCTAATTGTTATGCTGCTTCCTGGATGCGTTGCATTTAGCGCCCAGCGCGAAAACAAGATCGAGCATCTCATCCGTCTCCTCCACGACCGCCTGGCCCTCGCTTCCGAAATTGCCAAGGCCAAATTCAATTCTGGCGCCAAGGTGAACGATCCAAATCGGGAAGCCTTGGTCTTGGCCGCAGCCATGAAGCAGGCGACCGGATTTGGTGTAGATGCAGGGGAAGCTCGGAAGCTATTTGTGGCTCAAATCGAGTCAAGCAAGATTGCTCAGGCCGCGTTCATCCACATGTGGGCCGGGCAACCCAAGTTCGACCCAATCCCTGACCTCGTTAGAGATATCCGACCAAAGCTCGACAAATTGACGACATCGATCCTCGCCGCTCTGAAGGCAGCGCAGCCTGAACTTCGCTCTCAAAGGGCCCGAAGAATTGTTGAAGCTGCGACCAGAACGGATGCCTTCGACGGGCCGTACGCCTACGCTTTCCGGTCGGCTTGGGCAGTTGCCGTTTCGCCTGTGGCACGGGCGGCGTCTCGATAGGCGGTATATTGAGGACCTAGAAACCACTCCTTGGCCCTGCTGGAAACCTCCGATGCGACCGGGAGACCGGTTATTTTTGGAGGCTTACAATTGAATAGTTTTCAGGCAAAGAAGACCCTAAAGAGCAGCGGCGTCGAATACGAGATCTACAGTCTCAAGGTGCTCAAGGACAAAGGCTACGACATCGACAGGCTTCCGTATTGCCTCCGAATCCTGCTCGAGAATCTTCTGAGAACCGAAAACAATAAGAGCGTCTTCGCCGAAGACATCGTGGCACTGGCCACCTGGGACCCTAAAGCCGAGCCCAGCAAAGAGATTTCCTTCACGCCCGCCCGAGTCATCCTCCAAGACTTTACCGGCGTGCCCTGTGTTGTCGATCTCGCCGCGATGCGGGATGCCATGGTTGCCCTCGGCGGCGATCCGAAAAAGATCAACCCTTTGCAGCCCGTCGAATTGGTGATCGATCACTCTGTTCAAACCGACGCCTTAGGTACATCGGATGCCTTACTCATCAACCGGGACTTGGAGTTCGAACGGAATAAGGAACGATACGAGTTCTTAAAGTGGGGCCAACAGGCTCTCGACAATTTCCGCGTCGTACCGCCGAATACGGGCATCGTGCACCAGGTCAACCTGGAGCACCTTGCCCGTGTGGCATTTGTCAAGGACAATGGGACGACAAAAACCGCGTACCCGGACACGATCGTCGGCACCGATTCGCACACCACGATGATCAACGGCCTTGGGGTCCTCGGATGGGGCGTTGGAGGCATCGAGGCGGAGGCGGCGATGCTCGGCCAACCGGTCAGCATGCTCATCCCGCAAGTGCTCGGTTTTCGGTTGACGGGCAAACTGCCTGAAGGCTCAACCGCTACCGACTTGGTTTTGACCGTTACGGAAATGCTCCGTAAAAAGGGCGTCGTTGGCAAGTTCGTCGAGTTCTTTGGACCCGGCCTGCAAAACTTGCCGCTGGCGGACCGCGCCACGATCGGCAACATGTCCCCTGAATTTGGAGCGACTTGCGCGATCTTTCCCGTTGACGACGAGGCGCTTCGATATCTAAGGCTTACTGGCCGGCCAGAGGAGCAAGTTCAGCTTGTAGAGCACTACTTCAAGGAGCAGGGACTTTTCCACACCCATGACTCGCCAGAATGCGTGTACAGCGATGGGTTGGAACTCGATCTTTCGACTGTCGTCCCATCGGTCGCGGGTCCAAAACGTCCACAAGACCGGTTGTTGCTTCCCCAAGCTGGGTCGACTTTTAAGAAGATCTTTGAGTCCCAATTGACGCCACCGGCGAGCCCTTCACACGCAAATGGCTTATCCACGGGTGTTGAACATGGATCCGTCGTCATAGCATCGATTACCAGTTGCACGAACACGTCGAATCCGTCCGTGATGACAGCAGCGGGTCTGCTCGCGAAAAAGGCAGTCGAAAAGGGCTTGATGACAAAGCCATGGGTCAAGACTTCGCTCGCACCTGGATCGCGCGTGGCAAGCGACATTCTCGACAAGGCCGGCTTGACCGAATCCCTCAATGCCTTGCGCTTCAACGTCGTCGGCTATGGCTGCATGACGTGCATTGGAAACTCCGGTCCCCTCCCCGAGGAGATCTCGAAGAAGGTCAACGACGAAAATCTGGTGGTCTGCAGCGTCCTCAGCGGCAATAGGAATTTCGAAGGCCGAATCAACCAGGATATCAAAGCCAATTATTTGATGTCCCCTCCGCTCGTTGTGGCATACGCCCTCGCAGGGACAATTAATATCGACATTTCGAAGGACTCGCTTGGAACCGGAAAGGACGGGAATCCCGTGTTTCTGCGCGACATTTGGCCGACACAGGCGGAAATCGCGGAGACAAACCACAGGGCCGTTCGCAAAGAGCTTTATATCGACAACTACGAGGACGTGTTCAAAGGCGACGAGCGATGGGGTGAGATTTCGATTACCGGCGGCGACAACTTCGACTGGAATGCAGAGTCGACATATATCAAGAACCCGCCCTATTTCGCCGGGATGAGCGCGGAAGCGCCGTTAGGCGTGCCCGATCTCTCTGGGATGCGCGCTTTGGCGGTTCTGGGAGACAGTATCACCACCGACCACATTTCCCCTGCCGGAAGTATCAAAATGAATTCACCCGCCGGCACATACCTCACGAATCGGGGGGTTACCCCTGCGATGTTCAACTCGTATGGCTCCCGGAGAGGCAACGACGAGGTCATGGTTCGCGGCACATTTGCAAACGTGCGATTGCGAAATCAGCTTGCCCCTGGTACGGAAGGGGGTTTCACCACCTACTTGCCGACCGGCGAGGTTTCAACGATTTACGATGCATCGATTCACTATCAAGCATCGGGAACTCCGTTGCTGGTGATCGCCGGCAAAGAGTACGGTTCAGGGTCAAGCCGGGACTGGGCGGCGAAAGGCACGTTTATGCTTGGCATCAAGGCGGTTCTCGCCCAAAGTTTCGAGCGGATCCACCGATCGAACTTGATCGGAATGGGAGTCGTTCCGCTGGAATTCGTCGACGGCCAGTCATCGGAGTCGCTCAAACTCACGGGCACAGAGGTGTTCGACCTTGAGGGTCTTTCCACGGCAGTCAAGTCGAATTTTGCGGCCGGCAAGTTGTTGACGATGAAGGCAACGGATAGTCATGGCGCTGCGAAAGAATTCAAAGTCAAGGTCAGAATCGACACGCCCCAGGAGAACTTGTACTACCTGAACGGAGGAATCCTCCAATACGTCCTTCGGTCGTTGATCTAGCACAGGGAGCGCGGATAATATTTGAAAGTCAGTCAAGCTCTGGCGCCGCCGACAGCCAATGTAGCCGCCGGATGGTTCTTGCCGGCGTACGGGGCGCTCGCTTGCACTAAATTTGGACGTCTATGGACTATGAGCCTTCAAATTATAGCGGCGATTTTTTGGTGCTTCACCCAATCAGGGCAGCTAAAGCAGATCGTGGTTCCGTTCAAGCAAATCGAAGTCGGAGGATTTTCGCGACAACGCGAGGAAAGGGTGTTTGTAATCCGCTCGGCAGACGAATTTAAGGCGTATGCCGACATCACCGGGAGGAACACTACGGCTCAGAGCTTCAACTGGACCAAAAATGAAGTGCTTGCCATTCACATCGGATCTGCGCCAAGCACAGGATATGGAGTCACCGTTAAGCGGCTACTTAAGACCGGGCCAACCACCGTCGAAATCGATATCGTGAAGTCGACTCCTCCGCCTGGAATGATGCAGGCGATGCATGTCACATACCCTTTCGTCTCGATCTCGATCGGAAGACTGGATCCAAAGACCAGCTTCCATGTCGTCACAGTTCCCATGCCCTCCGTCGAAAAAAACAAAGCCCCGGTTCAATAGAACTTTTCTAGTAAGCTCCCAATTGCCATGCAAGGCACTCGCAAGGCAGTTCTACTTGGAGTCGTAGGTGGTTTCGGCGGTCTTTTTGCCTGGCTCGTCGCAAGACCCTACATCCACACCGTCGATCCAAATAGCAACTTCACTTACGGGTCGTTCTTTGGCTGGTTCGCCCATCTCATTCTCGGCGCAACGATTGCCGGTTTTCTGGCTTTTTTGATCTCACTTGGCCGAACCGACGTCCCTAGGGCCCTGCTGGCGTTCGGCGTCGGGATGGTTATCGGTGGGCCCTTGGTGTGTGGCGCGGACGCCGGCAGCGACCTGCTATGGATGCACATCCTGACAGCAACCCAAGGTCATGGGTTTACTTTGCCTCATTTGTTTTGGAACATCGCCGTCAGCATGGCGCTGACGCTAAGCGTTGCAGCGGCAACCCAGCCAACGAAGGCAAGGTTCAAGCGCGCGATTATAGTCGGCCTCATTGCGGGTGTTGTCGGCTATGTGCTGATCAGCATAGTGTCCACATTTCTTGCGATCGGCCTTCTTTCACAGATGTTGGCAACCGGAATAAAAAACTTTAAACCCCCGGACAAATGGGGGGTCGTCATGTGGGCTTACATGGTCGATGAAGTGGGAATTGGAATCGTTGTCGGCGTGATGATGGGGCTCTCCGACATTGTTCGCCGTCAAGCATGGATCCGAGTGATCTTCGGACGAAATGAAGTCCGAGACTTTCCGATGGAGGAAGGGCCGAATCGGATAGGATCCGCTGAAGGAATCGAAGTACGGTTGCCTCGAGATCCAAAGCTCTCGGATGTCCATGCCGCTTTGCACCAAACTCCTTCCGGCTGGTATCTGGCCGATAATAACTCCGCTACGGGCACGTTTCTCAACCGGAGTCCCGTTCAGCAGTCATACATTCAAAACGGCGATGAAATCAAAGCCGGTCCTTACACGATGCTCTTCTTCATCGCATCCTCCCCAAGAGGATTTGTCATCACCCGGCCATTCCTCGCTGCCATCGACCCACCGAAGGAAGTCGAAACAAAGCAGCAACCCGAACTTCGGCCAAGGCTTGTAGACGCTTTCGGAAAGGTTTCGAATTTGGCAGCCGGCGCCTCAACGATCGGCCGAGGGGAAGCTTCAACAATAAGCGTTTCATACGATCGAACGGTTTCAAGATCCCATGCCCAAATAAACCTTGGCGCCGGCCGCGCGGTCATCCAAGATCTTCATAGCACCCATGGCACTTTAGTGAACGGCGAGCCGATCTCAGTGGCCGTTACGCTTGCCGACGGCGACAAGATCAAAGTCGGCAACACGTTATTCGAGTATCACCAATAGCCCTACTGGGTCGGAACTTCGAGCTTAAGGTCGGGCCGGGTGAAGGTCGTGTCGGTATCGCCGCCATCATCTCTGCCGTTCTCCCCAACGCTATAGAGCGAAAACTCGGCTTGATCGGCATGGTACAAAAACGGGGCCCCCGAGTAGGGGTCTATCGTAATCGATTCCGTGAAACCTTTGAGATTCGGCGGATATGGTTTGCCCTCGATACCTAGGCGGTCGATTTCCGCGGTTAGAAGCAAAAGTCGGGTTCGCGCGACGGTGGCATCGTTTATTTCCAGAAGTGGACGCCCCGCGCCAAAAATGTGCTTTGCCAATTTCTTCCAGGGCGCGTCGACCTTTGAGTTTGGTTTCGTCCTGGAAACGACTGGCAATTCACAGTCTTGAGCGACCCCGGCGTATTCGATATCGGCGGCCTTTGCGAGGCTCTCAAAATAGGCTGTTCGTTTTCGCGTGTTACCCTGCAAATCTTCCAAATATCGAATCGCCTCGTTCACATCGGGCCCAAGGTTCGTCTGGACGGCTTTTAATGTCCCGGATTTAAGCGAATCCTGTAAGAACTGGATCGCTTGAAGGACGTTTTCCTGCTCGTTCTTGACCGCATTTACGATAGGAGACTTCGCGTCCAGATCGGCTTTGATCCCCTTCGCAAGGTTGTCGAGTTGAAGCGCTGACATCTTGATCATGTACGGAGCAATCGACTTCCGGATGTCGTCGGCAATTCCCAGTCCCAAAGATGCATCGGTTGCTCCGCCCCCGGTAAGATCGAATCCGAATTTCGTTCCCGCGATTGCTGCATTGATCGCCCGGCTATAGTCGGCGGCGGCACAAGCATCCTCGATCCGCCAGAGGATCGCCCTGCCGATGAGCCTCCAGCCGCGTTGGAACCTAACCGGCTGAAACGGTTTGTGAGCAACGAATTGAAATTGGCTGGGCTTCTTGGTCGCGGCGATAACGCGATCGACGCAGTCCTTGATCACTGCCGCGGCATCGTGTTTATGAGCAGGGTAATAAGAGACTCGATCTAAGAAAGCTCCGCCCTTAACTTCGGCTTCTTCGGCGGCAACCGCATAGACGTCAAAGGCGTTCGAGGATACTTCCTTGGGCGTATATCCCCTTGGCTCAGTCGCCCAAGTCGGGTAGACGTCTGCGTTTCCAGAGTGGCAGCCGCATGCTATTGCTAACGCGATTAAACACGGGAATATCGTATGCAGCCTCCATGCCGCCATAGTTGGTCAGGGTACCACCTCAGGACGCGGCCCCAACCCTCAACTTACCTCCACAGAGTATCATCGTGTCTGCAAACTATGAAAGGCGTCATTCTTGCGGCTGGGAAAGGGAGCCGTTTATATCCCGTCACTCGCATTGTTCCCAAGCCCATTCTTCCTATCGCAAATCGTTTGACGCTGGAGTACGCGTTCGACCGCTTGAAGGAGATGGAGATTCACGAAATCTGCATCGTTGTAGGTGAAAATGAGGCACAAATGCGGTCCGCGCTGGGAGAGGGACGGCAATTCGACGTCCATTTGTCCTATGTGAGGCAAGAAGAACCAAAGGGCCTCGCTCACGCCGTTGGGTTTGCCGAAACGTTCGTCGCCGGGGATCCCTTCGTCCTGTACTTGGGAGATTCCGTCTACTCAGAGCGATTCGATAAACACGCGGCAAGATTCCGGGAAAGCGGATGCGCGAACCTGAATATCGTAAAGGAAGTCGAGGATCCGTCTCGGTTTGGCGTTGCCAATGTCGAAGGGGATCGGATTGTAAAGCTCGTCGAAAAGCCCAAGAATCCGGAGAGCAATCTCGCGATGGCAGGAATGTACTTCTTTGGACCTCAAATCTGGAGCGTTCTGCCGACGCTTAAGCCTAGTTGGCGGGGCGAATTTGAGATCACAGATGCGATCCAGGCGCTGATCGACAAGGGTGAGACGGTTTTAGCCGGTCCATACGACGGCGTTTGGTTCGATACCGGCACGCTTGACTCCTACCTCGAGACCAGTGCGTTCCTCATTGAGGATGGCACCCTGGTCGATCCAACGTCGGTTGTTCGAGGGCACATCGGCGATAAGGTGGTTATCGGCCCTGGCTGTCATGTGGAATGCGACTTAATCGAGGATTCCGTCATCTTGCCTGGCGCCCAGGTGCATGTTTCCGGAATTATTCGCCACGCAATCATCGGCGGACCCGTATCGTCTGAAGGGGACGTCGATTCGTCCATCCTTCACGGCGAATATACGGAGTAAGAATGAAACTAGGAATGGGTTTAACTGCGGCGGCGTTTGCCGTAGTTATGGCCGGATGCGATAAGAAAGATCAAGATGCTGCTCTCTCCCAAGGGCGAACAGTGGTTTCAAGGGCTGCCGATCTCGCCGGCAGCGCCTGGAAAAAGGAAGAAAATCAGCGGCGTCAAGCAGCTTTGACGGTAAAGAACCTTAAGTCCCAAATGGATCGTCGTGTAAACGACGCATTGAAGCTGAAGGATAACGCGGAAAAGAGCTTCAAGGACGTTCAGGACAACCTCTCCCAGGCTGACCAAGAGTATCAGAATTTGAAAAAGAAGCTTAATGACGCACAGTCCACCTACGACGTTGCGACCACTAAAGTGAAAGAGACGACTGAAAGGATCCAGAAACTTTAAAGACAAAAAGGGCCACAGTCCTATTAGACAGTGGCCCGATTTTGTGCCCGTTAAATGGGCAGCGTTGAGCTAGCTCTTTGCGTCCGAACCAGCAGCAGCGGTTGATGGAGTGCTACCACCTGCGGCATCATCCCCTTCCTTCTTGCAGCCGGCCAAAAATGCACCGAGAACGCTGACCACCATCACGAGCGCGAAAATCTTCTTAGTCATACAAACACCTCCTGACAAAACCGTTCCCGAAGGAACGTTATTGCGCTTCTGAACCAGCGCTTGAGGTGTTATACCCTCAAGTTCCAAAAATGGTTGCAGGTTCAATCTGCTCAGCCATTATAGTATCGGTATGCCCTTCATGCAAGGACTTCTCTTATCAATGCAAAAGATGAGGTAACGTACTTTCAATGGCGGGTGTATCCCTCGGTTTGGGACTCAACACCTTCGCGCTGCTTCCGCGTGAGCCGCGCCGTCGTGCCCTACGTATTTAGGGGAGTCGGGCAGGTGCCCATTCCGCGACGAAGCAACCCGTCTCCCCTGAGCTTTTGTTTTTCTCTGCACGCAAGGTAGCGTGCTTATGGCGACTGAAACGAAGAAAAATGCTCAAGTACGACACAATTAAATCCACCGACGACGAACACCTGATGCGGACCTACAACCGGTTACCCGCTCTGTTCGTCCAGGGCGCCGGCTGCAGCCTCTGGGACAACCGAGGCAACGAATATCTTGATTTGCTAGCCGGCATCGCCGTCTGCCAACTTGGCCACTGCCACGCCGCAGTAGTTTCTGCGATTACGCGCCAAGCCCAGCAACTTATCCACACCTCGAACATCCTTCTGACTGCCCCCCAGGCTCAACTTGCCGCTAAACTCTGCCAAATCAGCGGCATGGACCGCGTGTTCTTTTCCGGGTGCGGCGCCACTGCCAACGAATGCGCAATCAAAATCGCTAAGAAGCACGGCAATTCGAAGCGTCCCGATGGCGACTACCAGATCATCGCCTTGCATCGCTCATTTCACGGCAGAACTCTAGGGGCACTCTCTGCAACAGGCACAAGGAAGTATCAGCGGCCCTTCGAACCTATCGTCCCGGGATTCGTCCATATCGAAGCCAACAGCGTGGAAGAGCTTCGGGAAGCCTTCTCGCACAAAGTTGCCGCTATCCTTCTCGAGCCAATCATGGGCGAAGGGGGGATCCTCGAGCTATCCAAGCAGTTCCTGATGGAAGCACAGCGATTGTGCCAAGAGCACAATGCGCTTCTCATGCTCGACGAGGTTCAATGCGGGATGGGTCGGACCGGCAAATGGTTTGCATTCCAACATTTCGACATCAAGCCTGATGTGCTAATCCTCGCCAAGGCACTCGGCAGCGGTGTTCCGATCGGAGCCACCCTTGCTGCAGGCAAAGCAGCCGACATTCTTGAGCCTGGCGACCACGGTTCGACGTTTGGAGGCAATCCCCTTGCATGCGCGACGGCGCTGGCAGTGATCGAGACCATCGAGCATCAGGACCTCATCGAGAGAGCAACCGATATGGGTGCGCTGCTTTCCCATGGCCTGGCTGCACTCGGCTTCAAGGTAAGCGGAAAGGGATTGATGATCGGGGCGACGCTAGGCCAGCCGATTGCTAAGGACTTGGTGAAGAAGTGCTTCGAGCACAAGCTCATCATCAACGCCACCGACGAATACTACCTGCGGTTCGTACCGCCCCTGATCATTAACGAGGAGCAGATTGCTCATGCACTCGACATGCTAGCCGAGGTGATGGGAGTCCCGGCGCCAAGGCTGCCGAAAGCGGGTGCGCGCTGGACGTCACGCGTGCACCCATTGCACGACGTGCTTTCCATTGACGATATGTCCAACGAGCAGTTGGAAGAAGTACTCGGTTTGGCCGCGTTCAGCAAGCAGCGGCGAAAGATCGCGCCGTCCGTCATCACCGCCGTGGAGAATCGAACCGTCGCGATGGTCTTTGAGAAACAATCGCTGCGAACGCGCGTTTCGTTCGAATCCGCGATCCGTGAGCTCGGCGGACACGCGATCCACCTCGGCAAAGGCGATATCGCAATGGGCACCCGCGAGCCGATCAAGGACGTGGCCCAAAACTTATCGCGTTGGTGCAACCTGATCGTCGCCCGCCTCTATTGGCAAAAGCACCTTGTAGAGCTTGCCGAATATGCCGACGTCCCCGTCATCAATGCGCTGACCGAGTGGGAGCATCCTTGCCAGGCCCTGGCCGACATGCAGACCATCCAGGAGTGCTTTGGCGAAGACAAAGTCAAGATCACCTATGTAGGCGATGGCAACAACGTGGCTCGCTCGCTCGGGAAGTTGGCCACTCGCCTCGGGTACCCATTCACGATCTGCGGGCCTGAAAACTTCCGGTTGGAGCCGATCGATGGAATAACTCAAACCACCAATCTTGAGGAAGGCCTCGCCAAAGCTCACGTCATTTACACCGACGTCTGGGTGTCGATGGGAGACGAACACGAGCAAGACCATCGCCTGAAAGTCTTTGAGCCCTATCAGGTGAACACAAAGGTCATGAAGATGGCAGCTAAAGACGCCATCTTCCTCCACTGCCTCCCCGCCCGCCGTGGCTTCGAAGTAACGACCGAAGTCATCGACGGCCCCCAGAGCAAAGTCGTCGACCAAGCCGAAAACCGTTTCCACGCCCAGAAGGCGCTCATGCAGAAGGTGCTCGGACTGTAGGACATGAGGAAACGAGGAAATAGAGGAATGGAACCCCTCGCCCTTTTGATGGCTCGTGCAAAAGGGAGAGGGGCAGGGGTGAGGGTTCCGGCGACGGCCGAAGGAGTTATAACCGGGGTCGGGGCGAAACCGTCCAATCTCGCCGACTCAATCCCTTCCTCGTTTCCTCCCTTCCTCAATAGTTCACTCAACTCACCGAAAGCCTCAAGGCGGTACTCCCTTGGTTGAAGCCCTCGTCGTCGGGCATATCTGCCTGGATATCATCCCGGATATTCGAGGGACTCTGGCGTTCGAGCCTGGGCGTCTTGTCGAGGTCGGTGCGGCTACGTTAAGCACGGGAGGAGCGGTGTCCAATACGGGCCAAGCACTCCACAAGCTAGGAATACAAACGAGCTTATGCGGGAAGGTCGGCGATGATCTGTTCGGAACTGCTATTAGGCGGATACTCGATCAAACCGGCGAGAGCCTAAGCGCAGGGATGAAGGTCTCCCCCGGTGAGGCGACGTCATACACGGTAGTCATCAACCTGTCCGGCCATGACCGCATGTTCCTTCATGCGCCGGGCTGCAACGATACGTTCGTTTCAGCCGATGTTTCCGATGAGGCGCTGGCCAACACGAAACTGGTCCACTTCGGCTACCCGACCCTGATGGCGCAAATGTTCGCGGACGACGGACGTGAAACCATCGACCTGCTTCGGCGGGCGAAAGCCCTCGGCGCGACCACTTCGATGGATATGAGCCTGCCTGACCTTGGCGGCCCGGCCGGTCGCGCACATTGGTTTGAAATCCTGACTCACGCGCTTCCCTTCACGGACCTCTTCGTTCCCAATGTCGAGGAACTCCACTTCATGCTCGACAGAGCATCCTTCCACCAGGACGGCAGCGAAGGCCTCAGTGTCGATGACATTCGCGCCTTAGCTCAAAGAGCCATTCAATTGGGGGCGAAGGTTGTATGCGTCAAGCTAGGCTCAAGGGGCCTCTATTTGGCCACTGCAAGCCGCCTGGACGGCCTTGGCCGCGGTGAGCCGGCCAACACCCATGAATGGCAAGGCGTCGAGTTGACGGCGCCCTGCTTCAACGTCGCTGTCGCCGGCACCACTGGTGCCGGCGATGCTACGGTCGCTGGCCTCCTCATGGCCTGGCTGAAAAGCATGTCTCCCGTCGATGCCATGCGTGCCGCAACCGCCGTCGGCGCCTGCTGCTGCGAGCGGCCTGATGCCACCTCCGGCGTCAAGCCGTGGGGCGAGATTGAAAGACGGATTATCGCTGGTTGGCCGATAAGTAATTGAAGCCGCTGTAGCCGCCGGATGTGTTGTGCCGGCGTATGGAGCTTGTAGTTGCAAGTTGGGTACGCGGGCACAACCCATCCCACGGCTACAACGGATGTGGTGATTCGATTATTGTTGATTTCACATCGCAAGATTTGGCGACAGGATATGCTTGTCGCATCGTCACATGAAAAGAAGCGACATCAACGGCTTGGTCAACGATGCGACGGCGTTTTTTCAGCACCATGGTTGGGTGTTGCCGCCGGAGCCGAGGTGGGATGTGACCGACTTCGGGCTGGGCGACTGGAGGCGATACGGGCTTGTACTGATTAACCTGGCCGACGAACCGGAGTACTGTGAAAAGCTGATGTACGCGAAAGAAGGGATGACCACGCCTGCACATTGCCATGCAAAAAAAACAGAGGACATCATCTGCCGAAACGGTGTGCTGAGAATTCAACTTTGGGCGGGCAAGCCGGAGCAGAGCGCCGGGAAAATGGCGCGAGTTAAGCTGAACGGCGAGTTCTGCGAACTGGGTTCCGGATTCATCTTAGACCTCCATTCAGGTCACCGAATCAAGCTGACGCCTGGCATCTACCACGAGTTCGTTCCCCTCTCCGAGGAGTGCGTTATTGGCGAGGTTTCTACCGCCAACGACGACATTAGCGATAACTTTTTCATCAATTCCGAAGTCGGCAGATATCCAGAAATCGACGAAGATGAACCGCCGGTAGTGCGACTGCTCAGCGATAAATCTTCCTAGGCGATGCTCTTCTTGAACCTCGCCGTCGAAGCGTAGACGAGGACGGTTGCGATCAGAATCAGCGTGAAGAACTGTGGCAACAGGTCAAAAAATCCTGCCCCGCGAACCATGATCCCTCGCGTGATTTGCATGTAGTGCGTCGCCGGCAGGGCTGTAGATATCATGTAAAGCCAGCCGGGCATCGTTTCACGCGGGGAGACGTAGCCTGAAAGCAATATACTTGGGAGCAGGGTCAATTGCGTAAGTTGGAGTGCTTGACCCTGGGTTTGGGCCACCGTACTGATCAGCAATCCCAGCGCCAATGATGCAACCACGAATGGGATACTCATGACGAAAAGCGTAATGAGGCTGCCACTCGAAATGACCCCGAAAAGGTAATTGCTTAGTAGCATGACAGCCAGCAGTTCCACCATCGCAAGCAGCGCATACGGAACGAGTTTGCCCAACATCAGGGCCAATCGGCCAACGGGCGTAACCATAAGCTGCTCAAGCGTGCCCATCTCCTTCTCACGAACGATGCTAAACGCAGTGAGGGCAACGGTGACGATTTGCAGGATCACCGCAATGAGCCCAGGGATCATGAAGTTCGCCGTTTTGCTATTCGGATTGAAGAGTACATTGATGCGCGCATCCGGCACGCCTTTGGGAAGTGTCGATGGAGGATTGACAAAGGCAAACCGTGCCCTCACCGAGACCTGGGCGTCGGAGCCGTCGATCATAACGCCAACCTGCGGGTTCCCACCCTGGAGCATCGTTTTGGCGAAACCCTTGGGAATCGTGATCCCGACTCGCGCCGAACCGTCCTTGAGCATTTGCGCGACTGCCTGCGGATCGGACAGGTTGGCGATGTAGTCGATGTATTGGCCGGCATGAAGCTCGGCCAAATATTGCCTGCTCTCGCGGCTGTTGTCGAGGTCGGCGACGGCGGTTTGAATATGGCGCACATCGAAGTTAATTGCGTATCCGAAAATCGTCATCTGCAACATCGGTAGGGCGAGCGCGATTACGAGGGTCGTCCGGTCGCGACGCAAGTGCATGAATTCCTTCAAGATCACGCTCAGAAAGCCGTTCATGCCTGGTTCAAGCTCCTCGTAACGGTCACGAAGACGTCTTCCAAAGAAGGTTCAATCGGTCTTGGCTCGTGGGGTGGAAGTCCGGCTGACTTCAAGGCATCGACGATCGCCGAATCGGGAGCATCCGCGTCGACCAATAGGTGGACTTCGGCCTCGACAAGTGTCGCATCCCGCACAAATTTGAGCGCTTTGAGCGTTTTCAGCGCAACCGATGGATTGTCGGTTTCTACCGAGACGCGCCGAGTACCGCTAGGCGAAACCTCGGGGAGCCGCTTAAGTTCGGCAGGGGTGCCCTTGAGGATGAGCTTCGAAAGGTAGATATAGCCGATGTCGCTGCATCGCTCTGCCTCATCCATATAGTGCGTGGAAACAAAAAACGTCTTGCCCTGCCCGGATAGCTCAAACAGCAGGTCCCAAAGTGAGCGCCTCGCCACTGGATCGATTCCTGCAGTCGGTTCATCCAAAAAAACGAGTGGAGGTTCGTGGATCAAAGCTGCCGCGAGTGCCAGCCTTTGCTTCCAACCTCCAGAAAGCGTTCCGCTCGGTTGATCCATGTATTTCTGCAGGCCCACCAATTCCACTACCGACTTGACTCGGTCATCGAGGTGTTGACCTTTGAGGCCGTAGATTCCTCCGAAGAACCGCAGATTCTCGGATGGAGAAAGATCGCGATAAAGGCTGAACGCCTGGCTCATGTATCCGATCGACCTCTTGATCGACTCGGTGTCCTGTTTGACGTCGAACCCGTTCACAGTTGCCTCGCCACTCGAGGGCTGAAGCACTCCGCACAGCATGCGAATGAACGTGCTCTTGCCGCTGCCGTTCGGACCTAAGAATCCGTAGATGCTTCCCTTCTTAACATTCAGATCCACATGATCGACTGCCGTAAAGGTGCCAAATTGGCGGGTCAGTCCCTTCGCATCGATGATGTTCTCTACGGCCATTGGCCAACCTTCTTTACCGTGGTATACATCCCTGCCTTAACCCGGCGATCGGGCACGGCGAGCCTAATTCGTACTGCGAAGACCTGGTTTCCCCGCTCTTCCGGTGACTGCAGATTGACTGGCGTGAACTCGCCGCTTGTAGCGATGCTCTCGACCTTGCCTTTGACGACTCCAGCAACTCCATCAACCGCCAATTCGGCCGCATCCCCCACCCTCACCTTGGGAAGCTGATCCTCCGGTATATAGACCCGCAGCCAGATGTCATCTGGATAGCCGAGTTGAATAACCGGACCTCCGACGGGAACGAGGTCGCCATCCGCGACTAAGACTCGGTCAACTTGTCCGTCCCGGTCGGCATAGACGACGCGCTCCTTCAATGTGTCTGCGATGCTCCGGGCCTGATAATCCGCTTGGTGCGCGGCAGCCTTCGCCTTCGCAACATCTTCCGCTCGATTGCCGTGCTGCAGTTCCAGAAGCGCAGATTTTGCTTGGTCGAGCCTCGCCTGCGCCGCTCGCAAGTCCTCTTGGCGCGAACCTCTCAAAAGGACCCGAAGGCTTTGATCTGCCGACACCATCTCCTGCTTCGCCGCTTCGACATCCTCGATCCGATTGCCGCGAAGAACAAGATCTAGCTGGGCTTTGGCCTGTTTGTAGCCCTCCCGCGCCTGGGCCAATTCCTCTTTGGGCGTGCCCTCGACCGCCCGGACGTACGCCTCGTTGGCATCTTGAGTGTGGGCGACGTCTTCCTTGTAGGTTGCTACCGCCGCGTCGTAGTCTTTCTTGGCGATGGCGCCTTGTTCGAAAAGGGTCTGCTGCCGGACTACTTGCTTTTGTGCCAGCGCCTCGTCTGCGGCGGCGGCATCGAGCCTCGCCTTTAGCTGAGCGACCTCCTCCGGAGTCAGACCTCGTTGCGACTGGCGGTACTTCTCAAGCGCCACATTGGCGGCGGCACGGGCAGCAGCAACCTCTTCGGGCCTCGATCCGGCCAGCATCTTTTTGTATTGAGCCTGGGCTTCTCGAAGTTTAGCTCTCGCTCCGCGAATCTCTTCCGGCAATGGACCGTCGATCAGCTTGTCAAGATCGGCCTGCGCTTCCCGAACCGCTGCTGCTTGCTTGTCGATATCTTCTTGGCGGGGGCCCTTGGCGGTCTCGGCGTACTGTTGCTTTGCCTGTTCCGCCGCCATTTTGTTGGCGCCAAATGTCGCCGCATAGCTCTCCGTCTCGAGCTTGACCAAGGGCTGTCCAGCTTTAACCGAGTCGCCTTCCTTAACCAGAATCTGGGTAACGCGCCCTTCCAGCCTTGAGGAGGCCTGCGTCGGTTGGCTCTCGAAGTAACCCGACACCAAGCTCTCCTTTGCCTCGCGAGATCGGTCGATCAAATAGCCGCCAATACCGAGAAATGACGCAACGACGACAATGACAATAATTCGCCGACTCATTTTTCGATCACCGTTTCAAGAAGGACTTCTAGCAGTCTTCGTTCCATATCCTCATCAAACTTCCCCTCTCCTTTTTTGATGTTCGTGCAAAAAGGGAGAGGGGGCTGGGGGTGAGGGTTCCGGAAAATTGCAGCGACCACACTACTTTCGACGTTGCGCGAATCCATCCCGAACCGGAAGCCGCGAGAATTCCGAGCATTGCCGAAACGAACGCTCCCCCAAATCGATATCTATCGATAAAATGATACTTCTATCAAAACTCCTCCAGTCAAAGCGAATAAAACTCCGATGCGGAGTGGGCCTTACCTCCCTCGGCCTGCTACTGATGCTGGCTCACGCAGGTTGCCCGATGATTGCGGATCAACTACCTAGGTGGTTCGTCGTGCAGTCCTATAACCCGAAAGGAGGCATTTCCTGGGCCGGAGCCATCGGCGCGCTTTGTATTCTCGGTGGGGTCAGCCTGGCCTGGTCAGGACTTGAGCGCGATACGTGAATAAGGCTGAATGATTCGAAGTTCGGGAATCGCGCGAAAGTGCTTTACGTTAAAAGTGCATAGTTCCGCATTTGCGCCTATCGCAGTGAAGGCGATAAGAACATCAATCAAGCCAACTCGATGAGACAGATGGACTCTTGAGTAACACGCTCTTGCTCGATCACAGTCGGAGGCAGACGGCCAAATAACTTTCAGTGGATCAATAAGTTGCTGTACCCGCTCAACTTCAGTCAGATCTCTTGCATCTTGAACAAGCTCCAGGGCGGAATAGCCGGTTATCACTGGCAGTATCGATGATATTTGCGCGGTAACCGATTAGTCCCTGAGATTGCCAAAGGTCTACAAGCTCGCGTCCACTCAAGTCTGGCGACTTTCCTGTCACTCCATTTGCAATCAACTCGGCGGCAAGGCCCTCCACAGTGACTCCAAGGTCTGTAGCTTGTTCCCGGAGCTTCCGCTCGACCTCATCAGACAGATTTAATTGAATCGCCCTGCTTACTTATTATATGACGCCAACCTGTCGTACATTAATGAACCTCGTTCCTCTTGCCGCCTTATGAAAAAACTCGGATCTCAGCGTTTAGCCGGACTTGATACCAATCAGGTCTTCTTGTATTTCGGAACGCTGACGTTCCTCTTGGGCATCGTCAACCCCACTAATTACTTCACCGACATCTCGACGTCGTACATGCTCAAGAACCAATTGCACATGTCGGCGGAGCAGATCTCCGGGTTTCGGCTCTTGACCCTGATTCCTGTATATCTGGCATTTATTTTCGGTCTGCTCCGAGATCGATGGAATCCGTTTGGAATGCGCGACCGTGGGTTGTTTCTGATTTTTGGCCCGACTACTGCACTGGTGTTCTTCTGGCTCGCGTTCCAAAAGGTGTCGCTTGTTGGAATCTTCACCGGCGTCCTACTCGTGGTACTTTCGACGAGGTTGGTCATCGCCGCCTACCAAGGGCTTATTTCACTTGTGGGCCAGGAAAAGTTAATGGCCGGCCGGCTGGCCACCGTCTGGAACGCGGTGTATTACATCCCGATCGCAATTTCATCGTGGCTTTCCGGGCTAGCAACCGTAAATCTCACGCCAAAGGCCACTTTCATTGCACTTGGCGTCTGCTCCCTCGGAGTTGGGGCGCTTGGACTTTGGAAGCCGAAACAAGTCTTCACTGGCGCCTATGAAAGCCCAGAAGCGAAGACGCTAGCGCTGGGGACCGATGTGAAGCGGCTCCTGAAGCACAAGGCGATCTATGCGCCGGTCCTCATCATGTTTCTTTGGAACTTTGCACCCGGCTCCCAGACGCCGCTGCAGTTCTATCTCACCAACACGCTCCACGCGTCAGACGCCGCTTACGCAAACTTCAACGCGATCTTTACAATCTCGTTTCTTCCTACTTTCTTTGTGTACGGCTACCTTTGCACTCGATACCCACTAAGAAAGCTACTGTTTTGGGGAACCGTCATTGCGGTGCCTCAGTTGGTACCTCTTCTCTTCGTCCACTCCGCGGTCGGTGCGGAACTGCTCGCGATTCCGATCGGCCTCATGGGCGGAATCGCCACTGCCGCATATTACGATCTCGCCATGCGCTCATGCCCTCCGGGGCTTCAAGGCACGTTGATGCTGATGGTGGACGGCGTCTACTGGCTATGCCAGCGCGGGGGCGACATGCTTGGCTCGTATATCTACGATCGTGACCACAAGTACGGCTTTATGTACTGCGTCATCGCCATCACCATCGTCTACGCGTTGATCCTGCCGTGCCTCAAACTGGCGCCAAAATACATCACCGCCACCAGGGACGGTGAGCGGAACGAGGAATATGAGCACGAGCGAGATTCGGAGCTTGGTATTGCGTCGTAGCCGAGATTATTCCACGTGAATGCGTAGGGGCGAGGCGTGCCTCGCTTCTGCTGCCAGTCGGCGTAGGATCTTCGCCGTTCCCAGCAATCCGCGCGTTTCGTGATAGGCCGCCTTCCACATGTGACCCTTGCGATCTTTATGGTCCTCAGGGTCGGGTGGCCGGCCATCGTCATGAATCATCTCAAACCATCCCCCAAACTGCTGGTCGATTTGGTGGTCTCTAATCCATGCCCATGTAAAGGCGATTGCTTCCAGGTATTCGTTGACAGGCGCTTCCGGTAACTCTGTCGCTCTAGCAAGGCCCAGTAACGCTTCCGATTGCGTCCACCAGTTCTTGGCCCTCAGAAGCGGCCTTCCGCCCTCGGTCCCATTGCTGAAAAAACCACCCATCTCCCGATCCAGGCCGAACATAAGCGTGTTATCGACCAGAGCCCTTGCCGTGGCTTGCGTCTTGCCGCTAACGGCTCCTTCAAGCGTTTCGCATGCGTCCATCAAAAGATGAGCGGCCTCGATATCGTGACCGTAGGAAACCCGGTCGGGAACAGGGGTCCAATCCGGCTTGGCATATACATAAAGCCAACCGGCAGGCTGGAAAAGGCGGTCCTCAAGGATTCCCTTGGTTTCAGCCAGTCGTTCAAGCACTAACGGATCTCGATGACTCTTAGCTAGCTCAGAAAACGCCTCGAGAAGGTGAAGATGTGTATTTTGGGACTTCAGGCCAAACGGCGTATTGATCTCGTCGCCGCGCTTGGCTGCCTTTTGATCCGGCGCCACCATCACCGGCTCACCTTTACCGGACACCGACTCGAAGTAACCACCATTTTCGGAATCGCGAACATATCGGTCAAGCCAGCCAAACACTTTTATAGCCGCCTCAAGCGCCTCGGGAACATCCAGAGCACGATGGACGGCCGCCAGTGCGTAGATGGCAAACGACCCGCCATACGCATGTCCTCGCAAATCTCGCTCTCCGATGTTCCGATCCGCTTGATCGACTTTCCAACGTACGGCGCCGCTCTTCGCCTCGACGAAAATGTCGTTCAGGTAACGCATTCCGTGAACGGCGTTTTGCCTAAATTCTTCTTGACGGGGCCCCGGCAGTGAAGCTAGAGTCGCTGAAACCCATGTCATTCGGCTCTGAAAGACCACGCCCCGGATGTTGGAGGGCTTACGTTGCCATTGGCGGTCGTAAACTTGCCAGAAGCCGCCCTGAGAGTCGATGCATGCAGGAAACCAGGGGTCGATGAGGTCTTTCCAGAGGCTGCCCTCCATTTGGTCGGCGAGAGTTGTCAGATCGATATCGATCATTGAGGCTGATACACCTTGGCTTGCGAACTCCGGTTAGCGATCTGTTTCATGTCGTCTAGAGATCCTATCTGACCTGAGGCCAAGAACTGCATGGCCAAGTTTCCAAGAACGGTGGCTTCTGCCGGCCCAGCGTAAACGACGAGCCCGCTTTCATCTGCTAGCGACTGGCAGAAGGCCCGACTCTGCGAGCCGCCGCCACCGACTCGAAGACTCGTGAATCGGCGTCCGGTGAGCCGCCCAAGCTCCGCCGGCTGCCTCGCGATCGTGTACGTTAGGCTCGAAAGGGCAAGGCCCGCCCATTCGTGGTCCGATTTCGGTCTCCGGCTGACCATCGACGCGCATGTTTCGAGCATCGACGCTGGATTGTAGAAATCGGGATGCACAAGGTCGATTCTCTCTTCGACTGCTGCATAGCCAGCTAGCCACTCGGGGACTGAGCACTTGAGTCCCAATTCTTCATGAAGGCGATTGATGACGTAAAACCCAGGAATGTTCTTCAAGAATCTCACTCTGCCATCGACTGTGCGTTCGTTCGTGAATTGGGCGGATTCAGCTTCGGGAGTAGCAAGTGGACTTTCGATCACGCAACCCAACAGAGACCAAGTGCCCACGTTGAGAAACATCTGATCGTCGCCCAATTCCCCGAAGCCGCATACGGCCGAAGCGGTATCGTGACTTCCAACATGGGCAATGTGCACGCCGTCCTGGATCGGTCCGCCCAAACGGCCTGGAGTCGAAGGCTCGAGGTCCGGTAACGGCCAGCCCGCAATTTCGAATGCCTCTCTAGACCAAAGATTGTCCAAACCCAGAAGCTGAGTGGTCGATGCCTGCGTCAATTCGTGATTCCGCTCGCCGGTCAGGAGGTACGCGAGAAGGTCCGGTAGGATCATCCAAGTGCCCACCGATGTCGGAAACGACGGGTCCTCGCGCCGCCTTGCGACGAGTTGGCAGATTGTGTTGAAGGGCTGATGTTGGATGCCGGTCAATTCATAAAGTCGGTTGCGATACGGTTTGAGCGATTCAAACGCAGGTAGATTCGACGGATCACGATAGCAAATCGGCGCCTGGATCAGATTTCCAGCCTTGTCCAGGAAACCGTGGTCGACACCCCACGTGTCAATTCCTACGGTTGGGTTCTCGAACCGGGATACAGCATAGGCTGCTGCTCGCTTTGTCAAATCAAGGATCGCGCCGATATTCCAAAACAGCTTGCCACCCTGTTCCTCGGCTCCGTGAGGGACTTGCTCAATGACCTCAAATCGAATCTGACCGTCTTCGAGCCAACCGGCCGCAAATCTGCCCGAAGTCGCTCCGAAATCTACAGCAACAGCGCCTTGCATGGCGGGTGTTTTACTTCAAAAACCGATTCAACGTGACCTTGATTTCAGCCAATCGTTCGTCGGAGGACATATTGCTGCAATTATCGTTCTGCGAGATGTCGTTGCCGTACACGCAGTTTTCGAGATGGGTCGAGAGCATGAGCACGCCGAACTGATCGAGTGCGGCTCGTAGAGCGGAAACCTGAGTTAGGATATCGACGCAATATCGACCATCATCGACCATCTTTTGGATGCCCGCGACTTGACCGGCGATTCTCGCAAGGCGCTTCCTCGCGTCCGAGCTCACTGACTCATTCATGTTCTTCCATACAGTGTAACTCCAATTGGTCGCATTCGAAGTCAGAACGACGATGTCGCCTCCGATGGATTTGGCGGCCAACGGTAAACTCTTTGCGATGTCTGAACGAACCTTCCGCCTTTACGACACCATGTCGCGCCAGGTCAAACCGCTTGAGACGATCGAGCCGGGCCACCTCCGCTTCTATTCGTGCGGGCCAACGGTTTATTCCTACGCCCACATCGGCAATTTCCGCACATTCCTCACCGCCGACCTCGTCATCCGAACTGCCGAGGCAGTCGGAATGCGCGTCACCTATGTGAGCAACATCACGGATGTCGGTCACTTGACCCAGGACGATGTGGCGGATGCCGGCGGCGAAGACAAGATGGCGCGCGCATTGTCCTCGAAAGAGGGCGAGCAATTCAACAACGTTTGGGAACTTGCTGAGTATTACGAAGACGCATTCATCGAAGACTGGGCTCGCCTCAACCTTCGGGAGCCGGAAGTGCGGCCGCGTGCTACTCAACACATGCGTGAACAAATTGTGGCGGCGGAGCAGCTTATCCATCAAGGAAACGCCTACGAAACCCCAAGCGGCGTGTACTTCAACGTCGAGAGCTTCCCATCCTACGGAAAACTGAGCGGCAACACGCAAGACAATCTTCGCAAGGCAGTCCGTGAGGTTGTACTCGATGACAACAAGCGGGAGCAGGCCGATTTTGCGCTTTGGAAAAAAGACGACAAGCACCTGATGCAGTGGTACTCCCCATTCGGATGGGGTTTTCCCGGATGGCACCTCGAGTGCTCCGTGATGGCGCGCAAGTACCTCGGCGATACTCTGGACCTCCACGCTGGCGGCGAGGACCTGATCTTTCCGCATCACGAGTGCGAGATCGCCCAATCGGAAGCCCTGACCGGAAAGACTTTTTCCAATCACTGGATCCACACGCGGTTCCTTCAAGTAAACGGCGAGAAGATGAGCAAAAGCGCCGGCAACTTCTACACCGTTCGCGCTCTTCTCGAGAAGGGAGCCGATCCGCTTGCGATCCGCTACGCGCTCATTTCGGGCGTCTATACGAAGCCGCTGAACTTCACCGATCAAAGCCTGAGCGACGCGATGGGCAACATCGACCGGTTCAAGCGAAGCGACGCCACAGTAGCAGCGGGGTTAGGGGCCGGTAAGTCAGGAGATGACGCGCTCGGAGCCTTGCTTGAGGACCTGTACGATCAAGCGCTCGACGCGATGACAAACGACTTGAACACTTCAATCGCCCTTGCTAAAGCGCTCGAAGGCACGCGCGTCATTTTGCGGGAAGCCGACGCAATGTCGAAGGCGTCAGCCGAAAGCGGCAAGAAATACCTGGACAGAATCAATGCCCTCCTCGGAATAGTCCGCCATGAGCACGAGTTGACCTGCAAAGATGTCGCACCCGCAGCGCCGAAAGTCGACGAAAGCAAAATCGATAAATTGATTACGGACCGAAACGAGGCCAAAAAGACCAAAAACTTCGCCCTAGCCGATCAGATCCGCAAAGACCTAGACGCGGAAGGCATCGAACTAAGGGATACACCGGAGGGGACGGTTTGGGTTGTGAAAACGGCGTTGTAAAAGTGTTAAGTATTGAGTGTTAAAGTGTTCGAAGGAAACTGAGCGGTTGCGATCTCCCTCGAAAACTCTAAAACTTAATACTCACCACTTATCAGAATGCCATCCCCTCGTAATCCCGAATCAACCCGATGACCTTGCCGATGATCCGGGCGTCATCTTGTCGGATTTCGATTGGGTCGTAGGCGGGGTTGCTAGGCATCAGCTTGTAAAGGCCTTTGGAATCCCGATGGAGGCGCTTGACGGTGGCGTCGTCCCCTAGCAGGGCGGCGACCAAATCTCCATGGTTAGCGGTGATCTGGGGTTTGACGACAACCAAGTCGCGCGGCATGATCCCTTCGCCGGACATAGAGTCGCCCTTGACCCTAAGCAAAAAGGCACTCTCGATATTCCGCACCATTTCGCTGGGGACGGCGATCAGGTCTTCAACGTGCTCCTGGGCGTGAATCGGTGTACCGGCGGCGATGCTGCCTAACAGCGGAAGCATGGCCACCCTATTCGAGGATTGAAAAGCAGGATGAACGACCTTGATCGAGCGTGGCGTATTCGAACGTATGATGTATCCCTTCCGCTCAAGAGCGTCCAAGTGGACGGTGACGCCCCGCAGCGAGCCAATCCCAAACTGGGCGCCAATTTCTCGAATGGATGGGGGATACCCCTCCTTCTGGACATAATCCATAATGTATTGGAGGATAAGTTGCTGCCGTTTGGTGAGTCCTTTCGCCATAATCCGTTCCCTTTGTCTACCCTTCTTGTATTAAAACTCTTTCGAAGGAGTAGACAAACTATACACTTTATTTTGTCTACTGTAAAGGGCACGGCGAAAATGGAAACCGCGACGGCACGCTGCCTCCATGTCATACTACATCGCTTCTTAATAGCCATAGGGTGGCCAACTCGTGTCGATAAATAAGTTTCAAGAAAAAGTATTTAGAACTGGCTGCGGGAGCGCAGTCCTTTATGTTTGCGCGGCCGTTTTCTTCGGCGGCATGTTTTACGTCGGTTGCGGCATGGGCGGCGGCCAAAATGAACAGGGCGGGGACCATCGCTTGGTGGCCTTCCAAGTCGGAGACACGCCAATCTACTATGACGTCTTCAACGAGAACGTTCAAAAGCAGCGCGATCAGATGCAGATGCAGTCCAGGCAGACCGGCCCCGACGCTCTTCCGCCGATCGAAGAAGCCCAGATTGAAGCCGAGGTCATTAATGAATATGTGACGGCGTTCGGAAACATCGCTCTCGCCAAAAAGGCGGGCGTCAAGTTCACGGACCAACAGATCACTACTTCCTTGGAAAGGGACAATCTCGAATCCCAGATCACCCAGGAAAGATCGATGCTTGTCAGCCAAAAGAAGCTCAAGGCTGACGCGAACGATAAGGAGTTCAACGCTGCCCTCAAGAAGGAAAAGCTCCCGACCGTCACTGAGATCAGGAAACAGTTTCACGACACCTTGAAAAAAGACCTAAGTGACGATAAGCTTCGTCCGGGTCTGGAAGAGCAAGTTGCAAGACCGCTGCTGATCGAAGCACTTCAGGCAGCGATTAAGCCGACGGTCGATCAGATCAAAGCAACCTACGATACCTACGAATTCAAGCGTATTCTCTTTGCCGCTCATGCCGGATCCACGGTCGACAGCCAAATCGCGAAAGCACAGGCTGATCTCAAGGCGGGAACGACTTTCGAGCAGGCGATCGACCGATATTCAAGCGAGCCGCCTCTGAAAGGCAAGAAACTGAGCGACAACATGATCGACAGGACCAGCTCCCAGTTTGATATGTTTCCTGATGAAAAGCCGCTCAAATCGTTAAAGGCTGGCCGAGTCAGCGACATCATCGAAACGCCGCAGGGCAAGGCAATCTATAAGCTGATCGGCGTCAAAAACACTGCACCACCCGACCTGGCAACCAACACGAAGAAGTACTCGCAGATGATCGCAATGCAACAGGCGCAAACCGAATATCAAAGCGAACTCCGGAAATATACGCAGTCAGGACAGGTGAGTTGGAAAATCGCCGGGCTCAAGGCGCTCTACGACTGGTTCCAAGTCCGCAACGACTTTTCGGCCCCTCCGGCGGAACAAGTTACTAAGATGGCTGCCGTCATAGATGAAGCCAAGAAAGCGATGACCGCGACAGGAACCGATTCGCGACCGGCGGCATTGGCCTGGTTTGCATCTTTCGATTCTATCTGGACCGCTCCCGGGGCCGATAAGGTCAAGCTTCGAGGCGATCGAATTGAGGTTCTCAAGGCCCTGACAAGCGTTCAGCCTGCCTTTTCGCTGAAAATGGAATTGGTTGACCTGCTGGTGGATTCCAATGCAGACAGGGAGGCAGTCGATGTCCTAAAGAGCGCTGCCGCATCCAATATTAATTACGATATTCAGGGCCAGCTTAACTTCCAGGAAGTTCAGATTCGGGTGACCAAGCTAAGCGACAAGAAAGTCTTGACTAAGGAAGACGTGGCTGCTATTTCGCAGATTCAGGACGAATGGCGCAAAGATAACGAAGTCGCCGCCAAAGAAAAAGCGGACATGAAGAAAGCGCAGGATAAAGCCAAGGCGGATAACGACGCGCTCATGGCCAAAGAAAAGGCTGATAAGGAAAAGGCCCTCAAGGCTGCACCCACAACGCCGGGGAACAAGACTCCGGCCGCACCAGGAGCGGCTGCGCCACCCGTAAAGACAGGAGCTCCGGTCACTCCGGCTGCGCCTCCCAAGAAATGAGCGAAGACTCTAGTCGCGGCAAGCTAACCCTTGTCGCGACACCGATCGGCAATCTTTCCGATCTATCCCCACGCGCCGTAAAAGCGCTCGCAGAAGCTCAATTCTGGATTGTCGAGGACTCGCGCGTCAGCGGGAAGCTCGCGAGCCATCTCGGCCTGAAAAAGCCGATGAGGGTCCTGAACGACCACAGTTTGCCGCCCCAGATCGAACGATATCTCGACGAATTGAGGAAGGGTGGGCAGGCAGCCTTGCTAACGGATGGCGGGGCTCCCGCGATCAGCGATCCGGGAGCAATTCTGACGAATTTTTGCCATAGCGCCGGGGTCTCAGTCGAAGCGATTCCAGGTCCAAGCGCGGTGGTCACTGCCTTAATGCTCAGCGGATTCTTTGCTCAGCGATTCGCATTCCTGGGTTTCCTGGGGCGAAAGCCGGGAGCGATCAGGTCCGAACTTTCGACCTTTGCCGATTCTCCTTTAACTCTGGTGCTTTTCGAGTCTCCCCACCGGTTGGAGGTTCTCCTCAGAGTGGCAAACGAAGCCCTTGGCGCCCGCCGGTATGCGATCTGCCGCGAACTCACCAAGATGCACGAGCAGGTCTACCGTTCGACCCTGCCCGAGATCCCTTCAGAAGACGCGGTTCCACGCAAAGGTGAAGTCACCCTGGTCATCGAAGGCATCCGTAGGGGCGGCTAAAGGCTTCGGCCAATGCCGACGATGTGATCCGCCCAATCTCCGACGCCCGGGGAGAACCGGAACGAATAGGACCGAGCAAGCGCTTTCGGCGAGGTGTCGAGAACTTCGAGATCGGCGTCCGTTTCCATCGTTACTGCCATCGATAGAATGTCGTCGAGTTCGATATCGTCGACGAGGCTACCGAGCTTGCAACCAGACGGAACCGGCCTGTTTGAAAACAGTACGTCGCCATCCGGACTCAGGAGAATGATCCAATCGGAGGCCGCAGCCAAAATTGAATCGGCAACGGTGACACCCGTCGAAACATGAGGCACGCCAGGGAGGCTTCCGTGGTGTCCGCCTTTGCCCACATGTTCAATCATGTGATCGGCCACGAGTTTCAGGCACTCATTCACATACTGAAGGTTTTCGACGGCAGCTTTGGAACGCTCACTTGCATATTTTGCGACGACCTCGGTTCTGCTGGCCGCTTGATATTTGGCCAGGATTCGTCGCCAATAGGTTCCAACTGTGTCGGGGCTGATCCCGAGTTTAATTGCGATTTCCTTGTCGGTTAGGCCCTTTGCGGCAAGCACTAAAACTTGCTCCTCTCGTTTGGGAGCCTCACCAATGGTTGTTGAATCTGACATTCTAGATAGAGTATCCACGAATTGCGAGAAAATGTGGTCTTTGCTTCGATTCCAAATTGGGACCAAGCATCATTGGCGAATCTGCGCTTCTGTTTTCTTATCTAAGAAACTCTCGATTTCGTTTGGAGAGACGACCACTACGTTAGGTTCAGCCAAGCGCACGAACTCCTCGAAAGAAACGTCGGGCAGCTCTCCGGTCTCCCGAAACTCCTCGTACATTGCCCGCAACACCTGAATTTGAGTGGGAACCGCTCTATAAGCGTCAACCCAAATCCCCGGCATCGTCTCAACGCTCTTGTACGAAACGGCGGCGATAAACACATCGCCTCGCTCTTCGCATCCTGGCTCGATCTCGTCGCTCAGTTTCCAAGCGCCGTCGAATACCTCGAGACCGGATCGAGTCAGTTTCGTCTTCGCCTGAGTTGGCGGCACGTCGGCGTGACAGACTATCATCGTCGCCTTCTGAGGATCTGCTGCCGTCACGAGCGCTCCCATACCGTTTGGGGTGACGAACACGCGTTTCGTCTCAAGCAAGCTCTGAACCGTCTTGGAAAACTGCTCGAAAGGAACGTGAAGTGTCATAGGGTGCAGCCAACTTTAGCACGAGATTCGTTTCAGATCGCCTTACTATCGAAAGGACTCTCCACGCGACAGCCTCCCATGAGCTAAAATTCGAACTCACTACCTGGGAGACATTGATGTCTGAGACGATTCAAACCCTTCTTCAAGAACTACGTACATTCCCGCCATCCGACGAATTCATCGCTCAGGCAAATGCTAACGACCCTAAGATCTACGAGGATGCAGCCGCCGATCCCGAAGCGTTCTGGGAAAGCTGGGCCAAGCACCTCGACTGGTTCGAACCGTGGCACACCGTTTGCGAATTCAAACCACCATACGCGAAATGGTTTCTCGGCGGCAAGATCAACGCTGCTTACAACTGCGTCGATAGGCATGCCAAAGGCGCTAGGAAGGACAAGATTGCCATCCTTTGGGAGGGCGAGCCTGGCGACAGCAGGCACATCACGTACGGCGAATTAAAGGACGAGGTTTCGAGGCTGGCAAATGCCTTGAAATCCCTCGGAGTCTCGAAGGGGGATCGGGTTAGCGTGTATCTTCCGATGGTCCCCGAATTGGCGATCACGATGCTTGCCTGCGCCCGTATTGGCGCCGCTCATAGCGTCGTGTTCGGCGGATTCAGCGCCGAATCGCTCGAAGAGCGAACCAACGACGCCAAGTGCAAGGTCATTGTCACAGCGGACGGAGGCTGGAGGCGCGGCGGCATCGTACCGCTGAAGAGCACGGTCGACGACACGATGGAGCGTGGCTGCCCAACTGTAACGAATGTCTTGGTCCTTAAGCGCGCAGGCGCCCCCGGCGATGTCACCAATGGCGTGACCACTCCGAAATACAACGAAGGCAAATGGGTCGATGGCCGAGACGTGTGGTGGCATGACATCGTGCTCCAACAGTCCACAGACTGCCCTTGCGAACCCATGGATAGCGAGGATCTGCTGTTCGTTCTTTACACCAGCGGATCAACCGGTCACCCTAAGGGCATCACGCACACGACCGGCGGCTACCTGACCGGCACCTATGCCACTACGAAGCTCGTTTTCGACCTCAAAGAGGACGACATCCACTTCTGCACTGCCGACTGCGGTTGGGTTACCGGCCACAGCTATGTGGTTTATGGCCCGATGGCAAACGGCGCCACCGTGCTGATGTACGAAGGCGCGCCCGATACGCCGGACAAGGACCGCTTTTGGCGCATCATCGAAAAGCATCGGGCAACAATTCTATACACCGCCCCGACCGCAATTCGCGCGTTTATGAAATGGGGTACCGAATATCCGGACCGGTGCGACCTCAGTTCGCTTCGCCTGCTGGGCAGTGTAGGTGAGCCGATAAACCCCGAAGCTTGGATTTGGTATCACGAGACAATTGGCCGGAGTAATTGTCCGGTGGTGGATACATGGTGGCAAACGGAAACCGGCGCCATCATGATCACGCCTCTGCCCGGCATTACCGCGACAAAGCCTGGGTCGGCAACCCAGCCGTTCCCGGGGATTAGTGTCAGCGTTTACAACGAAAAGGGCGAAGGCACTGCCATTACAGGCCCAGGAATGTCCGGCCATGCCGCAGGCGGCTTCCTCGTCCTCACCAAACCCTGGCCGAGTATGACCCGCGGCATCTTCAATGATCCCGGTCGGTTCAAGAAAACCTACTGGTCGCGCTTCGAAAACGCGTACTTCGCCGGAGACGGAGTCAAGCTCGACGAAGAGGGCTACCTTTGGCTGCTCGGCCGCGTGGACGACATCATGCTCGTCGCTGGCCATAACATCAGCACCATGGAAGTCGAGAGCGCCCTCGTCGACCACCCATCAGTCGCCGAGGCCGCCGTCATCGGTAAAACTCACGACATCAAGGGCCAAGCCATCGCCGCCTTCGTCATCCTGCGCGGCGGCCATGAGAACCACGAAGGCTTGGTAGATGAGCTTAAGAAGCACGTCGCCCACAAGATCGGCGCCCTCGCCCGCCCCGACGACATCTTCATCTCCGCCGAACTCCCCAAAACCAGAAGCGGCAAAATCATGCGCCGCCTACTAAGAGACGTAGCCGAAGGCCGAGCCCTAGGCGACACCACAACCCTCGCCGACCCGAACGTGGTCGGGATGCTCAGGGATAAGTACGAATCCGCCGAGGGCTAGCGAACGGAGCCCCTCGCCCTTTTTGATGTTCGTGCGAAAAGGGAGAGGGGGAAGGGGGTGAGGGTTCCGGACTGCCTTACCCCGCCGCTTTCTGAACTACCGTCCCCGCCTTGGATAGCGCTTCCCCAAGCTTCTTGATGGCGGGCTTGCACTTCTTGATGACAACGGGGGCGAGGGCCAGGGCTAGGAGAATCAGACCTGCGCCGGGGGATGGGATGTTGGATCTGCTGTTCATTCTAATTCCCGTTACTCGGTTCCGGGCGTCGGGGTTTCAGCGATTGCGGGTTGAGGCTTCTTCGTCTGTTCGCTTACGCTGAACCAGGTAAGGATCAAAAAGATCGTGGCGACCGTTATGCACGAATCAGCGACGTTGAACACTGGAAAATTGATCTTCCGGAACCAGAACATGTCGGTCACCTGATCGCGGAAGATCCGGTCGATCAAGTTGCCGAGCGCACCGGCCGCGAGCAAAGCCATCGCAATATGAGTCAAGACCGGCTCTTTGGGGTGCTTAAAGCTGTACCAACCCGTTCCCCCTGCGATTGCGATAGCGATCGGTGAAAGCAACTTTCCCTGTCCCTGAAGAAAGCCGAACGCGATTCCCTTGTTGTACTGAAGCGTCAACTCAAAGAATCCCGGGAGCGGTAGACCGTGAATCGATCCACCCCTCGGGATGGCCTGCATAACCCACAGCTTGACCACCTGGTCCAGCACGAGCATGAAGATAGCCAGCGCGATGAACAGGTAATACCTTTTCAAAGGCCGACCGCCACTCGGTCACGCTTGGTAAGAGGAATATCGCCCACCATTTCAACGTCGGGTCGCCTGATGCGCGATCTTTCGCACTTGAGGAAGGGGCTCTTCCGAAACACCACCGCTTGCTCTCCTTCCTTTAGCTCTACCCAGCTCATTTTGAACAGAATCGCCAACTCTTCGGTTCCGAACGTCTGCAAAACCCGAAGCGTTACACCGGATTCGACGATTGTGACGATTACATCCTGGCTGTCCTTTATGCCGTCGGTGCCCTTCCACCGCTCGAACGCCGCGAAGACATCTTCTCGGACCGTCCAGATCGCCGCGTACCGGTTCTGCAGGTCGCTGCCCTCGATGCTCTCGAACCGTTCCGGACTGACGGTATCGAAAAACTCGGCGTGAATCGTGCTCTGATTCCCCATCTTCGTCCAAGTCTCCTCGGCGGTATGGACCAGAATCGGAGCAACCAGCTTCACGATCCGTGTCAAGGCAATCTTGCAAGCGATCTGCCCGGATTTGCGAAGGGAGGAGTCTGCCAACTCGCAGTACATTCGATCTTTGATCGAGTCGAGATACTGCTTTGAAAGCTCCTTAGCGCAAAAATTGTGAATCGAGTTGATGACCTCGCCGAAATCGTAGCGGCGATAGGCCTCGGTACAGGTCTCTGTCAAGAGGTCCACTTGCTCCAGAATCCACTGATCGAGGTGCTGTAACGGCACGTCGTCTCCAGGTTGGAGCCCGGATAAGTTGCCGAGAAGAAACCGAAGGGTGTTCCGGATCGTTCGGTAATTGTCCCCGATCTGCTTGAGAAGGTTATCGGAGATCCGAACGTCGTTTGCGTAGTCGACGCTCGCAACCCACATCCGGATGACATCGGCCCCATACTTGTCGCTCGCTTCGATCGGATCGACCGAGTTTCCGAGTCGCTTGGAGAGCTTGATCCCATGCTCGTCAAGCACCCAACCGTGGGTGGCGACCTCCTTATAGGGAGCTTGGCCCATGGTTGCCATCGCGATGACTAGTGAGGAGTTAAACCAACCGCGATGCTGGTCGGAACCTTCGAAGAAGACATCTGCCGGCCAATGCTCTTTCCACTGCGGCTCGACATTCCCCTCAAGTACGCAAAGAGAAACGCAGCCGCTGTCGAACCACACGTCGAGCACGTCGGTTTCTTTCGTGAATTCCGTTTCGCCGGTTTCGGGATGGATGTAGCCGGGTGGCAAGATATCCACCGGGTCTCGCTCAAACCATGCGTCTGACCCCTCTTGCTCGACGAGTTTCGCGACGGCCTCAATTGCAATAGAATCCATGACCGGAGTTCGGGTTTTGGCGCCATAGAAGATGGGAATACCAACCCCCCACGGACGCTGCCTGGAGATGCACCAATCGGGTCTGCCGCTAACCATCGCCTCGATTCGATTTTGCCCCTGCGGCGGGTACCAAGTGACATAGGGGATCGCATCCATCATCCGGTTGCGGAGGTCGTTGTGATCGATCGAAACGAACCACTGCTCGGTGGCACGAAAGATCACTGGCCTCTCATCCCGCTCGGAGTAGGGATAGGAGTGCTCATAGTCGCTAACCTTGAGCAAGGCCCCAACTTCCTGCAGGCGGTTGACTACAACCGTATCGCAGTCCTTGTAGCTGACACCCTCGAATTCTCCGGCTTCGGCGGTGAGGATTCCCCTCTCGTCGACGGTGTTCGGCACCGGCAAGCCGTACTTCTGGCCCGTATAAAAGTCGTCTCGGCCATGCGATGGAGCGGTATGGACGACGCCGGTTCCGTCTTCGGTAGTCACGTATTCTGCCATCACCGCGATCGAAGGTCGGTCGAAGATCGGGTGCTTGAACTTGACGTGCTCGAGATTGATCCCATCGAGTCTCTCGACGACTTCGTACTTCTCCCATCCCAGCGCTTCCGCAATCTTTGGAACGAGGGCGTCGAGAACCAGATAACAGTCGTGCGCCACTCGGACGACGGCGTATTCAAGCTGAGGATGGAATGCGACCGCCAAGTTTGAGGGGATCGTCCATGGCGTTGTCGTCCAGATGATCGTATAGAAGTTGGCAAACTTGTCAAACAGCTTGTTAGGATCCTCGAGCAGCGGAAACCGGACATAGATCGCCTTCGAGACGTGGTCCTTGTAGATGATTTCGGTGTCGGCAAGGGCAGTTCGCTGAGTCGGGCTCCATAGCGTTGGGCGGAGACCCTTGTAGACGTAGCCGCCGATCACCATCCGATTGAAGATCCTCACGATCTCCGCCTCGAATTTGAAATTCATCGTCGCGTACGGCTTTTCCCATAGGCCGAAAACACCCAACCGCTTGAACTGCTCGGTTTGAACGCTGATATAAACTCCGGCATGCTCTCGGCAAGCCTTTCTGACTTCAACGACGCTCGGTGAGATCTTCTTCTCCGAAAACTTCTTCATCACTGCCTGCTCGATCGGCAGCCCGTGGTTGTCGAATCCGGGAACGTACGGCGCCCGAAATCCCATCATCGTGCGCGACTTGACGACGAAGTCCTTAAGAACCTTGTTCAGAGCGGTGCCGATATGAACCGGAGAGTTCGTATAGGGCGGACCGTCGAGCAGCACGAAATCCGGCCCACCCTCACGCGCCTTCTGAATCGCGTGATAAATCTGCTCCTCGTCCCATTTCGCTTGAATCATAGGTTCGAGCTTAGGGAGGTCAGCCTTCATCGGAATCGTGAAGTCTGGATCAGGCAGATTCAGAGTAGTTCTAAGGTCCATGTCGGGACTGAGAGTTTACCGCCGACATACCAAGCGTTAGAGCGTTCGAGGGAAACCGAACGCTCTCAATGCCCCTCGAACGCTTAGCGCTCAACGCTGAACGCTTGTATTTGAACGGCTTGACTTTGCTGAACGCATTCAGTACAATCCGACCGTGGATTTGAGAGAGCAATTCCACCATTAAAAAGCGGCAACGATGCTGACCAGACTGTGCTTTATTAGACCCAATTTTTCGGTCGCGAACCTTATTGCAGGTTCGGCACTCATTCCCACGCTCCGATGTCCGGCGAAAATTGCTGTTTGCGGCCTTGATTCAACTGTTTTTGATTTTGATTTTCCGCTAGTCGGTCGTACAATGCTTGCAGAAGGCGTTCAGCAATGAGTCAGCGGAAAACTTTGAATGATGTTGCTAAGCGCGCCGGCGTCGGCAAAGTGACCGTGAGCTACGTTCTGAACGGACGCGCCGAAGAAGCCCGCATTAGCGCACAAACGTCCGAGCGCGTAATGGCAGCGGCGAGGGACCTCGACTACCGTCCCAACGCTCTCGCAAGAATGCTTTTGCGGAAGCGAACCGATACTATTGCCGTCGTTTTTCAATATGCAGACTATTTCCGGTCGGCGTCTTCGTTCATCGGCGAAGTTATGAGAGGCGTTTGCGACGGATGTGTCGAAGCCGGCGTCGATTTGATGCTCCATACCAAGAGCGCGTCCGATCTCGTCGCCGAAGCCGATGCCCTTACCGATGGTCGAGTAGATGGGGCACTTGTACTTCGCGACGCCCACGATGAAATGATGGAGTTGCTGATTGCACGCAAGTTCCCTCTCGTATTGTTCTTCAGCCGCTCGGAAGACCCTTCTATTCCATTTGTCGACTTAGACAACTTCATGGGTGGAAAGATCGCCACCAACCATTTGATCGAACTGGGACATCGCCGCATCGCCATGCTCAAGGGCGCAGCCCGTTCCGTTTCGTCGAACGACAGACACAGCGGCTATCGGAGCGCATTGGAAGCAGCAGGGATCGACTACAACCCCGATTTCGTGCTCCCCGCCCTTCCAGATCATGACTCCCGCGAACTTATGAATCTGATGCGACAGCCCGATCGTCCGACCGCGATATTCGTTTGGTCGGATGACGACGCATTCGTCTGCATGAAGATTCTGAGTGCGATTGGTCTTAAAGTGCCTGCGGACGTATCCGTCGTCGGCTTCGACAGTTCCCAGGCCTGCGAGCGGGTCACCCCCACTCTCACCAGCGTTTGCCAGCCCATGGATGAAATGGCCCGACGCGCGACCCAACTGCTGCTGGAAGTTGTGAACGGAGACGGATTCTCCGGTCCTCACCAAATCGTATTTCCGCCCCGGCTCGACGTTCGCGGTTCGACCGCGTATCTATCTGACTCCCCATGATTATCAAGAGTCTCGACTACTTCATTCCATTCGCAATCCTTCACAAAGAGGTGATTCTATGAATCGATCAGCTACCAAACGTGCCTTTACTCTTATTGAACTACTTGTCGTCATCGCCATCATCGCGATTCTCGCCGCCATCCTATTCCCCGTTTTCGCTCAGGCGAAAATGGCGGCTAAGGTCACTGTCGCTATCTCCAACATGAAGCAGTTGGGAACAGCATTGTTCATGTATTCGAATGATTACGACGACGTGAACTCCCCACCCTATCCGATTAACGACTGTAACCCTGGCCAAAGCTGCCATACCTGGCGCAACTCTCTGGATCCGTATGTAAAGAACGGCCAGGTGAGTGTCGATCCGGTCAACCCGGCGGCAAAGTTCCTCGACTATGCTTCGGATCCGTTGAACGCTGCAGCCCATGGCTTCACGATTGACCCGACTAATACGCCTCACGAGCGCGGCTACCAGCGCGTCAACCAGTTCTTCCTTGCGAATACCTGGGGCGATCCTGGTATCCCGAACAGCGACTATCAGCAGCCTGCATCACAGGGCATGATCATCGAGGGTAAGGCGATTTATGCCGACTGGTGCCCTTGCAATAGCTGGGACGGTAACGGCGGTCCTGGACCGACGTATCACACACCGCTTACTTGGGGTGAGCCAGGTGGTGTATCAAAGGGCCTTAACTACGCCATAGGCGGTGGTAAGTGGTCCGACAAGGCATTCGTCGGCGTCTATGGAGACAGCCACGCGAAAAGAGCAGCATGGGCTGCAGCTTGCTCGCTGAGCGACCCAACACAGTACACGTTCTTCGGCTATAGAAGAATCGATCTCGGGCCTGCAACCGGTCCAAGCGATCAGCCGTGGATTGACTGGACTTGCACTAACCTGCAAGCCGGCGTAACGAATGGCGCCTATACCCAGGTCGCCATCCCGGTCGAGCTTCGCTAACACCTCGAAAGGAAGCCGGTCATGTTCGTCAAGAACAGACCGGTTTCCAATCAAACGGATACTGGTAATGAAAATAAACACAAAATTTGCAGGGCTCCTCCTGGCCGTTTTTTTGGTCGCTGGGCCATTGACAGGTTGCGGAGCCGGCAAGCAGCCGGTCGAAGTTGCATCTAAACAAGATGTTTCTGCCATGGAGAATCTGCGCAAGTCTTATGACTCGGTTGGAGGCGACTACTCCAAACTAAGCGACGACCAAAAGAAACAGTTCTTAGATTTTACAAAGGGGAACCAAGCTGCCGTCGACTCGATGTGGGCAACCATGGGCCGGGGTGTCGGAGCTGGTCCGGGCCCCGGCGCCGGTACACCGAATTCGGCGGAGGAAGCCAGAAAACGGCAAACAGGCGGTTCGGGAAAGTAACTTGAGATTTGACGTCGCTATCGCCGGCGGCGGTCCGGCGGGCGCCACCCTCGGGTGCTTGCTACGAAAATACGATCCGTCGATAAACGTGCTGATCGTAGAGCGGGAACGCTTCCCACGCGACCATGTCGGGGAAAGCCAACTGCCGGCTGTTTGCGAGATCCTCGATGAGATGGGCTCTTGGGACGCGGTTGAGGCAGCCGACTTTCCCGTAAAAATTGGCGCCACCTATCGCTGGGGCATCACTGACGATTTCTGGGACTTTAATTTCCTTGGACCCGCCGCGTATGAGGATCCACCACGACCGGCGAAATATGAGGGCCAGCGGCAACGAACCGCGTTCCAAGTCGATCGGAGCATTTACGACAAGATTCTTCTAGACCGCGCGAGAGAGATGGGCTGCACCGTGGTCGAAGAGGTCGGCGTGTCTGCTGTTTCCATCGATGGCGATAAGGTTACGAGCTTCGACCTAAAGCCATCCTCCGGGTGTGACTTACCAAGAGAGTGGAATGGCAACCGCAAGGTTACTGCCGATTTCTACTGCGATTGCACCGCAGGCTCCCTCTTTAGGAGGACACTTGGCGTTGAAATTAACTCCCCGACGTCGCTTAGGAACGTCGCCACGTGGGACTACTGGCAAAACGCGGAGTGGGCTGTCAACATTGGCACCGGAGGAACGCGAATCCAGGTCATGAGCCTCGGCTGGGGCTGGCTCTGGTTCATTCCCGTCGGTAAAACGCGGACCTCGATCGGCTTGGTGACCCCTGCCGAGTACGTCAAGCAGAGCGGTAAGAAACTTGAGGAACTGTACAATGAGGCAATCGCCGCTGAGCCTCTCATCAATAAGCTCACCCAAAGTGCCGAGCGCGAAAACAGACTTACGACGACCCGGGACTGGAGCTTTGTTGCAGATCGCGTCTCCGGTCAGAATTGGTTTTTGGCCGGCGATTCAGCAGGCTTCGCCGATCCGATTCTCTCTGCCGGCCTCACTCTGGCCCAATCCGGTGCACGACGGGCGGCATTCACTATTCTGGAGTTGCGTAAAGGTGAAAAGAATCCCGAGTGGCTCCATCGGGAATACGACAGCACGTACAAATTCCAGGTCGGACACCATATTCGTTTCGCAGACTATTGGTATTCCGCCAACGCCGTCTTTACCGACCTTCGCGAGAACTGCTCGAAGATCGCGGCCGACGCCGGCTTGAACCTTGAAGCCGAAGACG
>Ga0206819_10034_pt1 | contig 50524 bp, 48 predicted proteins | sample Alteio_BWOrgCont_87_FD_152855 | JGI IMG/M metagenome (GOLD analysis project Ga0206819, IMG submission 152855) | Enriched cells from forest soil in Barre Woods Harvard Forest LTER site, Petersham, Massachusetts, United States -... | ecosystem: Environmental > Terrestrial > Soil > Temperate forest >... | reverse complement strand
GAAAGTTCTTGGCGATGTAATTCTGGGAGTCGTAAGTTCCCGGTATTGCAGGGTTATTCGCACTAAGCGTGGTAAGAGTGAGATTGCGCAGGTCGTCCTGCACTAGGGTCACCCCACCGCCCTGCGGAGAGTAATTGAATACGCTGACCGTGCCCGCATTTCCTAAACAGTCGAGCGAAGTCAAGGTACACGTGGTCGCATTTGAGAGGACGGTATTAGGATTGAAAGCGGTCATTGTGTTGGTGCCAACACCGCCGGTAAGAATCTGCGAGATGATCCCGTTGTACCCGGCTACGGAGCAGCCTTCTGCAACAATGGCGCTTCCATTCCCAGTGTGATTCTGAAAGCTCGGGCCCCAGTTAATCCCGACGGGAAGTGTAAATGTTACAGTTTGACCGGATTCTGACGCTTGAACGCCAGTGGTAGCAAAGAAGGGGTTACTACTCGATTGGGCACAACGGTGCGCCTGGCCGACTCCCGAAACTCCCCTGTCGTCGCCGATTCCTCCAAAAATAGAGCAGTTCGCACTCCAGTCGCAGCGCACATTGTCGCCACCACCGTTCCCAGGATTCTCGTGGTGAATGCCGAACTCGTTCAAGAAGGCATTGGTACCCCGGATGTATACATTGGCATTACCGGTTCCGCCATTGTTGAAGCTGCTAGCGTACAGGTTCACGTTAGAGAGGGCATTGAAATACATCGAATCCGCCACTAAGTTGAAGAATTGTGTGGGCGGCAAAGCATTGCCTTGATAGAGATTATTGCTACTGGGAAGCAGGTTTGTGTACATTGAATTTCCGCGCGTGATGTAAAAATTCGCGCCGGGACACCCACCCTGATAGCCTATCTTATCGATCTGTAATGCTTCCTGGCCTGAGCGATTCCAAATCGCCACTGACGGAGTGGCTACGCTGATGGCGGAGTTATAGGCGACCGGACCACACTCAATCGCAAATGACCTAAGCTCCTGGTTGAATGAGTTATCCGATCCGACGTGTGTGGAGTTGCTGTCGCCGATGACGATTGCCACGGAACTTAAGTCCGCTAACGGTGGTGCGAAAGCTCCGGTACCTGGATTGGGACTAGTGGTCGCGCGAGGAATCTCTGGTATCGCGGTGATCGTTGCTCCTCCACCTAAGGCGCAACCTGCGTCGTGATCGACGCTGCCGAGGCTTACGGTACAAGTGATAACCGGAGTGGCTGTGCAGACGGCACCAGCGGTCTTTACGGTGCAACCGCAAATCTCTTCCCCCGAAACCGCCGATGCGCACACGGCATAGTCCTTTGCGTCAAAGACGCTTGAGTTTCCAATGGCTGCTTTATTTGGGTTCACTAATGCAACAGGGGATGGCACGACGATTGAATTGTCGTTAATGCCAGTGCACGAAACCGAACGCTCATTGCTTGCAGTTGTTGGACCGGGGACAGTAGTGACAAGGCTATTCGCGCCTTGGAGGTTGTTCTCTTCTACTACCTGGACGAAGTATGTGCCCGCTTGAATAGTGCCGCCGCTTGCCTGGCAAGTCACGGCTCCGAGCCCGGCGGCGCTAAAGCCTATGTAAGCGATGCAGCCGGTCGCAGCACCAATGCCGAGAGTGGTGTCCGTGTAGGTAAGGTTGTTGGATCCAGCACCGCCGCTGGCGATGGTGAATAGGCCATTGTCTGCGGCGACCGAGCAGCCCGTTACCACAAGAGGGGAACCGACAGTAAATTGCGGTGTCCAGTTCGCGCTTAAGGACAGAGTAACTGTGGTACCAGCGACTGTGACCGAGGGAGCCGGACTAACCAGACAGCCGGAAACGTTGGTGCCTGACGCACCTCCGGTGTAAGTTAGTTGTGTTGTTCCTGATCCACCTGAGGCAATGACAAAAGAACCATCGTCACCAAGGACCGAACAACCCGTCACGATGATGTTCGCTCCACTTCCAAAAAACGCCGGAAATAGTTGGCCCCCTAGCGTCGTTAGGGTCGTGGTAGGGGAAGCATATGTAGCAGTTGCCTGTATTTGTGCGCTAATCGAACCATTGGTCAGATAGCCTGGGAAGCTACTCCCGGTCATTAACAAACTGCCAATACTAGTATCCGCGTTCCAGCCGACCACGCCTTTTCCGATTATGTGGCTCGCGTCTGGGAGGATCAGCGGAACTTCCAGAATCCAAGCGGTCGGATTCGTGCTTGATGGCGTGGTCCCACCTCTCCCGACCCCCAGTAGCCAAGTAATTGCCGGCTGGGTCCCTCCAGCCGGATTTGCAAATAAATCTGTCGTAATGTCCGACGGATAGTTGTCTTCAATGACGCCGCCAAGAAGGCCTCTGCCTAAGAGATAGGTAGTGCATGCTTGCGCATTGACATTTATCACGCCGTCAACGTAACAAAGCGCCGTGCCGCTCGGCGCAAAACCTTGACCGGCCAAGCGCGTCGGGGTCGACGCGGACAAGACTGCCAGAATTGCAAGAGCTAAGGGTGTAGAACTGGGAGCTCTCGGTCTTATGTTTCTCATACGTTCCTCTCCGAATTGCTTCAATGTCGCTTAGGAGCGAAAACGATTCGAGCTTCCCTGTGCCCAATAATGTGGTTTGCCGGTTTATTGGAGCGAACGGTAACACTTGCTCTCTCTCACGAAAAGTACCTTACTCAGTACATACCTAACGGACTCAAAGCCAATGCTTAGGTACTTGCAAATGCCGAACAGTTAGGACAGCCAAGCGCGTTTTTACTTCAAAACATCCACGGAGATCGTGAAAAACTCGCTAACAATCCGCCGGCTGCCAATCCCAAACTTCCTGCACATTGTGACAAAGTATGCTCCGCGCGAAGCGAGCGTCTGAACACTTGGTGTGAAGCCTTCGTTCCTGTAAATTGATCCCAAACGTTTGCACGAAATGATAAGAAACTCGAAAAGCTACGACAGGAAACGCTATCGAATATCCGTTACAGTGTTGGAAACTGGAAGCGATGGTGCCACGCGCTCAGATAGCTCGACTGACGAACGCCGAATCCTTCAATTATCTTTCTGATGGAGGACTTCATCTTTTATCCGCATGAGTGCGGCCCCTAGCCCCGGCAACTTCACGCTTGGGGGTGTCCGACGGAGAACGGCTTCATCGAAAGCATCAACTGCAAGAAGGAGGTCAAGAATGCGCCTTTGACCGCTACGGCCATTCGCGAGATTTGAGAATCCCGGTGGGCATCCCTGGGTGCGAGGGCGTGGAACTCGAACTTTGGTTCACGGCGTAATCTCAAAGACGGTGCCGCAGCCCTGACTGGGGCAGACTAGGCCGCCGCTGGGGGAGTACCCATTCTTCCCGTTTTCGGCGAAGTTACGCAGGATAATCTCCGTCCAGCCTCCACCAGCCTCCGGAGACAACTCGAAAACCGTCCCATAGCCGTAAGCGCCACCGCCCGCTGTCGTACCGTAAAGATTGCCCGCAGAGTCACAGAGCAGACTGCCGGAGGGGTCTGCCCCGTCTCCTCTGCTCGGGATAAAGCTATGTAGCACTTTCTCCGTCCAACCTCCACTCGTTTTCCGCGACAGTTGGAACACTATCCCGGCACTGCCCTTAGCTCCGTCAGTGGTGGTTGTTCCATACAGATTGCCAGAAGGGTCAAAGGTCAGGCCCGCGTCGGGAACGCACCCATCGTTCCGGCTGCCGAAGTTATGCAGCACTTTCTCCGTCCATCCCCCGTCCCCGGTGGGAGACAACTCGAACACCGTTCCACAACTGCTATAAGCACCCCCGGAACGGGTCGTGCCATAAAGATTGCCGACGGAATCGAAAACTAAGCTATCAGAGGGCCCGTTCCCGTCCTTGGCGGTGCCGAAGTTATGGAGCACTTTCTCATTCCACCCCCCTGTTTTCGGCGACATCTCGAAAACCGTGCCTGCACCATGAGCACCACCATCAAAGGTCGTGCCAAAAAGATTGCCAGTGGTATCGAAGATCACTCCGGCGTAGGGGATATACCCGTCCTCGCCAGTGTTCTTGAAGTTATGCAGAACTGCTTCCTGCGAAGCCGCCCATAGGCTCGTTGCGAGTAGCGTGATAGCGAGCAAGATCAGTGACTTTTTTCTCATCGGTCACACATTCGCGGACAACTAGCATACACCCCCGACCGCTCTATGTTCAGCGCTCGTCGCAGAATTCAGCGGCAGGCAGATCGACGGCAAGAAGATCACATCGAACGAGTGCATCGCTACACCAGCTACTGCCGGAACCACGGCATCATCAAGGTGGCCAAGTGAAGGCCAAATTCTCTCTCGGCTCGGTCGTGGCAACTCCCGGTGTCCTGGAAGCATTCAGGGCATCGGGAGAATCACCGCTCGTGTTTCTGGAGCGGCATTTGGCTGGCGACTGGGGCGATGTTGACGAGCACGACCGCAACGAAAATGAACTCAGCTCCAACACGGCTGGCGAATTCTTTCCGCATACACGCTCAGCACGGATGTGAAGTTCTGGATCATCACCGAAGCCGACCGGAGTCCGACCACTTTCTTATTGCCGGACGAATACTGATGATCCGTGCAAACCGGACTGTGGGGCAACTCACTTCAATCGTTGATTCGCACAATGCCCGACAAAATGAGCCACAGCATCACGATGAGCATGAGGGTTAGGCCGCAAAGCATAACCAACCCTTCCCGCGTCGTGAACGTTGATCGTTTCACGCTTCCGCTCCGATCATAACGTTTGGGAAAGGAGGGCAGTGCGGTGTTGGCCGCAACAGCCCTCCACGATGGGGAGCATCGTCTAAAAGTGAAACCCGAGCTGAGCCGTCAGCGCGCGCGGCGTTACGTAATGCGTGCCACTGAAGGTGGACAGGAAGTTATACAGCACATAATTGTTGGCGATATTGATGGCGGTGAGTTGAAGACTCCACTTGTAGCGGTCGCCGTGGAAAATGTTGTCGTGACCCACGGAGACATCGAAGAGATTTCGCGATGCGATACGCGGTGGATAGTGATCGTCGTTCTCGGCTCCATTCGGTGGAACGTTCACGAGACTGGATCCGATTGGCGCGTTGCACGGCGAGGGCAGCGGAGTGGTCGGAGTCGCGCGGACGCCGTTGCAAGTGAAACCGGCCTGGGACTCCTGATCGGCGCTGAGAGGGTTTCCGAAGACGTCTTGCAAAAAGACTCCTGGCTGCCCGTTAATTGTGGTCGACTGCGGGCAGTCGTTGGCAGCTCCGATCCCATAGCAAGGTGCATTCCCGGCCACGAGACCGCTGTCGTAGCGCCAATTGAAGCCGAGCCATGGGCCGCGCGCCCAGGGCTGGTACTGCAAGTGGGTCGTCTGGTTGAACTTTTCGTCGTGGTCGATGCGGAACACTCCACTGGGGGCCAGGGGAGCGGCCCCAGCACCGCCGATCTGCGGTGCAAAGAAGCGCGCTGCCACGCTGGAGAAAACCATGAGCGCCGAGAAGCCGTGGAGGTTGGGCACGCTCACGCGCCCCGCGTATCCGGGGATCTTTGAGTTGTGCCACTCAATGGGGAAGGTGATCGGAGTGTCGCCAAGAACGCTGAAGTCGTAACCATTGTGCGTGTACTTCCAGATGTACTCTCCGGAAAAAACAACGTACTTGCCGAAGGCCTGCTCGATGCCGGCGTGAAACTCATTGCGAAAGCCGGGACTCAGCGGCGTCAACGCGAAGGAAGAACAGGCAAGTAGCGGATTCAGCACCGCGTTGGCGCATCCGATGCTTGAAAGCACCAGATTTTCGTTAAAGGGAGACTCCAATGTGCGAGCGTAGGAAGTGCGCAGAATCGTGTTGGTCTTTTTAATGTTGTATGCGACTCCGACACGAGGCTCGGCTTGGCGGGCGACGGTGATCCCATTGTAGAGATCGCCGCGAATACCAAGGTTTAGAGACCAGCTTCCTTTTGTGATCTGGTCCTGGATGTAGAGAGCGAGCTCCTTTACATCGGTGTGACCGTTGAAAGTGTAGAGGCCGCCGCCGCGAGTCAGGTCATAGGGCAGGAGCGTGGGATTGAAGTACGGATAAAAAGCCGTGCCGGGCGCGTTCGGGTTCGCGGCGGTATTGGGCTGGTTGGCGCGCCGATGCATTGCGAAGGATCAGTGAAACCCGGGACTGGCGCGTAGGGAAACGGGTTCACGTTCGTTACTGGTACTGCGGTGATGCAGGGTGAGTTAAAGGCTGGATCGACGATGCCGACTTGGTCATCCTCGTTGAGAAACGTTTGTTCGTAGGTGAGACCTGCCTTGACGTTGTTTATCCCTTTGAGATAGGAAATATCAGACCGAATCCCCGCGTTTGTGAGGGTGCGGTTCTGAGTCACGGATTGTCGCTGGAGACTTGGCGCGTTTAGGTCGGCGAAGGGATCGCTGCTCGGGTAATAATTGTAATCGTCCCGGCGCACGAATGCGCCCAACGTAAATACGGCATTCGCATTCACGATATGGGTCCAGGAAGGAGCAATATTAAACGTTCCAATCTTCGAGCGTTGATCGGTCGCTCCCACAACATCGCCGTTGGGCGCGATTCCCCCGTAATTCTCGACTGCGGGAAGAACCCCGTCCAGACCACTCCAAGGCGTCGCGTTTTGGGCGTCGAAGGAATTCGGCGTCTGAAACCAGCTACGGCTGTAGCCGAAGTTCAGGTGAATCGAGTCTGCGGTTGAGAGCTGATAGTCGACGCGGTCGAAAACATTTTGTTCGTTCCCTTTGTCGTGGATTACCGTGAACTCTGGCGGATCCAGAAACCGGCCCGTATTCAAACCGTTTACTGAGATGAAATTGCCCCAGTTCTTACCCCCATAAGCAAGATCGGCTGCCAAGTTGGACGTTCCAAACGAACCGTAAGAAATACTGATGCTGCCGTGGGGCGTTGTAACACCTTGCCCTGAGCGTGTGGTTGCGACAATCACAACGCTGGTCTTGCCTCCGAATTCCGCCGGTGGCGCTCCCGAGATCACTTCCATCGACTGGATCGAATCCAGGTCAGGCTGGTTAGAAAACACCTTGCTTTGCTGGTCGGTGATGGGCTGCCCGTCAATGGAGAATGAGTTCTCTGCGTGATCGCCGAGGCCATGGAAGAGCCCGTTTGAATCGGCTGCGATTCCCGGTGTAGAGAGGGTGACCAGCGAACTCAGCGATGAGGTCGTGCTCTCCAATGGAAGTTTGTCAAACAGGTTCCTGTCGATATCCGAGTGGAAGGTTGGATTGTTTTCCAGGAGATCTCCCGCTTCACTCTCGACGTTAACTGTTTCAGAAGACCCCGCTACTCGGAGGTTGATCTTGATTTCCGCAGGAACAGTGGAGCGAACTTCGACGTCTTGTGCGTAGGCGGCAAACCCCTTGGCAGCGACGGTCAAGTGGTAGGGATTGAATGGAACGTTGGCAAAGCTGAACCGACCGGCACCGTCAGTGGTACCTGAACGGTCGAAGTGACTGACGGGGTTGTGAATTTCGACGGTTGCATTCGGAACGACGGCGCCGGAAGAATCCAGTACCGCACCGCTAAGGGACGCAGAGTTCGACTGCGCGTGGGCGTGAAGACCTGACGCCAAACAGAAAACCACCACAAAAGCCGCATTAAGCGACTTCTTGTAAGAAGCCAACATGATTCCTCCAGAAGAATTTGTCTATAAGATCAACGCCCCGGTTCAAGAGACGCGAACCGGCCTACGTTACTGACGAACTGATCTTTCAGACAGCAGGAGGTGGGCGGACAGATAGCGCAAAGGCTATCAATCGTTGGCGGGGGGTAGAAACTGGCTGCGGCTCAAAAGCGGATTCTCGAACGAACGCAGTTTTCTGTAGGGTGGAAGTGGTCTTGGGGGAAGCTGAGTGAGCGGCAACGCAAACCGTACACTTTGCCGCCTCGGCTGCACTCGAATGGTGATGCGCGATGAATCCTATCGCCGACCAAAACGTCAGCAACAGACAAACCCACGCTATCCTCTTCGAGAACAGCCGCATGCCAATTTACTCTGAAAAAGTTACCGAGGTTGAATTTACACCGAAACGCGAAGCGAATGCAACGAGCGAGTGATTCCTGGTAACGGAATAGTTTGAAATCTAAGAGCGAAACAACTGCTCGATTCAAACTGACCGTACCGATGGACATCTCATCCAGCGTAGGTTCTCCGGGTTTCTTGCCAGGGTCCCAAGTACATCGCAGGTTAACAGCAGCCACACGCTTTGCCGCGCATGGCTTCACGCGCTTCGAACACAATGAGCGGCGTGATCGCTAACGCTGCGACCGGATCAGCCCACGAAATGTGCCAGATTGCATGAACCGCAAGGCCAATGAAAGCAGTGATTGAGAGGTAGGCGCACAATGCCGACTGCGCGGCATCGGCCCTCAGAGCACCACTACCTGTCAGGGCCGACAGACGCCGTTTCTCCCTAGCAAGCATCGGCATGATAACTGCTGCCCCCACCAGGACCGCCATCCCCAGGTAGCTGGGTTTTGGTTCGCTATAGCCGAGCAAGGACATCGCCGACGCTAAAATCACATACGCAGCCAGCATGAAAAGCAAACCGCCTGCGATACGCGTAGCACGCCGCTCCGCCTGCTCCGACTTGGGGATACAAAAGCGCCACAGTACGACTACTGCCGACAACAATTCAACGGCACTGTCACCGCCAAAGGCTGCCAAAGTAGGGCTGCGTGACCTCCACGCCGCCCACAGCGATAAAGCAGCCTCGACGCTCATCCAAACGATGGTGACCGTTTGAACCCGATGAATAAGCCGCAGGGTGCCTTGGGTCGGGATTTGAATTGCCGATGCCACAGAAGTGATTATGCCATCTAAACGGTGGTGGGATGTATGCCAGCCAATCTGGCTTTTTTATTGCCACGGCCTTCGAGAAGACCTTGCTGGTCCCCATCGAATCGGCCCGGTGATGTACAACATCTGGCGCAGTCCTCCAAGGTTCGCTCGACGCGGGAGGAGTTCAGGCCAGTGCAGTGCAATTAAGCGTCTGAGTTCGCGATTGGTGATGCGGAGAAGGTTCGTGATGTAAGCAACCGACAGTGTCGTGCGCGCCAGTTTTCCAATCTGTTCCTAGGTTGGTGTATCCACCGGATTAGCCTTTAACAGGAGAGGGCAGACGGTCTGGTGTATTGGCTAACGGCTCAGCCAAGAGATGGCTGCCCTCGCTCCCAATAACTATTACTTGCGCTCGCGCGGGGAGGCCGCGTTTGACACGCGTTGTTTTGTCGATGAGACGAAGGGTTTCCTATCGTAGCGGGCGCTGTATCTTGTGAAGTTCATCCAAGAGGGCGCGGCGAACCTATGCCACTTTTCGGTTCCCGGCGGCAACCCGACTGACATACGAAGGGTCAACACCTAGTTGATTGACGACACGGCGATAAACTCCGGCATGAAATCTGTGCGCCTTGCGCAGAGCATCGCCGTATTCGACCTTGGAAAGTATCGGCCAAGTCTACTCTTCTCAGGAGGAAAATGTGTTTGCACTTTTTGGGCTGCGAACTTAACGAGAAGACTTAATACACGCTCTACCACTGCATGGAGTTGATGAAGAGCTGCGACGTGTAGGTTGACTGGGCATCCGTCTCCATCACGTATCCGCCGCCTGGCAGAAAAGCTGTGGTCCGCATCGCGCAACGCGCCGCGGGTCGCGCATACGGTAGTCCTCAAGCTGAAGACGAGCGAGCTCAAGATTTTCACACGCAGCTACACTGCTGACAATCCACCCTCCTCATGCGAGGAATTGACGGACATCGCGCTGAAGTTACGAGATCGAGTGGACCTTGACCCACAGCAACGCTTTCGGTTAGTGGGCGTGGGGCTGAGTAATTTTCAAGATGCAGGAGAAACGAAGTCACAGCCGACTCTTTTCGAATGAAAGCACCTCAGTCAGCCGCGGCCGCACCTGCCGGCTGTTGCTTCATCATCTCTTCCATCCTCTTCTTCATTTCCTTCGCCGAGGGTTCCGCTTTGTGGGTCCCCACCATCCAGCTGTAGCCATCGGGATCGAGAACCGTGCCGCAACGATCGCCCCAAAACATGTCCATCACGGGACCCTGAGGAGTAGCCCGAGTTTCGTCGCTTTCTCAACTACTTTGTCGACGTTCTCGACGTATATATAAAGAGAAGCGGGAGACGCTCCAACGCTTTCCGCAGTTCGCCTTCCCATTGCAGGACTCTCGGGACCAAGCATCAGAGTTGTGCCGCGCAACGTGAGTTCGGCGTGCACCGGCTTACCGTAGGCGCAAGATCTTGGACATCATTGGTTCGTATCTGGCGACTCCAGGAACACCATTGCGGATGTATCTGAGCGCTGTCTAATTGACAATGGCGTAACTCAAACAGGCCGAATTTGTCGGAGAGGCGTCAGTCGCAATCACGAAGCTCACCCCAGGTGTTTGTTCGACGATCCCGTAGTGCCGCCCGAGAGTCCGGTCGCAGGCGACTCCCAAGGCTGGACCATAGGTAAAATTCTCGTCGATGTGGATTTCGCTCGTCGCGGTAACGGCGGAGGTGAGAACGGTGATAGTGGTTGTTCCTGGTGCGATGGCAATCATTCCGGCGGCCGCTGATCCGCATGCGCCCGCAGTTGACGAGCAGTTTGAGGCCGTCTGGAACGCGGGCGCGCTGAGGGGAACTTTGAACGATTTCAGCGAAGAGGTCAGACGCTCCGACCAGTTTGTTCCATCTCCTGGGTTGTCAATGTAAAGCGAGATCGACACCGGAGCGCCCATTGAGAGTTGGGTGGCGTTCGCGAATTGGTTTGTCTGCTGGTCGTAGCCGATGTAGGAGTCGGCCGCATCCCAACTCGGCCGGTGCATGGGCGAGGCCAGCGTCTTCGCGGCGTTAGAATCGGCAAGCGTAATAATGTGAGTCGCTGGCACCGAACTCTGCGGAGGTTCCTCGAATATCAGCCGGCCCTTCAAACCGCCGGGCTCTCCGCCTGCACCATTGTCCTGAAGTAGCGTACCCACAACCCCGGGGAAATCGCTGGAGACTGCGTTTCCGCCCTGACATTCCATCCAAATGGCCGATTGCTGAATCATGGGATCGCATTCTTGACCAAACACGGAAGGCTGATTGGCCCCGTCAGAGTTAACAAAGGAACCTTGGTTAACCGTTTGTGAGTAATAACGAGTGGGTTCTAACCCGCCAGTATTCTGAGAATCCTTGTTATTGGTCAAAATAACCGAGCCCGGCCAGTTCAAAAGTGCAGGAGAATAAGCCGTCGTTGCTGGAATCGTATAGGAGGCAGGAGTGGCAGCGGCGTTATCTAGAATCGAGCATACCTTGTTCGAGCAATTGGCGGTCGTCACTCCCGTAGCGATGGCGAAGTTTCCTGTGCCGTAGGGAGCAGTAGTGTTCGCGCTTGGAGCGCCGGTCACACGCAAGACGTCATACGTGATTACGCCCGCGGTCCCCACCTGATTCCACAAGACCTTGATGCTTCCCGACCCGCTGCTGAGCGCAGTTCCGGCGAGATAAGCTGGGGACGTGCCCATCGTGCTGCTTTGCACGACGATGTAGTAGCTGTATTGTGTCTGTCCCGTGCTGGCAAATTGAGGAATAGATCCCGCTGGACCCACCCCGCCGGAAACCTGTGCGTAGCCCCCCTCCGCGATCAACCCCGCGATGCCGGTTCCCAGCGGATTGGTGCAGTCTCCTACTTCTTCGTAGACGTTATTTAATTGGACATTCGGGTTATTGCTCCAGACTTGATACGAACGTATACCGAACTGCGCGTAGCCTTGCACGACGGAATTGGAGACTTGTAAGGTGTTTCCGTCCTGGTTGTCGATTCCGTTTGCCGCGCACTGAAAAGAAAGTGTCGAGTTCTGTACCCATATCACGCCGGCATTGACCAAGAACGGCCCTGGGCCATAAATGGCAGCCGAACAAAATGTCGCATCGCATCTGCTCCACGATCCAACGCTTGCGTTCAGCTGATCGATGGTGGTCGACTGATCGTTATCGACCTGGATCAAATACCCAAACGAGTCTCCCGGCTGGAGAGCATTCACCGTTGCCAGATTATTCAGCGCAGAGCCTTGGGCATTGTCTACGATCGCAGGCCAAGTGCCATTGCTTACACCCGCGCGTAGCCTCACGCCCTGGATCTTAATGCCACTAAAAAGATTGGCATTTGAAGGGTCGCCAAGCATGATGCAAGTGTCACTCATTTCACAAGTGATCGTGGCTCCAGACGCGGAAATTGTGATGCTCGAGGCGCGGATCGAAAGCCTCGCGTGAAAGATGTATTCCTGGGGATCGATCAATACCGAACGCGAGGTCTGCCCGTCCGATCCCTGTAAGACGGCGGCGTTGATGGCTTCCTGAACTCCTCCGGTAGCACTCTCTAATTTGTAACCCGCTGCATGCGCATACGCTGCCGTAAATTGGATGGTTCCGCTGGTTGCCGCCGACGTGCAGGTGCCGCCGGTTATTAGTACGGCTTCGGGAGTTCCGGCACCAGAAACGTATAAATAGTGCCACGTGTCTGTTCCATTCACACCTCGCGGGCAGGGGCTCATGGTGACGGTGTTCGATCCAACTTTTAGTGGATTCCCTGCAGTCTGCTGCCACGAGTACGGTGCTGTGTTCACGATGGGGGCGGTCGGCGTTCCTCCCGGAGTGCTCGAGGGTGTTGTCAGACCGGCGTCGTTGAGCGCGGTCTGGATCGCGTTGAGAGGTATTTGTTGCCCTGCCACTATACCGAGCGTGCCGTCAGAGTTGATGAAGAAGCCGGTATCTTTGGGAGTAGCTCCGTTCGAACCAAAAAGTAAACTCAAACGGGCCGACGGGCTGGCAGTGCCGCTCTGCACGGGCTCGGCCTGCCAGCGAAAAAGTTCGTTCTGCGCGGATTCTGCCTTGAGGTTGAACACGGAAGCAATGAGATCGAGGCCAGTCGAGGGCATTCCTGCGGTGCTGTTGCGAGGCGCCGTAGCCATTGCCGGCAGGATCGCGCCTCCCTGAAAAGATTGGCTCAGCGGGAATTCGTTGGTCAAATCCAGTCGTGCGAAGAGACTACTTTGTGAACTGGCGGTTTCGACAGCCGAATTCGACTGAACGACTAACGCCGATCCCGATTCGCGCGCAATGGGTTGAGACAGAGCGTTGTTCAGAATCTGAGTGAGCTGCTCCATCTGAACGAAGTTAGAAACTGGCCTTCCCGCAAATGTGTCAGCATCAGCAGCCTTCAGTGCGTATGGAACAGTTACAAGAGGAATTCGAGCGTTACGTGGAAAACCGTCCGCGCTGGTTTCGATCCATCGGGCCTCGCGGTTGGCAAATATGTCGACCGGTAAACCAAGGGCGCTCATAGATCCCAAAAGGGCCGTGTATCGCCCTTGATGATCGAGTTGAACGTTCTGAGTCTCAGACCAAATAGGCTGACCGCCTTCCGGTTCACCAAAAATGCTGAAGGTGACTTGAACGGCGGTCGTGCTGGCTGCATCATTGCCGCCAGCTTTGAGCCTCCCGCTGAGTTTCACAATGAACGGAACTTGGGCTGAAACAATCGAGGGTGAAGAGGAAGAAGCGCCGGAGCTTGAGTCGGGGTTAGCGGCGCTCGAAGAACCGTCCTGAGCGGCAGATGAACCTGACGCAAGTAACAATGCAAGAATCGATAACCATCGGAATCGGTTGTTAACGCGCTGTGATCTTCCACGCAACATTGAACGGACTCCTTTGAGTGAATTGTGAATTCAGGTTCGATGCAGGCGGGGGATGGGAACACTCGTTTCGACCGGGACCGCGAGACGGCTTTTGTCCGGTCGGGGCGCTGGCCGAATGATTCAGTCCAAACGGAAATGATCGTTGGCCTGTCGAAACCTCTCTGCGACCTCTTCGGGCAAAGTTTTTTCCAATTGTTCAGCCAACCACTCTTGCAGATCACACCGTTGTTCAAGAGGCATAAGACGAAAACGAAGACCAACGTGACCGCGCTTGTTCCGCCATACGACTTCGCACGCACCAGTCAACTTGCCCATTCGGTCAGGCAACGTAAATTCCACGTGTACTCGCGTTCCAGGTTCGAGCTTTGCAGGCGCGGCAGTAACCTCCATCCCCCCTTCACTGATGTTGACGGTATGAGATTGCGCCGGGCGCATATCGATTCTGCGCAGAGCCACCCGCGTCCTGACTCGGCATCGGAAATAGCGACGGCGTTCGCGCACGATCAATCCGTATCCGGCAGATAGAGTGCGCTCCAGCGATTGTGGGGACAGAGGCCGCTCCAGTACGAAGTTGCTACCGGCACAGTACGCTTGCGCAAGCTCGGACTTGTTCCGAATGATCGCCATTGTTGGAGCGGTTCGGTTCGATGGAGATTGCCGCATCTCTCCCAGCACTCCCGAGGCCTCGTCGCCTAAGTCAAAATCGACCATGACGGCATCAAATTTCCTGCTGCTGAGTATTCGCAGCGCGCCGGCAACGTCGACGCAAACGTCAGTGGCAACCGCCAGTCGCTCCATGGCCTCTGTGATTTGTTCGATGGTGGCGGGGTCGCTGGATACGAGGAGCGAACGGGCAATCGAGGGTGATACTGGCAGAGTCATCACTCTCACGCCTAAACTTCTTCGTAGCAGTGGTGTCGATACCATGCCGGTTCCTCCGTGTGTTTCAGTCTCAGCTTTTTCAAAACTGTTGTTCGGTTCTTGCGGTCACATTTCTTTAGTGCCAGCCTATTTCTTTCAGTTGACTCGTCTTTGACAAGATGACTTGCACTGCCTTGACGACACTCTGGGAATTGTTCTCCAGGAGTTCGTCTGTCTTTTCGACAAACTCAACCGCTCCCTGGTTCAGAAGCTTTGCTGCATTCGCTCGCGAGAGGCCACTCAAGACAACCACTGGAATTTGCTTTGTCCGTGGGTCCCGCTTAAGGGTTCGGAGCACATCCTGGCCGGCAATTTTCGGCAGCATCATGTCCAGCAGAACGAGATCGGGGCTGTCCTCACGAGCAATCCGCAAACCCTCCTCGCCGTCGCTGGCGCTGATCACTTCGTAGCCGGCTTTGATCAGCGCCTTTTCGTGAATGTGTCGAAGCACTCTGCTGTCATCGATCAAAAGTATTTTCATCATGGCTTTGTCCTCGACTGCTGCTTCTGTCTTCTGTCTCGCTTACGTGCTCTGCAGGGTATCAGCTTGGCGAGCCACGTGGATGGAAGCGACAGCGGCAACCGCCAGATTGTCTGCGCGCGGATGACTCAGAGTCTTCGCAATGCTCAACAGGGCCACCGAACCACAGGCGCTACATTGCTTGTGGGCCGCGGTGATCGTCTCGCAGTCGAGGCAAAGACTTGCGAGTTGCAGAGGTACGAGGCTCGGGCTTGGCGGATTCGCGCCTGTCCTTTCCTCGCTTGTGAAATTGCCGGCGCCCCGTGGATTGACGAGTCCAACTAACTTGGAGCTGAAACGTCTGAATAAGTCTTCCGCGGTTGAGAATTGATAAAATTGAGTGAAACGCTTGTGCAATGAAGTGGCTGTTTGAGGCTCGGAAGTGCGTTTATTCTGCTTGCCGCAACTCGAGTTCAACATACCAACTTGTAAAGCAATTCCGGTGCCGGGATTTAGAAAACGCCCAGAACCCGTGTCCACAATGACTTACGGGTCAGGCCGTTGAACTGTGTCTAAATCCAGATGTTTGAGTTTTGGAAATCGAACATTGCGAATGGCGACGACGCAGTCTGGGAAGATGGGAGTCCTGCGCGACCAGACCCGTATTCGCGGCGGACTTCAGAAATCTCGCCTTCCGGAGGGGCTAAAGTGGCGACGTATCGGCCACGATGTTAACGAATTGATTAAGAGGTACTGCCGTTCACGAACCCGCGGCCGCAGCATGGCCGCGACCGAGCGTCTCCGTTATGCGTTTGCCCAGGACTGATAATCGAAAGGGTTTTTGCAGCAGGGCATGCTTCGGATCCAAAACTTGCTCGTTAGAGAGCAGGTTGTTGGAGTATCCCGACATGAAGAGCACTTTGGTTTCCGGATGAATGCTGGCGATCCGCTCGGAGAGCTCGCGGCCGCTCATCTGGGGCATTATCAAGTCCGTGAGCATCACATGAATCGGGCTTTTATGCTGCTCCGCGATTTCCAAAGCTTCTGGCCCATGTTTAGCTTTAAGCACTGTGTATCCGTGCTCCGCGAGATATTCGGATGCGGACTCCCGCACTGCGTCCTCGTCTTCTACCAAGAGAATGATTTCGTTTCCCTTGAAAGAGACGCCGCTGATATCGATATCATCCGCTTCGGCCGCATCCTCCACGCGAGGCAAGTAGATCTTGAAGGTTGAGCCGTGGTCGGGTTGGCTGTGCAGAAAAATGTGTCCGCCACTTTGTTTGACAATGCCAAATACGATAGCAAGGCCGAGGCCGGTGCCCTTTCCTTGCTCTTTGGTGGTGAAGAAAGGTTCAAAGACATGAGCCTGAGTTTCCGCGCTCATGCCACAACCGTTGTCGCTTATCGCAATCATGACGTAGCTTCCAGACTGGGCCGAGCTTTGTGGACCAGAATCGGTTCGGTCAAGCTCCTGGTTGCTGGTTTCGATGAGGATCTTTCCGCCATTGGGAGTGGCGTCCCTGGCATTGATGACGAGGTTCATTACTATTTGGTCCACCTGCCCGGGATCGACTTTCACTCTCCCGAGAGATTCAGCGGGCAGGAAGTGCAATTCGATGTTTTCCGGAATGAGGCGCTTGAGCATTTCCGTTTGCTGTGCGACTAGGGCATTCAGGTCGAGCACTTTCGGCGAGATTACTTGCTTTCGGCTGAACGCCAGCAATCCCTGAGTCAACGAGGCTGCACGATCTGTCGCCTTTGAGATTTCGTCGATGTACCTCCGCCGGGCGTCGCCCTCGGGAGTTTTTCCGTATAACAAATCCGCATAACTGCTGATCGCCATTAAAATATTGTTGAAGTCGTGGGCGACGCCGCCTGCCAATCGGCCAACCGCTTCGATCTTCTGCATCTGTCGCAACTGCTGCTCGAGTTCGCGGCTCTGCGTAATGTCCTGCACGGTTCCTTCAAAATAAAGGATGTGCCCCTCGGAATTCCTCACAGCATGGGCATTCGCTGAGACCCATATTGCCTTTCCATCCCGACGATAGGCTTGATATTCAAAACTTCGGACGACTCCGCGAATCTCTAGTTCGCGAACAAAATCGGCGCGTGATTGCGGAGTAACATATTCCTGGTTGGTTATGTCGTTACGCGTGTCGATGAGTTCCTGAGGGGAATCAAAGCCGAACATACGCGCCAGAGCCGGATTCGCCGAAATATACTTGCCATCTGGAGTGCTTTGATAGACGCCCTCCAAGGCATTTTCGAAAATGCCACGATATTTTTCCTCTGCGGCCCGGAGTGCTTCTTCCGCGCGCTTGCGCTCCGTAATGTCGGTGAGAAAGCCAATAATGCCCCGTACTTTATTGCTTGCGTCCCAGAGCGGGGTTGCGGACAGACTGACGGCAACTACTGATCCATCGCGCTTTCGCCGGCGCACTTCAAGCCCAGTAACAGTGTTCCCCGACATTAACCGCTGGTGTAAGGCAGCGGCTGCCGCCACTTCTTCCGGAGGAATAATCGGCATTGGCTGGCCAACAACATCCTTCTCGCTCCAACCGAACAGCTCTTCTGCCGCCGGATTCCAAATGGTGACGCGTCGACTGGCATCGGCTGCAATGATTGGAATTGGTGACGCGTACACGCTGGTTTCATTAGCCTTGCGAAGAGCTTCCCGACCGGCCTTGCGCGCGGTTATATCGCGGGCGATGCTTGAGCCACCGATTATGCTTCCCCCTGGATCCAGAACTGGTGACACCGTTAAAGAAACGTCGACACGCTTTCCGTTCTTGGCGATCCTGACAGTTTCGAAATTTTCGATACGCCTGCCAGCCCTCAGCTCCGTCAGTATCCTGGGACCTTCGTCAGGGCTGCCCTCAGGAATAATTCGCGCAATATTCTTGCCGAGCATCTCTTCAGCGGCATAGCCGTACATGGATTCAGCGCCCTTATTCCAACTGGTAATCGTGCCGTCGAGATTCTTGCCGATAATTGCGTCCTGCGAAGACTCAACAATCGCAGCCAGCCACACGACTGCCTCTTCGGCTCGTTTGCGCGCGGTGATGTCGCGGACGTAAACAGTAAAGGTAGGTTTACTCTGAATTACGATGCTCGTAACCGTGAGCTCAGCAGGAAACTCGGTACCATCGAAGCGGAGCGCCTTCGTTTCCAGCCGATTGCCTACGACGGCGATGCCCTCAGCCGCACCCGAGGCAAACAATTCACGGCGATGACGATCGCGTAATCCTGCGGGCAGGATAGTTTCAGACAGATCCCTGCCCAAGACGGCAAACCGCGGAACTCGAAACGTTCTCTCCGCCGCAGAGTTGAAGTCAATAATTCTGATCTGCTCGTCGGTACAAATAATGCAGTCCAGCGCCGAATCCAGCAGAGCTTGCCGACGCGCCTCGCTTTCCTCAAGCGCTTGTCTGGCTCGCTGAATGTCACTCGGCCCTGCAACGGATGTCATGATCCTAACCCCGAAATCAAAACGCCGGCGCTCGTTGGCTTACACGGCGGCGGCGTTAGTATCCAAGCACTTCGCGGATCTTGTCTTTGAGTTTGTTCAGACGGAAAGGTTTCTGCAGGATGAAATTTTGCGCCCTCGCAGATCCGCGCGCACTAGCGGCCTGATGAGCATCTCCTGACATGTAAAGAACCTTCAGACCAGGGCAGATCTCAAACAGCTGCTCGGCCACATCTTTGCCGCTCATCCCGGGCATAACCATGTCTGTTACCAAGAGGTCCAGCGGAGAACGGTTCTGCTGCGCAACGCGGATGGCCTCTTCGCCAGTCCGCGCCTGCAAAACTTTAAATCCTTCCATCATGAGGAATTCAGCGGCGGGCACTCGAACTGCATCATCGTCTTCAACGACCAGAATTGTTTTTGCGATGGACTCGTCTTTCGATGAAATGAGGTCTGAAGGGTTCGAGATCTCTTTGCTGAGCGCCGGGAAATATATCTTGACGCTAGTGCCTTGAGCCGGATCGCTGGAGATTCTCACCAGTCCGTGGGCTTCCTCCACCATCCTATGAACAGCGGCCAATGCCAGATTGATTCGCAGGTCTTGATTGATACTGTTGGTTTCCTGCGCTTTGCTGCCATCACATACACAGAGCAGCGTGTACTTACCCGGAAGGGCACTGTCGCTCTTTCCGATGAATCCGTTGTCAAGGTCCACCGATTCCGTGGAGACCGTAAGTTTTCCGCCAGCACTCATCGTCTCGCGAGCGCTCAAAGCCAGGCTCAGTATTAATTGTTCGAGTTCGACGCGATCGCTTTTGATTTCCTGGATGTCTGGATCGAGGCTAAGCACGACCTCAATACGCTCACCGACTATTTGCCGAACCAAGTCGCTAAGTTCCGTGATCACGCTGTTCAATTCGAGAGGCTGTGCGGACGATACCTGTTTGCGGCTGATGGCCAGCAACTTCTGGATCAAAAGCGTTGCCCGCCCTGCGTTGCTCAAAACCTGTTCAAGACTACGCCGTCCTTTGGGAGGCGCTTTCTTCAATTCCAGTTCTGCATAACTGGTGATGGCCATCATGATGTTGTTGAACTGGTTGGCCGTCGCCTCTGCAAGCTCGCCGATTAACGCTGTCTTCTGTGCGAGTAACGCGGTCCTGAAGTCAGACGACTCAGGACTGCTCGCCGATTTAGTAGTGAGAACTTCCGCCATCAGAGTATTGCTCCCCATTTCGGGTTTTACTCGCGGCAATCCCATTTACGATATGGTCTGCCGCAAAGTCTCTCAACTTACGGTGGTAACGAGCTAACCAATCCGGACGGCGGGGGCAATCACGGCTGATTCCGCGGTGGACCGCGCTGTCCAGTTTCCAAAAAGCGGCGATTTATTCCCAAACAACGAGTTCACTGGTCGGGCAAGACGCCCCGTTTTATCAATGACTTAGGCGACGGCAGGGGTTTGGTTCCGCGCGTGCCACTATCGATGCATGCGGGACAGAATCCTAATTATCGACGATGATGACCAACTCATACACGCGTACAGAGAGTATCTGTCGCAACGGGGCTTCCAGGTCGATTGCGCCCAGGAACTCGAAGAGGCACAAACTCTATTGGCGTACTTTCCCTATTCGGTTGTCATCACGGATTTGCGCCTCAATAAGCTGGGGTTTGGCGGGTTGGATCTGGTAAAGCACATTCGTGAACAATCTCTGCCGATTCGCATCATCGTACTTACTGCCTACGGCTGGCCGGAACTTAAGGCTGAGCTTTCAGTTCAGGGAGCGGATACTTTCTTGCGAAAGCCGCTCCGTCTAGGCGAACTGGGAGATGCGGTCTGTCAGCTTACAGGAGCGAGCGTATGAGCACATCACTATTGGAGACGTTCCAGGATCCCGATCAATTGTCGGTACGGTTTCAGCCCATTTTTCATCTGAAAGACGGGGGAAGCCGAGTCGACAGCCTCGAAGCCCTGATTCGAGGACCACAAGGCACGAACTTCGAAAGGGCTGACCTCTTATTCGATTACGTACGCCGCAAGAAAGCCGAGACTGCCGTCGATCAGAGTTGCATCACAGCCATTTTCAATGCGGTTTGTGATCTGCCGTCTCACTTTCGAATTAATGTCAACGTGCACGCCTCGACTCTGGGGAAGGATCCGAACTTTGCCGATTTCTTCTGCACCGAGGCGCAAAAACGCTCTCTCGCACTCGACCGATTTACGGCCGAGATCGTGGAACACTCTCCTACTTACAACATTCCCGGGCTCCTTTACACCCTCAGGAGATTGCGCGATTGCGGTGTTCGAATTGCCCTTGATGATGTGGGCCTAGGGCATTCCAACTATCACATGATGCTGGATTGCCGCCCTGAGTATTTCAAACTCGATGCATACTTCGTACGAGGCTTGAGCGCGGATCCGGACCGTCGCGCCGTGGTCCGTTCGATCGTCAGTCTGGCGAAATCAATGGGCGGCCGAGTTGTGGCCGAGGGCGCCGAATCACAAGAGGGCTTGGTCACACTCTCGCGAATGGGTGTCGAACTGTTTCAAGCGAACCTCCTGTGCGGAGCCCTGTCGATCGACGGTTTGAGGGCGAATGGTCTTCTCGGAGTTTCCACACCCCTCCCCGGGGCGATGACACTAACCGCGCATAAGCGGGACGTGCGAACGTTCGAGTACCAAGAGCAAAAGTTGCTAGTGTAAGTCGGAGCACGCCGATTTGAGAACCGGCGGAACCGCTACTTCTGATAACTGCGCGGATTGATTCCGAAGGTCTTCATCTTGTTGTAGAGGGTGCTCCTGGTCATCTCCAGCCGGGCTGCAGCCCGGCCAACATTACCGCTTTCTGCGGTTAGTGCTTTCTGGATATGGAGCTGTTGAATCTCTCTGAAGCTGAGCGAAGATTCTTCGCCATTGACCGGAGCCTTTCCGTGAAACTCTAAGTGTAGATCGCCGGGCCGGATCGCATCTTCGGTGGCCAAAAGGACCGCTCTCTCCATCACATTCTTCAATTCACGAACATTGCCCGGCCATGAGTATGCTTCTAGCGTCTCCAATGCGGCGCTCGAAAGTGTGAGATGCAGCCGTCCGAGGTCTACAGCGACACGCTGGAAGAAGTATTCGGCGAGCACCGGAATATCCTCTAATCTCTCGCGCAGCGGTGGTACGCGGATAATCATGGTGTTGACGCGAAAGTAGAGGTCGCTGCGGAATTTTTTCTGCTGGACCAACTGGGCCAAGTCTTCGTGACTAGCTGCAATGAGTCGGACATCCAAATGACGCTCTTGCGTGTCGCCCAGCCTGCGGAATCGTTTCTCTTCCAGAATCTTCAGCAGCTTCGGCTGTACCTGGAGATCCATGTCTCCAATTTCATCGAGGAACACCGTCCCGCGCTGAGCAACTTCTAGCAGCCCCATCTTGCGTTGCACCGCGCCCGTGAAAGCACCCACCTCGTGTCCGAAGAGTTCCGTCTCCAGGAGCTCTCGTCCAAAGCCGGCGCAGTTCAGATCGACGAAGGGTTCATCCGATCGCGGGCTGTGGTCGTGCAACCATCTTGCCAAGACACCTTTGCCCGAACCTGTTTCTCCAGTGATAAGCACCGGGCAGTGGCTGCGGCACAGCCGTTCCGTTTGTTCTGCTAACTGGCGAATAGCAGCGCTCGTGCCCAGAAAAGGGTCGACCGTCTCTCGTTTTTCCCGCGCTTTTCCAGCAAGCTGTTTCTGATTGTTACGTTGGTTCTTTAGGGCGCGTTCCAGCACAATGGCGATTGCAGCCAGTTCCACCGGCTTGGTCAAAAACTGTTCTGCGCCGTCTTTAATCGCTTTTACCGCGAGCTGGATGGTCCCATTTCCCGTGAGAAGAATCAGGGGAACCGAGGGGTACGATTGTTTGAGGTAAGGCAGAAGATCCAATGCTGTCCCGTCGGGCAAAGAGTAATCCAGGATCGCCGCGTCTGGACAGGACGTTTTGAAGGCCTCTCGAATGCCTTCGCAGCTGCTAGCTTCGGTGACTTCGTACTCGAGCGATTGGAGATACTCGCTGAGGGCAGAACGAATCGCTCTGTCATCCTCGCCGACGACTATTTGTTTCCTCGACATACAAAACACTCGGCGGCCTCCCGGTGCTAGCTTGGCGGTAAGGGCACCGCTCGGCTTGAACGAGTGAAGTCGCGATTCCTAATAACAATCTAATTTGCTCAGGGAGACTGGCAACAGGTCACCTTCGTAACTAGAAAGCAGATGGAAGGAGGTCGTGCCAAGCGAGATAGACGCATTACGCTGGGACGGCCGAAGAATTACTCTACAGAGCCCGACGCTACTTCAAACCCGGTATCAGGAACCGGCACGACGATTGTCTTGCGGCCGCCGATACCGAAAACGAGCTGGCCGTGGTGAAGAGTCTCGAATCCAAAATCAAACTCACCAAAGTTGTTGGTTTTCTTGCAGGCTACCGTGTCCCCCTCACAAACCAGAGTCACGGCAACGTCGCCCATCCCATGAGTTGGACTCGCGGAATCAAGAAGCTGTCCAACGAGGACCACTGAGTCTGTGCCCGGTTTGGGCTGCAGGCGCATATCGATGCAGACACTCCCCGACTTGTAGAGGAGCTGTCTGGCGGAAGGCAATGTACTGCGTATTCCAGCGGTCACGGACGACTGGGAACTATCAAACACCAGTGAGGCTATTTCTGGTGCCGCGGCGGAAAATGACGGCAACTGGCGGATGGCAAAGCCGGCGCTTACGACCTCGACCGACAACGCTGGTTCTTGAGAACAACCTTGATGATTCGATAAATTCATGTGACTGCCTCCGGGGGTCCGCGGATTCTCGATTAGCCATCAAGACCCAACTAACGATAATTCGATCTAATCAATAAGGGCCTGTAGCAGGCCAATAAATATAGGCATAGCGGAAAATACCGACTTCGTACACTTAGACCTAGAACATCCAGGCACGTTACCGAGCGGTTACTGTTCAATGATCGGGAAGGACTGTTCAATTTCCAAAATGCGATTTGTAGGCTTCAGACATGGACACTTGGAATGATTCTCAAATCCTTGAGAGCAAACGTGCGGGCGAATGGCTTGGCAATTGCTTGAGTCAAGGCATGCATGTCCCAAAGCTAGTTTCCGCAGATCGTGAATCTCGTTCCGGTTTCGAGCGCAAACTCACTTTCCAGGCCGGTACGTATGTTGGCGCTTTCAGGTCGCCAACCGAGGCGCAGGACTTATTGCGCCGCTTTAATCCCAGGTTGGTCGGATTCGGGATCGCACGCCCTTCGTCGAGCCTTCTCTTTGGCTCGAGCGAGCTCTCCGACACTAGAAGCCGGAACGAGATCTGCAAAAAAAGTCAGGAGGCAAAATAATGGAACCTTCGAACCTCAGTTTAGTACCCCTACAGCAGGCGAGCCTTTGTCTGGACTGCGAGACGATTACGGCGGCGCAAACGAAGTGTCACGCCTGTGGTTCTCGTACCTTGTTGAATCTTGCCAGAGCCTTGGATGAGCCCGGCTACCTCCATTCTTTTCGCCCCGATACTGCGGTTATCCACGCGGCGCTCGCCAAACACGCTCCCCGTCTGGGAGATTTTCTTCATAGCACGTAGTTAGCTTTCAAATCGCGTATTGTCCGCTCCTCCCCCACCCTCAAAGGCATTGTTACCTCAGTAATTTAGAAAAGCAGAAGGTTTCCCTGACAATCTGTGTAATAGGTTCTCAGGGATGCCTGTTGATGTCGATGTCATCTGACATAACGCTGCTTCATGCCCCGCCACTGCTCCAGATCCGTGGGCTCACCGTGAAATATTCCAGCGAGAACCAATCCGTTCCTGCACTCCATCAGATTGACTTCAACATCGCACCGGGAGAAGTGGTTGGCATTCTGGGCGAATCAGGCTCCGGCAAAAGCACTCTCGCGCTTTCGATTCTCGGACTCCTTCCCGAAAACGCTGATGTAGAAGGTTCCGTTGTCTTTCACGGTGAAGATCTGCTGCAGATCAGTGAACGACGTTGGGAAATAGTTCGCGGATCCAAAATTTCCATGATCGGCCAGGAGCCGGGACTGTCTCTGAGCCCGGTGATGCGGGTCGGAGATCAGATCTCGGAAGTGTTGCGGGCGCACAGCGCAGGCGCGCGAAAACTTCACCAGCTCGAGTGCAAAGGTATCCTGAGGGAAGTGAGGTTTCAGGATGTGGATCGCATTTACAAAGCGTATCCGCACCAACTCAGCGGCGGGGAACTTCATCGAGTTGCCATTGCGCAAGCGCTGGTCTGCCAACCTCACTTAGTGATCGCCGACGAAGCGACTCGATCCCTCGACGTAGCACTGCAAACAGAAATCCTGAACGTCATTCGGGAGATCAAGCGAAAGACCGGCTCCGCGCTCATTTTCATCACTCACAACCCAGCGCTGCTGGCGGAATTCGCCGACCGCGTCATCACAATGTATGCAGGCCGTGTTGTTGAGGACGGCTCGGTACCGTCTGTCTTTCGGCAGCCCTTGCACCCCTACACCGAAGGATTGTTGCAGTTGGTCGGGGCGCATCGCCAGTCGGAGGGCTCGCACCCCCATCGGCTCTTGCCGGTCATCCCGGGGAGTTCCACGGATGCCGATCGTTCCGCTCCTGGATGCGTTTTTGAGCCTCGGTGTTACGCGAGAGGCGCGATTTGCGCGGAGGAATCTCCCAAGGAAGTCATGCCCGAACCTGGGCATCGAGTGAGCTGCTTTAACCATGGGAACTGAACAAGGAACGAAGCGTGCAATCAAGCCAGCACTCGTGAGAACGAGAGCCCTGTGCAAGCAATATGGGCAAGGTAGACCGTTTTCGCGCAAGAAGTTTGTAATCGACGCGCTCATCGACGTCGATCTGGAGATTGCCCCTAACTGTGTAACTGCGCTGGTTGGTGAGTCGGGTTCGGGGAAATCTACCCTCGCAAGTTGCTTACCGATGTTGGAACAACCAGACCGCGGAGAGATTTGGTTTGAAGGAAACGAAATATCGCGTTGGAGCGATCGAGAGCTGGCAGCAATACGCCCGAAGATCCAAATGGTGTTTCAGGATTCAGCCGGCGCTTTGAACCCAAGCTTCACCGCGGCAGAGATTATCGAAGAGCCACTGGAAATCCAGCATCGAGAGAGTGGGCGAAGATCGCGCGCGTGTGCCTGCGAATTGATGGAAGAAGTAGGATTGTCGCCGGATTGGGCAGATCGTTCGCCACTTGAATTCAGCGGAGGCCAACGCCAACGGTTGGCCATCGCGCGGGCAATCGCGGTGAAACCCGCTCTCCTGATCCTCGACGAGTCTTTGTCCGGTTTGGACTTGTCCACGCAAGCCCAAATGCTGAATCTTCTTTTGGATCTTCAGAACGTTCACTCGCTGACCTATCTCTTGATTTCTCACGACCTGAGTCTGGTGGGGCAGGTTGCGGATTTCGTTGTGGTGATGCATCGGGGGAGAGTTGTTGAGCAAGGACTGCGGCAACAAGTATTCGACAATCCCCAGCACGATCACACTCGAAAGTTGCTGAATTCAGGCCGCGCTCTTGACTCGGCCTTCCGGACCGCACAGGCAGGGAGCCGATAATGAGGTATCTCGGGCGGCGCATAATTCACGCACTGTTGCTACTGATTGGAGCCTCAGTGCTCTGCTTTCTCTTTAGCGACCTCGCTCCCGGAAGTTTCTTCGACGAGATGAAACTCAATCCTCAAATCTCATCTAACACTATCGCCGCGTTACAAACCGAATATGGGATCGGTCAGCCGCTGCCAGTGAAGTACGCACGCTGGGTGAGCTCTGTCATCAAAGGAGAATGGGGCTATTCCTTCGCTTACAACACACCCGTCCGAAACCTCCTGCTGGTGCGAGCCCGCAACACTCTGCTTCTGACCGTCTCCGCGACCACACTGGCATGGTTAATCGCCGTGCCGCTCGGACTTTGGATCGCGAATCGTCCGGGCAGGTGCGCCGACCGCTTAACCATGGGCAGCACTTCCCTATTGCTTTCCGTGCCAGAACTTGTTTTGGTGCTCGGCCTCCTCTACTTCGCGATTCTCACCCACGCATTGCCGGTGGGCGGCATGGTCTCCGTCCGATCCGAGCAATTGAGTCCATGGGCACAAGCGCACGATTTCGCGATGCACTTGATCGTCCCCGTGGCCGCGCTGGTTCTTGTGGGCCTGCCGATTCTCGTGCGGCACGTGCGCGCGAGCATGATCGAAGTATTGAAGGCTCCATTTATTCAAGCCGCGCGCGGACACGGAATCGGCCGTACGAGATTGGTTCTGCGCTACGCATTGCCCGCCGCGGCGAACCCGTTGATTTCTTTGTTCGGATTATCGGTTGCCGGGCTTCTGAGTGGTTCGCTCATGGTCGAAATCGTTACCGGCTGGCCAGGCCTGGGACCACTCTTGCTTGAGGCTTCTTTGTCGCGAGATGTCCACGTTGTGGTTGGCGTCGCGTTGGCTTCAACTGTCTTCATGATTTCGGGGAATCTGCTGGCGGATTTAATGCTGTTTATCGTAGATCCGCGGGTCCGGGTGGAATGACATATATGATCGGCAAGTCCAAGACGATCGCGGCAATTGCTTTTCTGCTGGGACTGCACCTGATCATATTGTTTGCGGGCTTCTTCGCGCCTTACGATGCGGCGAGCCAGAATCGCGAATTTCCTTATGCCCCGCCGACCCGCCTTCATTTCGTAGATGTTCGCGGAGACCCGCATTTCCGGCCTTTCGTTTATCAATGGGCAGCGAGCAGCGATGGTTCTCACCAGTACGAGGAATTGCGCCAGCACGAGTATCCGGTGCACGTGTTCGTCCGCGGGGCCCACTACAAAGTCGCAGGCATATTCCCATCGCATATCCACTTGTTCGGAGTCGACGCGCCCGGACAGATTTTTCTAGCCGGCACCGATAGCTTTGGCCGAGACCAGTTTTCGAGAATTCTCTACGGCGGACAGATCTCTCTGGCTGCTGGAGTTCTTGCTGCGGCACTTTCGTTGTCCCTGGGATCGTTTGTCGGCTGTCTCTCAGGCTTCTGCGGGAAATGGATTGACGCATCGGCCATGCGTTTGGCTGAGCTCTTTTTTGTTTTGCCCTGGCTTTATCTGTTGCTAGCGGTGCGTTCATTCCTACCACTCCACATCAGTCCCACCGAGGCTTTCTTCCTCCTGGTCATAGTTATCGGAACGATAGGCTGGGCACGCCCAGCGCGACTGATTCGAGGAGTCGTGCTCACTGCTAAGACTCGCAAATATGTGACCGCCAGTCGTGGTTTTGGGGCATCCGACGCCTATATTCTGCGTCGCCACGTCTTGCCCCACACTTACGGGATTCTGCTGACGCAAGCAGCCATCCTCGTTCCGCAGTACATAATTGCCGAGGTCGCGTTGTCTTTCCTCGGGCTGGGAGTGAGCGAGCCGACTCCGAGTTGGGGAAGTCTGCTTGCGAACTTACAGCAGTACAACGTGCTGGTTTCTGATTGGTGGATGTTTACCCCGGCGCTGGCCCTGGTAGTTGTCTCTTTTGGTTACCTTAGCGTGGCCGACGCCCTTCAGAAGCGGTTACAATCTGGTTCTATCTAGAAGTTAAGACGGCGAGCCTATATGTATTGTTTGGGTTATAACGCCAGCATCGTCCTCACACGACTTACCAGCTGTCCTGCTTCCCCTGATTTGCAGCCTCCACAGCGGAATGAAGCCACTCGTAGGTATCCCCGGAGATGGGCCGACATTCTTGGAGGCGCTAACATTTCTGCTTTTCTAATCCCTGATTCGCTGCCGCATCGTTTACCTCGAGGCGCACTGAAGTCGTGTTCGGATTTCGTAACAGATATGAATTCACAGGCTGACCAATTTAAGGCGCGTGACACACTTTTATGATTTTCAACAGCATGCTCTGGCACAACGCAGCGATTCTCGGTGAATCTGCCTTGGAAGCGTCGGGGCGTGTTGTCGAGATAAAGCATCGGGTACACGGCGAAAACAGGAGCAGCCCTCCGACCCCAGCGGCGATATTCGACAAAAACCTCCAGCTCAAGGATGTGACTGCCACTACTGAACCAAACCAGAAAACAAAATTAAGGATCAGGTGGATATGCGTGCAAGCGTTCGACACGTCTGAACGACTACAACTGGCTCGAATCTAAAAGTTCGAGGGGGGAGCCCATATGCGTCGTCGTGGGGAGTTGGTTACCGCTCTTCTGGCTTGCGCTATTAGTTGTTTTGCATCTTCTCTTCCCCAGGCCGCGCAACACGGCGAAGAACTGCAAATCACCGACAATGAGATTGGGCGTTACGGGGGTACTCTCGTCGTCGCTCAGAGAAGCGAGCCGAAGACACTGAATCCGGTCACCGCAGCGGATGTTCCGTCGCGCGAGGTCATAGGCCGGCTGATGGCGGACCTTATTCACATCAATCGCGCCTCTCAACAAACGGAACCTTCTCTGGCGAAGTCATGGACGGTGTCAAACGATGGGCGAGTGTTCACGCTCAAGTTGCGCCGCGGTCTGCGTTTCTCCGACGGTCAGCCCTTCGACGCCGACGACGTAGTCTTCTCTTTTCAGGTTTATCTGGAGGAGAAGATTCATTCTCCTCAACGCGACCTGCTGGTGGTCGGCGGAAAACCGATTGAGGTCCAGAAACTGGATCAGTTCACAGTTCGGTTCACCCTGGAGCAGCCTTACGCAGCGGCCGAGAGGATTTTCGACAGTCTGGCGATAATGCCACGGCATCTCCTGGAAAAGTCTTATCAACAGGGCACCTTCGCCCAGGCGTGGACTCTAAATACATCGCCGGCGGAAATCGTAGGCATGGGACCTTTCCGGGTAAAAGAATATGTTCCCGGCCAGAAATTCGTACTGGAACGCAATCCGTATTATTGGAAGGCCGATCGGAACCAGAACCGCCTTCCCTATCTCGACGAAATTGTTTTTCTTTTCGTGGGAAATGAAGATGCCCAGGTGATCCGGTTTCAAGCCGGTGACACCGACCTCATCAGCCGCATGAGCGCGGACAACTATGCGTTGCTGTCCAAAGACGCACCGAGCCGTAATGCCGCGCTCTTCGATCTGGGTCCCAGCCTCGAATACAACTTTCTGTTATTCAATCTCAACGATCTCGACTCTCGAAAACTGAACAAGATCGCGGCAGAGCAATTGTGGTTCGCGGATCTTAAATTTCGGCAAGCGATTTCATATGCGATTGACCGAGACAGCATCATAAAACTCGTCTTTGGAGGGCGTGGGACGGCGCTTTGGGGAAATGTAAGTCCATCGAATAAGTTTTGGGTGGATCAAAATCTTCCTCACCCACCGCGCTCCGTTGATAAAGCGAGGGAACTGCTGAAAGCGGCGGGATTCTCTTGGCGGGCAGATGGTCAACTCCTCGATCACCTGGGTCAGCCGGTGGAATTTTCCATCATTACCAGTTCATCAAGCACGCAGCGCACGAAGATGGCGACCCTCATTCAGGACGATTTGAGCAAGCTCGGAATGAATGTTCACGTGGTTCCCCTGGAATTCCGCGCCCTCATCGATCGGGTGTTTCAGTCCTACGACTACGAAGTCAGCATTATGGGCTTGGGGGGTGGCGACGCCGATCCAACTACCGAGATGAATGTCTGGCTTTCGAGCGGAAGCACCCACCTCTGGCATCTTGGCGAATCCAAGCCGGCCACAGATTGGGAGGCGGAAATCGACCGGCTCATGCAACAGCAGATGGTCCAAGTCAAATATAAAGAACGCAAACATCTTTATGACGAGGCGCAAGAGATCATCAGCGCGAACGTTCCATTTGTTTTTCTTGGGACGCCTGACATCCTCGTGGGAGCCAGAAAGAATCTCGCGAATTTCAAACCCGCGATTTTGGAGCCAACCACTCTGTGGAATGTCGAGCAGCTTTACTTCCTGTCTGGGAACGGAGAAGTCGCCGGCGCGAAGAAATCTGGTGCACAACCGTGAAGGCTCAGCCAGCCGCAAGAGAAACGTCCTGGCCGGACGAGCGACTGGTTCACGAATGCAACAAGGGCAACCAAGCGGCTTGGTCTGCTCTGATCGAGAAATACAAGAACCTAATTTTTTCAATTCCCATCAAGTTTGGATTGTCTCGAGAGGACGCCGCCGATGTCTTCCAAGCGGTCTGCGTCGACCTGCTCGTGGGTTTGCGACGATTACGAGAGCCCAAAGCCCTCCCCAAATGGCTGATGCGGACCACCTTTCACCAATGCCTGCGCTCTAAAAAGGAACGCCTGTTGGTGGATGACAAGTCAGACGTGGAGCAGGTGCCCGAAACCGGCAGTTCCGACTTGCCGCAAGAGATGCTATTCGAGGTGCAACGCGAACAAAGCCTTCGCGAAGCGATTGCCACTCTTCCTCCACGGTGCAAGCGAATGGTCGGAATGCTGTTTTTCGAAGATCCACCTCGCCCCTACCAAGAGGTTGCCAAACAGTTGAACCTTGCAACCGGCTCGATTGGTTTCATCCGAGGCAGATGCTTGAAGAAATTGCGGCGACTGCTCGAGGACAAGGGCTTCCAGTGACTGCGCCGCGTCGTGCAAAAAATAGGGAGCAACTGCTCAAAGAACTGTCTAGCCTTCCTGACAAAACCAGCCAGCAGAAGTTTCTCCGTACCCACCAGTCGTTGCTCCGGCCGGAGATAGTCTCCGAAATCGCCGAGAAGGTAAAAGAGCAAGTTCGCGTCGATGTCCAGCGAGCACTCCTGCTCGCAGAAGCCGCTTTGGCCATTGCACACAAGCTGAAGAATAAAGATTCCCTCGCCACAGCTATGCGCGCGAAAGCCAATGCCTTGTACGTAAAAGGAGAGCCAGCGGCGGCGGTTGAGCTGCACAAACAAGCTATCGCCTTATTCGATGCTCTCGGGAACACCCGAGAAATTGCTCGCACTCTGAGTGGATCGATTCAGCCGTTGCTGCACACGGGGCAGTACGAGCAGGCCTTCGCGGCCGGAGAGCGCGCCCGTGCGATTTTCACAAGCGAGGACGATATCTGGAGACTGGCTCGCCTGGAAATCAACATCGGCAATATTTATTACCGTCAGGATCGATTCGCCGAGGCCATGTCTTGTTATGAACGTGCCCGCCAGGGTCTACTGCCAAACCAAGATCCTGAGGGGGTCGCGGCAGTTCTCAGCAACATGATCACCTGCTACATCAGCCTGAATGCTTTTCCCCAAGCCCTCGAAGCCTATAGACAAGCCCACCAGTTCTGTGAAGAACATGGCATGCCTTTGTTGGTCACGCAAGCCGATTACAACATCGCCTACCTCCATTACCTGAGAGGCGAATACAGCAAAGCCATTGCTATGCTTGGGACCGCGCGGCTCCATGCGCGGAAAACAGGCGACGGATATCACGCCGCCCTGTGCGACCTTGACCTAGCGGAACTTTACCTGGAGCTGAACCTGAGCTCTGAGGCGGCCGAACTTGCCCAGCGAGGTTACGAAGGCTTCTGCAAACTCGGCATCGGCTATGAAGGAGCCAAGTGCCTCGTATTTTCAGCCATCGCCGCCGCGCAGTCAGGCCAATCCTCCGAAGGGCTCGATCTTTTCTCTCGGGCGAGAGAGATTTTCGTTCGGGAAAAGAACCAGATATGGCCCTCTTTGATTGATTTGTATCGAGCGCTGGTGTTCTTCAATGAAGGCCGGTTGGATGAAGCACGAGATCTCTGCAGGCAAGCATTGCGCTCGTTCCCGGCTCTGAATCTGTGGAATAAGGCAGTCCTGGCTCAGCTTCTGATGGCCCGCATTGCTCTAAAGACGATAGGCGCCGCCGAAGCCCTGCGCTACACCAAGGCTGCGCTCGATAAACTCACCGGGATCGAGGCTCCGGTTCTCGCCTATCAAGCGCATCTCCTGCTTGGCGATGCTTACTCCGCCAGAGGCGAGCGAGACCATGCCTACGCCTCATACCAAACCGCGCGCCAAGCGCTGGAGACACTTCGCGGCAGCTTAGGCGGGGAAGAATTGAAAATCGCCTTCATTAGAAATCGCTTGGAGGTCTACGAAAACCTGGTTGAACTCTGCCTGGACCGCGACTCCAACCCAGCTCTAACCGAAGAAGCATTCACGTATATCGAACAGGCCAAATCTCGCACGCTGATGGATTTGTTTGCCAGGCCGGCCCCCGGAATCTCGGAAAATGTGGGAGAGCAGAGCGAGTTAGTACAGGCGATTCGGGAATCAAGAAGAGAGCTCAACTGGTATTACAACCAGCTTGAGCGAGAGCGGCTCCAGCCGGGGCAACAGCACCTGGACCGAATCTCGAGTCTGCAAAAGCAGGCGCAGGATCGCGAAAAAGAATTGATGCGCATGTTGCACGAGGCCACGAACGAGGAAGCCCTGCAGGCTGGGTTGCAAACGCCCAGTCATGTTCCGATCGCCACGATTCGTGCGGCGATCCCGGCAAATACGCTAATCGTCGAATATTTCCAGGTCCGCGACCGTTTCGTCGCTTGTGTGCTTGGGCCTGAGACACTGGACATTGTTCCTGTCACGCTGCAACCGCAAGTCACCCGCACCCTGCGCCTGCTCCAGTTTCAGCTCGCTAAGTTTCGGCTTGACCCGCACTACGTCGAGGCATTTCGTGCTTCGCTAACGCAGGTCACAGACGCGCACCTACGCGAACTCTATGATGAGTTGATCGCACCCATAGGCTCGCAGTTGAAGGCCAGTCATCTGGTTTTCGTACCTCACGGGTTGCTCCACTACGTTCCGTTTCACGCTCTTTTTAATGGCGAAGAGTATGTGATTGACCGGCACACCGTTTCGTATTCCCCGAGCGCCAGCATTTATGCACTGTGCCAGAGCAGAGATGCGAATTCCTCCGGTCCCTCACTCGTATTCGGAATCCCCGACGCGCAGGCGCCTGCGATCCGGGAAGAGGTTGAAGTGCTGGCAAGCGTTCTCGATCAACCAGAAGTATTCGTTGGCGAGAAAGCAACGGAACACATCTTGCGAAGTAAAGGCCTCACCAGCCGGATTATTCATATCGCGACCCACGGCCGATTCCGCCAGGACAATCCGATGTTTTCGACCATTCGCCTGGGCGATTCTCTTCTGACTTTGTTTGACCTGTATCAACTGAAGCTGCCAGTGGGGTTGATAACCCTAAGCGGATGTTCGACCGGCGTTAATGTAGTGGCCGGTGGAGATGAGCTAATAGGGCTGGCACGGGGCTTATTGCATGCCGGCGCGCAGTCCTTGATTCTCAGCCTCTGGGATGTGCACGACCAGAGTACAGCCGAATTCATGAATGTCTTCTATACCCTGCTGCAGCAGGGAAAGACCAAAGCAGCGGCCCTCCGAAGCGCCATGCTGGACTTGCGATCGAGATATCCCCATTGTTATCAATGGGCTCCATTCATCTTGGTAGGCAAGGCATAAATCCCCTCCATTTTTTTCGCGACCCTATATCTTTTCGCCGGGCAAGTCCCCTTATTCCATGGAAACTAAAAAGGGCTGGAGTGAGATTCGGGCGAGCCCGAAGACAACTCCCCCACGGGAGGCACTGGTGAAGCATTTCAGTGAGGCGTCCTGGGCTGATTTTGCAAGGAACCTCGTTTCAAAGGCTGACAGAATGGCGATGAAACAACATCTCGATGAAGGTTGCGAGAAGTGCTTGGCTACTCTGCGGACGTGGGAAAGTGTCCTCTCGGTTGCTGAGCAAGAGAGCGTCCTGACTCCTCCCGATGACATAGTTCGGGTCGTCAAAAGTTTCGCTGCCGCTGCGCAGGCAAGTCCCGGGGTTCGCCTGATATTTGACTCGAACCTGCAACCAGCTCTTGCCGGCATACGCGGTTCGGTCGCGGCCAGGCAGCTCCTGTATCAGACGGATCAATATTACATTGACCTTCGCCTCGAACCCCATCGAGAGTCGGATCGCGGGTGCCTGGTTGGACAACTCATGAACCGGTCGGGCGCGGACTGGGTGGCCGATGGAATTGCCGTTCAGCTTAAGACCGGAAATCTATCGCTGGCGGAAACAACCGCCAATCAATTTGGCGAGTTCCAGTTTGACTTTGATGCCGCCACAGATTTGTGTATTTCGATTGCGCCGGACAGCAACACTGAAGTCGTACTCCCCTTATCCACAGGCCAGGTTAAACCTTTGAATAACAGATACTTGGACTGATTCCTGCATCAGCCAGTAACCGCTGATGAATTACGTCTGTTAGCTAGTGAGGAATTAAGCAGTTTCGTAGACTCGATCAAACGGTCGAGGCTTAGGGGGGAGTTAATGCAAGTTCACACTTTAACCGGCAGTTCGATAGGCGCGAAGATGATGCGGAGTTCGAGAATGGTATTTGCGCTCCTGCTTCTGCTTTGCTTCAGCGCCCAAAGTTTATCGGCACAGACCCCACCCCCGACTCGCCTCATCGTCAGAACCAGCCTCGGCCTGCCCGGCATTCGAAACCTCTGCAAGCTGCTCGGCTGTTCGACGATCGAAGAATTGGGGGATCCCCAGGGCCAGCTTTTTATGGTTCAACTTCCGACGCCGATCGGCGCGGGATTGAGCCGACTGCTGTCGTCGCTTCCCTTTGGGATCGTTGACCTCGAAACGGACCAAACTGTACAGACCCAGGGAGCCGCCGCGGGATCAGCTCCTTCGTATTTGGATGACACCGCGCCCTACACCTACTACGGAACGACGGTGTGGCATGGGTACGTGTATCAGCCGGGCAACGAACTCGTTCGCACCGATCAGACTCACGCCGCATTCAACGTCGCGGGCTCCGGAGTTACAGTAGCCGTAATCGACACCGGCGTCGATCCCAACAACACAGTTCTGCAGAACTCATTAGTCGCCGGCTACGACTTCACACGCAATCAGAGTGGCGGCTCTGAGATGAATGACTGGCAACAATCCTCGGTACCGCCTCCGGACAACACTACGCAGGCCGCCCAAGTCAGCCAATCAGCAGTAGCGGTTCTGGACCAGTCTGCGGTCGCCGTTTTGGACGGCAACCCCCAGTATGCTGCATTCGGCCACGGAACCATGACCTCTGGAATTGTTCATCTGGTTGCGCCGCAAGCCAGCATCATGCCGTTGAAGGCCTTCCAGTCTAACGGAACTGGTTACGATTCGGATATCCTGCGCGCGATTTACTACGCAGTCAACAACGGCGCCCACGTCATCAACATGAGTTTTAATTACGCCAGCTATTCGCAGGAGCTGGCGAATGCCATTAATTACGCAACCAACAATGGGCTGATCTGCGTGGCCGCTGCGGGAAACAGCGGAGAGCAAGCCACGGTCTATCCCGCTGCCCTGAAGAATGTTATCGATGTGGCCTCGACCAGCAATGACGATGCACCTTCGACCTTCTCCAACTACGGCGCGCCTCCAGTCTGGCTGGCCGCGCCAGGCGAGGGCATCATGACTACGTATCCATTCAACACTTACGCCGCAGGATGGGGAACCTCGTTCAGCACGCCATTTGTATCGGGGACGGCGGCTTTGTTGGCCTCGATGTACAGCGCTCAAGCCGGCACCAACGCCAGTGCGTCGATCGGACAGGTATCTCTCTCGGTTTCTTCCGAGGCCACCGCAAGCGCGCCCAGCAGTCAGCCGCAGGCGGCAAATGCCGTTTCCAATGCCCAATCGATCCCCTACCCTCAAATGGGATATGGACGGCTGGACACATATCAAGCTACGCAAGCTTGGCAGACGAACCTGGGGCTGTACTAAGTTCGACAGCAGACTAGCCCTCGCAGCGCTACGCCTAGCGAATAGGGTCCTGCGGAAGTGCTCCCCGCGATGACTGATACTTGGAGTAGGTGGGGAGACACACGATGCTCCGCCAACCCTAATCGGAGCCAGGCGGGTAAGTTTCGCCGGTCTCACGGTTCACCCAGAGTCCTCGGAATTCGTCCCAAAAGAGAATCGTGCCATCTTCCAGCTGACAGGTCTCAACCGTCTCATCCTGGTTGAACGGATTGGGTAGCTCCCAAATTCGTCCGCAGCTTTGACAATGGCACCTCCGTCCAGATTGCGCTGGCGAACTACCGCATTGAGGACACTTCACCGGCTCTTGATCTCTATTGAGATCGTCGAGCATCCATTTGTAGATTGGTGTTCCTATTTTAAGCGCTTTTCGAATGTTGTATTCGGCCAGGGGATAAGTAGGACGTGTTTTCACCCAGTCCAGTGCTTGCGAGGTCGAATCCGCTTGATCGTCGTGCTTCGTGTAAGGGAAACTTGTCAATTCATGCATATACTCGGCGAGCCAGTCGGCTTGTTGGGGCAAGTACACGAAGCCATTCTCGATGGTGCTCGAAACCGAATGCAGGCGCATGATCTTGTCCATCGTTGGCTCGTATTTAGCGACTCCAGAAACACCGTCACGGATGAGATCCTGGATCAGCGCGGTTCCCGACGCTTTATCCTCGATGAGAATGTTAGAAACGTGGTATCGAGACGCCCAACTGACGATCGCACGCTTGAGCTCTGGAAATTCCAGACGTTTACGATACACGTGCAGCAGATAGAGTTTTTTCCGCTTGAACCCCCAGGTAGTGCAGACACTATAGTCGCTCAGCTCGGTGTTTTTGTTGGCCGTGTCCCAGCTCTGAAACACGATTTCGAATTTCGAAGGTTGTTCTCCGGGAGCATAGAACTTAAACCACTCGGCTTTTACCATGCCGCCGCCAAGCGGTGCCGGTTGTTGCTGGTACTGCCCGGCAAAGTTATATTCCCCGATAGTGCAGCGTATATGTTGGAGCACCTCGAGGGGCTCGCGTTCGGGGTGCAAGGCTTCGCCCGCTGCGCGGTGTACGGTGCGAGTGCCGAAAAAGGAACGAATCATGTGGGTTTCCTCTTCTTCCGCGATGGAGGGCAGACGCACGTGTTCCCACTGCTCTTGCTCCAGGACATGGCCAACCAGATCGTCTTCGTGCAAGCGCTGCATAATAATAATGATGCAACCGGTGCGCTTGTCATTGAGCCGGCTGTAAAGAGTGTGGTCGTACCATTCGTTGGCAGCTTTGCGCTGGCTTACCGACACCGCCTCATCCGGTTTTAGCGGGTCGTCGATAATGATGATGTCGGCGCCCCGTCCCGTTAGCACACCCCCGACAGAAGTCGCCAGCCGGAAACCATTCTGTGTGGTTACAAACTCCTGCAACGACTGCTTTTGGGGAGAGAGCCGGGTGTTCGGAAAAAGAGTCCTATACCAGGAACTCGACAGCAGGTTCCGGCAATCGAGAGAGTGCTTATTAGCGAGATCTTGGCCATAGCTGGCACAGATGATCTGGACACTCGGATTGTGACCCAGGGCGAAAGCTGGGAGGGCAACGGCTGCCTGCATCGATTTGAGCGAGCGGGGTGGGACATTGATGATCAGGCGTTTGACTTGGCCGCGCAGACAGGCTTGCAGCTTGCTCGCAATCAGTTCGTTGTGCCAGGTTGGCATGAACCGGACAGACGGGTTCAATTCGCAGAAAGAGCGATGTACGAACGTGTTGAAATCCGTTCTTACCATCGCACGATATTCAGCGAGACTGATACTACTTACTGTGGCCATCCTGGACCTCCTTGGGGTCGGAAACTTCGGTCAGAAACTTCGGTCAGCTTCAGAACTTCGTCATCTGTTTGTTGGAATCGCTGCAGAATGCCTTGTATGACCTCCTGATCAAGGTCGTCGACGACCTGAGACTGTTGGGCGGCCGCAGTATTCTGCTTTTCTTCCGTTTCCCGCGCCAGGTCGCGCAACTGATCGACGGCTCGTAGATCGCCCCCCGCGGCTTTGTTGACGAGTTGTTTGAAGGCGGCCTCCAGTTTGGTAACGGTCTTGCGCCGGCCATGCTCGATAATGGACACTTTTTCCCGAAGCGTTTTCATAAAAACAGTTGCGACGTTGAGGCTCCCTTTGGGGCGTCCTTTCGGGTTGCCCGAGACGCCCTTCTTAAAGCGCGTGGATTCCGGCGGCCTGCAGAAACCTACGGCAGTTCCCGGTTCAGGCGTCTCATTCTCCATGACTTTATCTTTGCCGTTTTGATTGTCATCGCTCTTATTCACTGCCCTACCTCCTTTTCGATTTCATCGAAGCTTTTTCCCGAAATGGCGTGAGTGGCAAGTAGTCCAGTGAAACGCTGCCAGCGACGAACTATGGTATCGACATACACGGGATCGATTTCCATGCCGTAGCAGATTCGCCCGGTGCGTTCAGTCGCAATCACCGTGGTACCGCTGCCCAAGAACGGATCAAGGACTATGTCGCCTCTCGCTGAACAGTCCATGATCGCGTCCGCCACAAGCGCAACAGGTTTGACGGTCGGATGGAGTTGAAGCAAATTCCCTTCCTCGGTAGAACGGGAAAATGAGTTTGCACCTGGATAGTTCCAAACGTTGGTGCGATAGCGACCAAATTGGCCGAGTTGTACATTGTTGCGATGGTCATTTTTTCCGTTTTTGAAGACCAGCACCAGTTCGTGTTGGCTCCGATAAAGCGAGCCCATACCGCCGTTGTCTTTGACCCAAACGCACAGGTTTTTCAGTTCTGTGTAGATCTGTTTGCCGGCGGCGAGGATTTCGGGCAGATGTCTCCAGTCCATGAAGGCGAAATGTATGGAACCGTCGACAGTGTGCTGTACCAAGAGCGCGAACGCATGTGCAAGGAAATCGGTGAATTCGGCCTCACTCATTTCCCCCGATGCCATCCGGAAGTTGTTGTGATGGATCGCTCCTAGCCCGGTAGCATGGCCGTCGATTCGAACGTTGAATGGGGGATCTGTGAGGACCATTGATCCTTGCCTGCCTTCCATGAGGGTCGAGTAGCTTTTTGCATCGAGACAATTCCCACAAAAAACCCGATGCCGACCGAGACTCCAGATATCAGACGTCTGGCTGACCGGGATTGTCGGTTCAGATTGTGGGATTTCATCGGCGGAGTCTTTCACGCCTTCATGGGCAGGAGCAATTCCTTCGATCATGAGGTCGATCTCACCAACTTCGAAGCCCGTGGCCTCCAAATCGAAATCCAGATCCACCTCGCATAGCTCCTTCAACTGCTCCGCCAGTAACTTCTCGTCCCAAGAAGCCTGTTCCGCAAGACGGTTATCCGCAATCACGAAGGCGCGACGCTGGGATTCCGACAGATGCTGGATGCTGATCGCGGGTACTTCCTGAAAGCCTAGGCGCTGGGCAGCCTCGATCCGACCATGGCCGGCCATGACATTACCGCTCCCGTCAATCATCACGGGCCAAAGGAAGCCAAAGTTGTCGATACTTTTTGCAAGCTGCGTAATCTGCCGGTCGCTATGAAGTCGTGGATTTCTCGGATCGCGCTTCAAATCTGCAATTGGAATCCGAACGATCGTGGTAGGGAGAATTGGCTTTATGCGCCCCAGAGAATTGCGCGCTCTGGAGTTTCGTCGAAGGTTTTTTGTATTGGTTATCACAGGACTGATTCTGCGACAACCAAGCCGGAGATGAGTTGGAATTATGGGTCCAAAAAAGTTTACTGGAAGAGCACCAATTGAATTTCGTGAAGAATATTTAAGAAAGCAAACAATTCACTGGAGAACGGAACTCCTTGGGTCCCAAGACCGCGTTTGCCCGAGCGTAGGTTCGGCGCGGTCCGTACGAGGCAGTGTATGAGACTCTGCAGTCGACCAAGGAAATTACGCCATCCCTCAGAACCGGCACTGGTAGGATTTCTCCTGATGGCCCAGGCTCGCTAACATGCACGCCTGTCGTCGAACCTTTGGGTCGCCAATATGATAGGATTCGCTTGACCTCTGTTTCCGAGATGGGCATCCACGGGGCGGTTTGTTGAACGTGTTTCACGGCCTCGCTCACAGCCACACAATGCTTCTCACCCTTTTCCCTAGCGCGTTCATAAGCATAGAGAGCTCGTGTATCTCTTCCCAACACCCATATTGGCTGCAGCCCGTTTTTCCTAGGTCTTCCTGATATTGGCATAGGTCCTCATCCGAAGAATTTATGCAGATTAGCAGATTAGAGATTCAGAGCCGAACCTTCGCACAGGGCCCGCGATCAGAGAGCACGTTCCTCACAGCAGATTTTCAAAACTCAGCGGGCTTGTCAATCCCACGGCTGCAAACGTTGATCGTTGTGATTCGGGTTGCTGATGGTAGGCGGTAGAAGAACCGACCAGATTCAGTGACGCACGCCTACGGTTCATTTATCGGCTCCCTAAAACCTCCAAAGGGGCCGAATCCACGACATTTTGAGCCGCATTCGGCTTGAACTTTCGTCGAAAGGAAGCGTCAATGTAGGTGGAGGTTCTTTATGCCGGACCCGATTGCCCAGCGCCTTACCGAGTTGTCACAACTCAATAAACCATCCCTCTGCGAACTGTGGAAGGAATTATTCCAAACGCCCCCACCGCTCCGGCTCAGGCGACGCCTGATAATCCAAATTCTTGCTTATCGGATGCAGGAGCAGGCTTTCGCGTCCTTGAACCCGGCGAGTCGCGGTCGCCTGCGTCAACTGGCGCGAGCGCTCGAAGCCGATTCAAAAACCACAATTCCCTCGACCCGAAGCCTCGGGCCGGGAACGCGTCTGGTACGCCAATGGCGCGACCAAGTCCACCTGGTGAATGTGGAAGCTGATGGCTATGAGTACCAGGGTGCTCGCTTTCAGAGTCTTTCGGAGATCGCGCGCCTGATTACCGGCACCCGCTGGTCTGGCCCTCTTTTCTTCGGAATTAAGAGCGAACAAGTTAGCACCAATAACAACAAGGAGGCCCAATGAGCGCCGAGTCCAAACCCGTCATGCGTTGTGCGATCTATACGCGAAAGTCCTCGGAAGAAGGTCTCGATCGATCCTTCAACTCGCTGGATGCGCAGCGAGAAGCCGGTGAGGCTTTCGTACTCAGTCAGCGGCATGAAGGCTGGCGCACCCTGCCTGCTCGCTATGACGACGGTGGATACTCCGGTGGCACCATGGACCGTCCCGGACTGAGAAAACTGCTCGAAGATGTCCAGTCCAACAAAGTCAACGTGGTCGTCGTATATAAGGTAGATCGCCTCACGCGCAGCCTGTCGGACTTTGCCAAGATTGTCGAGGCTCTTGACGCAAAAGGAGTTTCCTTCGTCTCGGTAACGCAGCAATTTAATACAACGAATTCGATGGGCCGGCTTACGCTCAACATCCTGCTCTCGTTTGCACAGTTCGAGAGGGAGGTTACGGGAGAGAGGATTCGCGACAAGATCGCCGCCTCGAAGAAGAAAGGAATGTGGATGGGTGGGCCGGTACCGCTCGGGTACAGCCTTGAGGCACGCAATTTGATTCCGCATCCAACCGAAGCTGCGCTCGTCCGCCGGATCTTCGCGCTCTACCTCAAACTCGATTGTGTCCGGAAGTTGGTCGCTCAACTCAATGGCGAAAGCGTCAGAACAAAAACCTGGGTGACGAAGACTGGTGTGCGGGTTGGAGGTGTTCCCTTCGCACGCGGTCACCTCTACTACCTTCTTCGGAATCGTCTTTATATCGGCGAAATCCGACACCGTGAACGCTGGTATCCGGGAGCGCACCTAGGCATCCTCCCGCGAGAGTTGTGGGACAAAGTGCAGGCGCAACTGGATAGCAATCTGCGCACGCAATGTAAGCGTGCCAGAGAGAAATCTTCCAGCGCGCTGACCGGTCTGATCGAAGACGAGCACGGAAATCGCTTTACCCCGTCGTTCACAATCAGGCGGGGAAGGCGATATCGATACTACGTCTCTCAAGCTGTAACTCAGAATCCGGGTGGTCAACAGTGGGGTCCGACTCGTCTGCCTGCGCGCGAGATTGAGAGTCGGGTCACTGAACGGCTGCAGACTTTCCTCAGATCGGATGCGCAGGTATGTGACGAATTGAGCGCCGCCGCGGAGGGTCCGGCCGTCTTGCATCAGGTGGTAGCGGGAGCCAAGAAACTCGCCGCGAAGTTGCCCTTGCTCCCCACAGACGCCCTTCGAGACTTGCTAGCCAGCATCTTTCAGAGTGTCATCATCCAAGAGAAGAACATTCAAGTGATGATCAGGAAAAGCGATCTGCGTGAGCTGTTAGAACGGGGCGATCAGATCACCGCCTCCAATCTGACGCGATTGCGAAAGCCAATCGACCAAACGGAACTGCTTTGTTTAACCATCGAAGCAAAGCGGAAACGCTACGGTGGCGAAATCCACTTGGTTGTTCCTTCCCAATCGAACGCCCCGGCCCGACACATCAGGCCCGCATTGATAAAAGCCGTCGCGCGCGGTCACGGCTGGTGCGAAAAACTTCTCGAGGGGAGGGTGGCTGATATGAGATCCCTGGCCCGGGAGACCGGACTCACACCTCATTACGTGCGCAACGTCTTTGCTTGCGCTTTCCTCGCTCCCGATATTGTCGAGGCCATCCTGGAAGGACGTCAGCCTCTAGCTCTGAAGTTCGAGAATCTATACAAGCACATCCCGCTGAGTTGGACCGAGCAGCGACAGCAGTTCGGGTTTCCCCAAGATCCGCGTCAAGCAAAATCGGTTCCGCAATAGATTCCCTGATCGCGAAACAAAATTCCCTGATACTCTCCTGTTAATTCCCTGCTCGGCTCCTGTTCCGATTTGAGCTGAAGGGCCGCTTACTCCGGCAAAATGTGCAGCTTAGAGAGAAAAGAATCCAATTTCGGGGGCAGAAATTCACAAATTCCCTGTATTTTTCCCTGTTAGCAGGGAATTTGGGGCGGAGAAGAGTTAGCGCCGGACTGCGCTCTCCGCCAGTTTTCAAATCACAGCCAAACATGCGGGTTCCGTGAGCTTGTTACTATTTTTAAGCGGTTCCTGTTACTAAAAATCGTGAAATCCCTTGATTCGCAGTATTGGGAATCAGGGGATTTTTCATGGCAAACCGTACTGCAACGCTGTACATCCACATCAGCAAAAACGGCAAAAGCCCGTTCTGCAAGCCTGTCTACCAGTCCAAGGGTCGCCTCAAGCCGCAATATATGCAATGCACTTGCGTTTCAAATCCTGAGTCTGACCAAATTGAATTGGGCTTCGACTGTTCGCTTTGTGGAGAGCCTATCACTACCAAGTACGCGGGGGACATCGCCTAACGGCGCATGGCGGCAGCCCTGTTCTTGCAGTAAGCGACGCGGCATAATTGGAACTATGCCGTCATCTCAGGTTCGGATATACGCGATCCTTGCTAGGGACAAACCCTTCGCAGCGGTGTTTCGTCGTGGCCCTTCCAAGAACGTGCTTCTTCTCGGCTGGAACACGCTGAACGACACGTTCCAGCCCGGTCAGTGGTTGAAGGGCAGAATCTACGAGCGTCGTTGTGATCTTTCCCCAAAGGGCGACCTGCTAGTGTACTGCGCTGCCAACAATCGTGCGCCCATCTACTCATGGTCTGCAATCAGCCGTCCACCATTTCTGACTGCACTGGCGATGTGGCCAAAGAATGACGCGTGGGGTGGCGGGGGTCGCTTCGTTTCCCGAACCAGGATGGAACTGAACCACCACGACAGCGAGTTGAAGCTGGCACAGGGATTCTCCGTCCCGAAATGGCTGAAGGTGACGCAGTTTGGGGAACGTCCGGGTCGGGGCGAAGACGATCCCATCTACTCTGAACGGTTGAAGCGAGATGGATGGAAGCTCGTGGACTTCCCGACGGAGACGAAGGACGACTTCAACGCCAAGATGTGGATGAAGTTCTCGCCGCCAATCAAGTGGATGAAACCGAATCGGAAGTGGCCGAGATATTCGCTTGAGATGTCGATTCTTGGGATCAAAGAGAAAAATGGACCATGGTACGTAACCGAGCATTCACTCAGGGACGATCAAGAGAGTCGGATCGATAACATCGGAAGAAGTGACTGGGCGGACTGGTCACAGTCGGGCGACTTGTTGTTTGCGAGGGATGGCTGCCTTTATCGTGTACCGTGTAAAGCAGGAATTCTTGCTCGCCTGCAAGGTGCCGTCGAAATTGCGGATTTCTCTGGTATGCGGTTTCAACCCGTAAAGGCTCCGCCTGAATATCTACGTTGGCCAGCTCGATGAATGCTTGCCAGACTGACGGATCACATCATTGGTCACATCGTCGCGGACTTGTTCTCAAGAGTTACCTTGGAAACTCGTTTTCCGCTTCGTCTGAGGCTTACAATCGCGGCATGTTCAAAGTGCTTGTAGTCTCGCTTGCCTGCTTGTTCCCGCTTGGAATGAGCTACTGCCAAACAGGCAACTCAAGAGCACAGCATGAAACAATGGACGGCGAGTACGTTGCACTGGAGAAATTGCCCAACATCTCGCCCGACGATCCCGGTGCAACATGGTTCCACGAGAACAGGCTCCTGGTGAGGAACAACGAAGCGATTCTGGACATGGCACCGGTCCGGTTTAAAGGCGGGAAGAAATTTTACTCGGCCTCTGATGGCGGATTTCTCATTTACAGAGGCAGATTCTTCCAAAAGGACGGCCAGACCTTCGTGCAATTGCGCTTGTTCCAAAGCGACTACGTCGCTATTCCTGTTGGTCGCGATCCTTACAAAGAAATAAAAACTCGCAGTGTGAAGCTTGTGGCCGGGGAGATTGACATTGACGGGGTTCACTACCGGCGGAAAGCGTTGAACGAAGACGAGTCACAACGATTGTTGCGACTGCTCAGTGAAGAGCCAATGGAGAAATCGGCAGTTCCGTAACTGTTGACAAATCGCGATTACGCCCAAATGAGGGGTTTTGAGCGCTAAGGACCTATTAACGACACTTATCTAGCACGCCGCCGTTTTGCCGTTAAAATTGAGCCATGCTCACAGCACTCGGCGGTGCCCATGTCTGACACGAAGCGGCTGTCACTGAAGAACTGCGGTTCCATTCCTTGGCTTGAAAATCCAGAGGGCAGCAACTCGCCAATTGGCTCCATGCTGGAAAAATTGAACATCGACTCAGGCATCGGTACTGATGCACCGCCCGTGGTGGCTATTCAGATCACTTTGATGGGAAAGATGCGCGACGGCAGAATCAAGTTGATGTATCAGCGCGTTCACGAGTATTCGATGGAAGGCTTTGCAACAACGGATCTTTCTGGTAATAGGTGGATTGAGGACACACTAAGGCTACGAAAAACGGACGTCTTGAAACACAAGGTGATGCGCACAGGTGGTAGCTGGACAATTGAAGCCGACGACATCGAGTTCAGTTGGGAACCGCTGTAATCGGTCCGACTGTCGTAATATCACCGTAGCGCCCATTTCAAAATAAGTTCACGAACGTATTCAGTACCCAATACTTTTCTGTATTCATTCCGGCCCACTCGGGCCTTGTTCTGAACCTCGGTGCTACCGATTACTTTCTTGGCCACTTCTTCTAGCTCGACGCCATTATCTAAAGCCGCAGCTCCGTTTTTGTAAGTGATCCAGAGACTGATATTGGGCTGATCCGGTGATTTTGGAGTGAATCTGAAAACTTTGTAATCGATGATTAGCCCAGCTTTCTTGAAGGCTTCCATGGTCGGCTTCCATGTCGAATTTAGCCAATCGATGTACTCTTCAAAATGCCCGTACTCAACTTGTATGTAGTCCACCTCGGTGACCGGGCCCTCAGAATACTGGCGCACGTCCTGGGCACGTGCATTAAGCGAAAGTGAAGAAGCTGCAAGACACAGGGATAAGATCATGGTCTTAATCATTTTCTGTTCACCACTTGTGAGATATCTCTATCGGCCAGCAATATCCTGATGCAAGGCTGTGATTCGTCCAGGCGACGACAAGATCTTCCCCTGCCCATCAATTTTGCAGACCTGTTAGTGCTCGATGCCCGAATTAGTGACCTTGTCGTTGACGGGCGAAATCGTAATTAAATGTCACCAGCCTAGAGGAAGGGTTCTGGTATCGAACTCGACTGACGAATCGAATCCCGCGAAATGCGACGCTACTTCATCGGCGAAAAATCCGTTGACCGCATGTACGCTCGGTCTATCTTTTCGACCAACTTGTTGGCCTCCTCGGATTTGATTGCCTCCTGAACCTCGGGGTCCGCCAGCATCGCGTCCCAGTTCTTTTTTGCTTCCTCCCGGCTGGAATGAGCCACGAGGTAGACGAAAGTATTGTCCCAATCGGCTGCCCCTTCAGGTACCCAGTAACCCACGACCTGCAGATTGTGTTTGGCCAACAGCTTTGAATAGATGTCTCGAAACCGCGACTCCAGTGCCGGCAATTTGCCCGGTACAGTGTGATAAATGCGAAGCTCGAAGACCCGATTACTGTCGGCCCTCGCGTGGTCAATGTAAGCGAGGTGGGCAGCAACGAGCGATCCGGCGGTGAAAGAAAGCAGGGCAATGGCGCAAACACTGTATCCCTTGGATTTCCAGTCTTTAAATTTCCGATAGTTGAGTGTCATTATCGATACTCCCTCCTAAGACGCCGCGAAATGAGTGTCCCACCGCGCGGTGCTCCTACTTAGACCAGGGCGGAACCACGCCGTTGCTGCGCGCGTACGCGATCGACTGTCCCAGATGCTCGTGTTGATCTTCGAGAATCAGCATTATCGCGCCCTGCTTCGTCATGTCTTCTCCGAACAGTTTCACCGGCGTCTGCAGGTCGTTGTCGGAAAGTCCAGTAATCGCTTTTTGCAGATTGACGTAAGAAGCCTTCAGAGCTTCCTGCAATTTTCCCGGATCGGTGATGGGCGCGGCCTTTGCTCCCGCATTCGGTGTGCCCGAAAGCGCGGCGGCGAGCATGCCGTTCTCCTTAACGATCAGGTTGAACACGTCGCCGACGGAACGAACGCCCTGGCCGGGCTTCCAGTCGTACTTACCCGACATAACGCGCGCGAGTCCGGTGAATTTGTCGGAAAGCGTTCCCGCATCTTCTGCGAAAGCGGCCTTAATTCCTGCCGACTGCGCCTGCGCCTGCGCCAGCGGCACCATCAGAGCGAGCGCAAGCGCATACACTCCATACTGAGTCAGAATTTTCTTCATGTGGAACTCCTCTAGGTGATGCTCGTGCTCAGGGGACAATATGCCGCGAAGAACCAGGGTTTGCAGGAAAAGTGACAAGTGGCGACTGCAGTGAGACAAGCGGTCAGAGTTGGCCGTCAAATACTGTTGCCCCGGGTCCGCTCACAAGGTTGCTCAGCTAGCTCGTTCATCCGCTCTCGGGTCGGCTGGAGAACTCCACGTTCGATCTGGTGTACAAGGTCGGTAATTGCGGCATTCATAGGTACCGGCATTCCGGATGCGTGGCCTAACGCCACCACGTAGCCGTTGATAAAGTCGATCTCAGTCTTACGCCCGCGCTCCAGATCCTGGAGCATGGAGGGTTTGATATCTCCGTAGAAATCAATCACAGCCTCGACCCACGACTCATAGCGTTCCTCTGCGGCAAAATTGCTCGGCCATCCGGGCGGAATCGGGTCCACGGTCAGCCGCTCCAGCCGAGTGCCAATTGCAAGTGCCACGGACAACGCTTCCTCGTACGTCCGTCGGAAGACCTTCTTGCCTGCCACCGTTTCCATGTACTGACGCATGGTTTGCGAACAGAGCGCGCCGAGGGTTGTAACCGAGCAATTGATCAGGAGTTTCGACCAGATGGCACCAATCAGATTTGAAGATACCTTAACCTCAATCGCTCGACCTAAGGCGCGCGCAACCCGCTCGACGCGCTCACTGACACCACCAGCAAGTTCGCCTATCAGTAGATGCCCAGCATTCTTCTGTTCGTAAACTCCGGGTTCTACCATCGTGGCACCAAGGTTCGAGAATCCACCAAGGATCTTATCTTCGCCTAGACGATCCGCAAGCGCGCGTGCAACGCCGCCATTCTGTATAGGCAACACAACTCCTTCGGGGGCAAGTAGGCCCACCACATCGGACGCGACTTCCAGCGCGTCCTGCGCTTTGGTGGCAAGCAGGATCAGGTCAAATTGGTCTCCCTTTCCGTAGTCCTCGATTGCGGCAATGTCGATAGCGTCTGCACACACCTCTCCTCCGATGCCGGACAGTCGCAGGCCCGATCTGCGCAGTGCCTCCGCGGAATCGGTATTGCGAGCCGCAAGCCGGACGGGCAGCCCTGCGCGGATGGCACGCGCCGCAATTGTTCCGCCTAACGCGCCGATGCCGACTATCAGTATTTGCATTTTGAAGCCTCCAAGATGGCAAAGCTGTCCAGTCTATGACCGCATGACTATCGAAAACGACAACCAGTTTCTTTTATTGGGACGTCTCTTCGGGAAGTCTTTGCAGGAAAAGTGACTTGCGGTGTCCGCAGTGAGACAAGCGGTCTGTCCGTAGTGATGTCTCGTTCGAGGTCTCCGCTATAATCCGTGCCGGAGGGAGCGACCCACCCTTGCTGGAGGCCATACCAGGTATGGGACGGACGAGATGGATTTTGATCCTGTGTGCGTGGACGATTGTAGGACTGTTGTTCACCGTGCAGGAGATCGTTCTGGCGAAGGTTCACGGCGGGCCCGTCAACTGGGTGTTCGTTGTGATCGAATTCGTCTACTGGTACGTATGGGCGGCGTACACACCGCTTGTGATTGGTCTGGCCAAGCGGTTCCCGTTGACGGGGCCGAGGTTTGTAACTCATATAGCGATCCACACAATCATCGCGCTCCTGATGGCTCCCCTGGCATCTGTCACCGAATACTTTCTGAGTGGTGGACTTCTGCGGTTAATTTTTCGCATCATCGATCCTGGTGCGCCGCTTCTTCTCCCGACGTTCACAGGCAGTGTTCTATCGATGAGCTTCACTGGCGTGCTTACGTACTGGTTAGTTGTAGGACTGTATCAATCGTTCCACTTTTACCAGGCCGCGATGGAGCGCCAGACTATAGCGGCGCAACTGGAGACGCAGCTCTCCCACGCCGAACTTGAGAACCTCAAGAGCCAGTTACATCCGCACTTTTTGTTCAACAGTCTTCACGCCATTGGAGTCCTGATGCAGGAAGACGTCGATGCTGCGAGCCATCTGCTGGTCAGCCTCGGCGACTTGCTGCGCATGGCCCTCGAACGCCGGGAGAACGAGATCACCCTGCAGAGCGAACTCGAGTTCGTCGGCAAGTATCTGGAGATCGAACAGACACGCTTTCACGATCGGTTGAAAGTCCACATGAATGTGCCGCCTGAACTTCTCGGAGTCTATGTACCGAGTCTGGCGCTTCAGCCACTGGTTGAAAATGCGATCAAGCACGGCATCAGCGTCGATTCCGCCGCGGGCCGGCTGGAGATCGCTGCGCGACGCCACAACGGCAGAGTCTGGCTCTCTGTCCGCGATGATGGCCCGGGTCCGGCACCGGGATCGCGCGTGCGCTTTGGCGTTGGACTCACCAATGTCCAGTCACGTTTGAAACAGCTCTACGGGGACGAGTCGTCGCTGGAACTTATCAGGGGCGACGGTCGAGGCTGTGAGGCCATCATCACCATTCCACTACGGAGTTCGCATGAAGACGCGCGTCCTCATCGTTGATGACGAACCGATCGCCCGGCGCGGTATCCGTCGCTATCTGGCCAAATACAATGACATTGAAGTTGTAGGCGAGGCGGCGAACGGAATAAGCGCGGTGGAACAGATAAACGAACTTCATCCCGACATCGTTTTTCTCGATGTGCAGATGCCTGATCTGGATGGTTTTGGGGTCATCGAAAATGCGGAGCCATCGATCAGCCCGGCTCCCGTTTATGTCTTCGTCACCGCTCACGACACGCACGCCATTCGTGCATTCGAAGTGCACGCTGTTGACTATCTCCTGAAACCGTATGATAAAGAGCGATTCGCCAAGGCCCTGGCGCACGCACTCCAGGTCCTCGAACAGCGCGGGAAAGCAAATCGAGGTCTCGAACCACTGCTCCAATCCCTACGTAGTCTCCGTCCGTTGGAACGCTTTGTGGTGAAGGACAGAAAGCGGATTTTCTTTGTTCCCGTTTCCAACGTTTTGTGGATCGAAGCCACGGGAAACTATGCCTGCATACACACCGCCAGAGACAGTCACCTGTTGCGGGAAACCCTGGCACACCTGGAAGAGAGGCTGGCTCCACACCACTTCATCCGAGTGCGGAAATCGGCTATCGTGAACGGCGCCTGCATTAGCGAGATTCGTCCGATGTTCGATGGGGTATACGACA
>Ga0206819_10033_pt1 | contig 50786 bp, 45 predicted proteins | sample Alteio_BWOrgCont_87_FD_152855 | JGI IMG/M metagenome (GOLD analysis project Ga0206819, IMG submission 152855) | Enriched cells from forest soil in Barre Woods Harvard Forest LTER site, Petersham, Massachusetts, United States -... | ecosystem: Environmental > Terrestrial > Soil > Temperate forest >... | reverse complement strand
GCAGACCGGGCAAACCGTCTCTGGAAGGGGATGACATGGCCAAGATTCTGTTTGTCGAAGATGATGCGGCATTGAGCGCTACCGTCATGCAGGTGCTCAAAGCTGAGCAGTTCAACGTCGAGCTGTCGGAAGACGGGAAAGACGCGCAGCACAGGCTGGCGACTTATGAATACGACCTGGTGATTTTGGACTGGAATCTGCCCGAGGCGTCCGGACCAGAGGTTTGCCGCCAGTTTCGGCGCAAAGGTGGATCGACGCCCGTCCTGATGCTCACGGGGCGCAACACGGTCAACGATAAATTAGATGGTTTCGACGCCGGCGCCGATGATTATCTGACGAAGCCGTTCAATGCGTTGGAATTGATCGCCCGAGTGAAGGCGCTGCTGCGCCGTCCCAAGCAAATGGAGGGAGCGACTCTGCAGTGCGGCAAAATCGTGCTTGATACTGCCAAGCGCGTCGTCACTCGCGATGGAGCGGAAATCTCCATGCAACCCCTCGAATTCGCCGTGCTTGAATTCCTCATGCGGCATCCCAATCAAGTCTTCACCACCGACACCTTGCTCAAGCGCTGCTGGAACGCTGATGTCGACGCCTCCATTTTCGCCACGTACACCTGCATACGCCGAATCAGGAAAAAATTGGATGTGCCAGGGGAGGAATCGATCATCAAGACGATTCCCAACGTCGGCTATCGCCTCGAAGCGCCAAAAGAATAGCCTATTGGGCTAATTATTTCTCACTGGCCTGCGAGCCAGCCGGTATTGGATTCGGTCCGTCCCAGCACTTTGCGAAACTCCTAATCCTTACGACGTGCGCCTTCGGGTGCGTCCTCGGGTGCGTCCTTCTGTGTCACTGCATCCCTGTGCGCTCCCTCGGGTGCGTCCTTCTGTGTCACTGCATCCCTCTGCGCTCCCTCGGGTGCGTCCTTGGAGTCGGCGTTGCTCTGCTCTCTCTCCTCGCTCGTAGGCAGGCGAAACCAAAATCTGCTTCCCTGACCATTAGTGCTGTCGACACCAATCGTGCCACCATGAGCATCGATGATGTTCTTGCAAATCGCCAGGCCAAGCCCGCTGCCGGAGGCATTCAGACTGTCTGACGGATGCACCTGCTCGAACTGATTGAAGATAGTTGCCAGGTGCGATTCGGGAATGCCGCGCCCCTGATCCTGCACTGAGATCTCGATATCCTCTTCCACTTCCCGTGCAGCCACGGCGATCGTCGTTTTCTCCGGGGAGAATTTGATCGCGTTGGAAATTAAGTTCACCAGCACCTGCACGATCTTGGCACCATCAGCGAAGGCATCGATACTCGACGGTTGATACGACAATTCAATTGATTTCTTCTGAGCCAGATAGACGATCGATTGAATCGATCTGTTTACCAAATCGTCCACATCGACGACCTCTCGATTCAAGACAAGTTTGCCGGCACGCATTTTCTCAATATCAAGAAGTCCATTGATCAAATCGATCAATCGATCCAACTCCTTCTCAGACGATTGCAAAACTTTAGCGCCCTGTTGGTTTAGCTGGCCGAGAACGCCGTTTTCCAGCATGTTGACAGTGACTCGTAATGACGTCAGAGGCGATCGCAAATCGTGTGTCACCATGGCGATAAGCTCGCGTTTGAATCGTTCAAACTCATTGCGTTCCGTCACATCGATGACGACGCAGTAGAACTCTTCCGTCGACGGAGCCCAGCTGACGGACCATAAGGTGTGTTTGCGTTTCGCTCCAACGGTCAGCTCTGCTTCGAACTTGCTGTTGCCCGGCGCGCTTGTTCGCATCAATTGGCGAAAGACTTCGACGTTGGTCTGATCAAGCATTTCGATTATACGTTGCCCAATCAGTTCCTTTTCCTCGTGACCAAACACGTCCTTGCAGGCGGAGCTGACCGAGACGAATTTCAAGTCTCGGTTGATCGAGCAAATCACGTCGGTGGCATTGTCGAGAGTAGCATGCTCGCGTTCAGCAGCCTGACGCAACGACAGCACCATTTGCCTGAATGCACCGTCGAGAACGGCGACTTCATCTGTGCCGCCGACCGGCGGATTCAACGCCTTATCAGAAGATGCTTTCACCGTGTTATCGATCAGTTTATCAATGCGTTGAGAAATGCTTTTGACGAAAAAGTAGGCCATGGCTATGCCAAACACCACGTTGACGGCGGCAATGAAAAGGATGAATTGTTTGATGTCGAAGCCCTGATCGCTCGCGGTGCGATGTGCAGGAGAAGAGGCAGAGACAAGAATGGCGTTTTTTTCCGTGACCAATTCCAGGGCAACAGATTTTAGCTGTTGCCTCACACCGGATAATTCCAGAGTCTGCGCGCCCAAATCACCATCGGTGGCCGCCATGATCGCCGAATCCACCATCGCAATACCGTTATTCTCCAGCTTTTCCATTTTGTGCACGTGCTGCGTTCTGACCGGATCGTCTTTGACCAGCTCGGCCAACTGCTTGAAACTAATCTTCGTATCCTCGGTGGTGGCAAGGTATGCATTGTGATAAACCTCAGCCCGCAAGAAGGCGTAGCTCCAGGCGCAAGTGATCGCCCGCAAATACAAGTCGGTCAAATGATTGACCGAGTTCTGAATTTCGGTTTCATGCGACGATTCTCGCGAAGTTTTCTCGGATTGCCAGAGCAGGAAATACAAACTAGCGATGAAAATCAAACCGCCTAGCAGCGGCACTAGTACGATTAGCAAACCCTTGTTGCGAATTCTCAGTGATTGAGCCTCATTCAGACCTTAAACTAGTCGCTCCGTCGGCTTCGTCGGCCGCCTCCTCCGACTCCTTCATGTTCGCTCCGGAGTTTCGTTCCTCAACTCCTCCGCTCCGTTCCTCCACTTCGGCTGCGACGGCTCCTCGCCGCCTTGCCTTCGCTACGTCCTTGTCACTTTTCACATCGGTTGCACAATTGCCTGCCCTGATCTCACTTTACTTCTAACTCCACGACTCCGGGAAGTTTAACCTCCGGCTTGGCGGATGGGTCGCCGTTGACGTATTTGTTGAGAAACGCCAAACAATAATGATTGATCAATTCACTTAAATCCGCGTTCTTACTCAACCCAGTCCAGGAGAAATGGTTCGCTTTTTCGAAATCGACAAAATATACGGGTGCAGCAGTTTGGTCGAATGCGCCGCCTCGGCGTTTGACAAAAGGAGTGATACTAAAATCTGCCGTTCCACCCTGATACATGACTGGCACACCGAGATGTTGCAAGTCTCCGTTTTCTTGGAAGGGCATCGTATAAGGAGAAAGGGCAAGCACTGCTTTGACACCCGAAGTTTTCCACTGCGGCCAGGCGCCGGCCAGTCCTAAGACCGTATAACCACCGAGTGAATGACCGGCAAGCGCCAGGCGCGACCAGTCAATACGCGAGTTCCACTGCGGATCTTTGTGCAGCGCATCGAGCAATGTGCGCACATCTTCAAAGCGATAGGCGCACGAATCCTTATTCCATTCTTGCGGTCGCCCGAAGCCGACAGATAGTCTTTCGCCCAGGTGCCCTGCGTCGATTGCATCTCGATGTTTAGGTGCAATCACTAGATAACCGGCATCGGCCATCGCATTCATTAAAGCAACGCTTTGCGTGGGCGTGCCTCGATAACCGTGCGAGAAAATTACCAGCGGCGCCGGTGTTGGTCGTGCAGTTTGCGCGCTGGCAGCACCGTTCGACAATTTAACCGGAGTCTGGCCCGCCTGCGACCTGGCAGCAGTTGGGCGCCATATTGCCACTTCGATGCCGCCAATGATGGATTTTTCGATCGCGGCCTGGTGCACTCTGGATGGCGATGCCAGTTGCTGTTGTTGGGGAGCTGGGGGAATCTGCAGCTGTTGCCCATTTTGCGCAGGTTGTTGCGGCTGTTGTTGCGGATCTTGCTGCCCTTGCAGCTGGCGTTGCAAAAATCGCTCGCGCAAGCGTTCGCGAATATCGTCCTGTCCGCTGCTAGGCGCAGCTGCCCACACTGTAGTTGTCAGCGAGAACAAACCCGCAACCAGGATTACCGAACCATCTTTTTGCCGCATACTCAAATCAATCGGGGCCAAGCAACTCGCAAGCTCGATTATTGCACAATCTCATGTATAACATCGCCGGCCGGGGCATGTTCGAGATGTCCGGAGCGCAGGCTGCTAGCCTGCATTTAGTGCCGTTCTTCACCGGTGCAGGCTGGCAGCCTGCGCTCCACAGTTGTGCGTTGCTAGTCAGCGTGTCAGCAGCTCAGCTCATATTCGTAGTGCGCGTTAACGACGTCGTCGCATTGCACTCGTATAGCAATCAATGCTTCAGTCGAAAACTCAAACCGAACACCGGCAATATTTTCCACCCGACTGTACTGCTGCCATTCCTTCGGCAACGAAACAACAACATTCTCGGTGCCCCACTCTTCCATGAATGCCTTGAGCACCTGGCAAATCTTATCCTCATCCGTCGGGTCTTTGAACACAGCAACTCTTCCGACTTTGTTGGCTGCCCACGCAAAATCGCCCGGTGCGCAACTGATTGTAGTTGCCTCAGCGACGAGTCCGCCTTCGATTTGTGCCAAAAGCGAGCTTAAAATTCATTTGTAAGCGCTCCGTCGTCTCCCTCCGGTCGCCTCCTCCCCGCGTATTTCGCTTCGGCTGCGACGGCTCCTCGCCGCCTTGCCTTCGCTGACTCATCTGGTCAATTCTTTACCCTCTCGCTTTCCAGAGTATCAGCTAGCAATTGTACGAAGTCCGGACGGTTGCTGCAGTTTGATGGAACTGTGCAGCCGCTGACCACGACGATTGCGCTGTTTCTCCATATCTGCGGTCAACCTGGCCACATGCTGCAGCTGTGCACATTCACTACCTTGCTCGATGCGCGGGAAGAGAGTATGTTCCGCCCAGCGAACATAGTCGTCCAGGGCATTGGCTATTCTTGCCACCAACCCTAATCCTGGGTCCTCAGACAGCTCAACGCTGCTCAATTCGGCGGACAGCTCTCTGATGTTTCTGTGCCTCTGATGAAATTCAGCGCGCAGTTTGTCGTCGCCGATCACCGGTGAGAGTATCCATTGCTCATCTTCCAAATTCAAAATGATTTCTTCGTGGCAGACCACGCGCATTTGCTCAGCCAGCTGCAGGCGATCATCTTCGCAGGCACGTACTGCCTTCCGTCCATATTGTGCGCAGACCAGTCCAATTCCGTGGTCTCTCGATAGCGGTATCAAAGCGGCAAGCCGCTTCATTTTTTGATTCTTCATCACTCCATCCTCTTGAATACAATAGTGACAGCGTCAGTTCTGTCTTTTGCCTTGGCTGAGCAAACGTGCACAGTCCACAATGCGTTGTCGGGGCGCCGCCGGAATACTCTTTCTCTCACCGGCAGTGATACCACCAATGTTGGCAATGTATTGGCGATAGCGGGGATTGCTTGGAAGAATCGTAAGCACCTTTTGAAAGCTAAAACGGGTATCGAAACTTCTGCGCAGGTTCAGGATCAACGTACCGTCTTCCTTAAGAGTGGCAAATCCAATTGATTTATTGCGCTCGTCAATCTGATTGTTCATCGAACTTGTTCATCGAACCTATTTGCTTTGCTCTTGTTGTTGTCTGGTGTTGGCAATTCGGCGGGCTTGACGTTGGTCAACAGTCCAAGTTCTTGCAGTGATGGCAACTGCACCATGGCAACACCAGCCTGGTTGTGGACATGACGATTATCCCTGCACCATCGCTAATTCAATCATGTCTTGATCAAGTGAAAAGCGAGTGAACATCAGAGACAGGCATTGATTGCCGCTAGCGTGCTAATGAAACACAATCGGTCAAGATCCACAAAGCAAGCTCGCCGCCATATTCGGGCGTTCTCATTTACCTTTCACATTTACCTGCAATGACATAATCGTACAATCAGAGAATGGTCTTCAATGCAGATGAATGTTGAAGCATGCAAGCTCAATGCAAGCAACTTGTCTGTTGAGAAAGAACTGGATCGTTCGCTTTCCTTTTGCCGGGCGGAACATTAGCGCATGCAACCATCGTCTGAACAGGCGATGAGGACAAACAGATGAACAGATCAGAAATGGAAGAACTGACACAATCGCGGCAGCAACAGCACCGCCCGCTGGTGCTGATCGTTGAAGATAACGAGATGCAAAAACGACTCTTCAACCTGGTCAAGGATGAAGTTGAGATGATCCCGTACATAGTCCAATCGACTCAAGAAGCAATTTCGGCTGCGGAAGTGCTCGACTTCAATCTCATCATCATCGATCTTCAAATGCCATACATGTACGGCGTTGAATGCGCGAAACAATTGCAGGAGCTCGACCGACAGCGCGGAATCAAAACCCCGACAATCGCAGTCACGGCTAATGCGATGCCAGGCGATCGCGAAAAATGTATGACCGCCGGAATGGATGATTACCTTTCCACGCCGTTCACGCTAGCCGAATTGAAAGAAAAGATATCGATCTGGGCTGCATAGCGCCGGCGGACGTGTTACTGCTAAACTGTTCAACGGCTCACAGATTGGCTGATGGTGGTCTATGGAAAGAGTCTGGAGAATACTATCTATTGATGGTGGCGGGACCAGAGGCATCATTCCGGCAATCATTCTCGCTTCTATCGAAGAACGCACCGGCAAGCCAATTTCGCAGCTGTTCGATCTTATTGCCGGCACTTCGACAGGCGGAATACTTGCGCTGGGTTTGGCAAAACCGAATGCGGAGGGAAAGCCAAACTTCAGTGCTCGTGACCTCTGCAACTTATACGAAGAACAGATTCCGCACATCTTTCTCAACCCACAGTCCTGGTGGGGAAATCTTCTCGGCCCCAAATACAGGTCAATTGCGTTTCAACGGATACTGAAGGAAGCCTTCGGGACCTGCATGCTCAAAGATGCATTGACTGACGTCTTGATTCCTTGCTACGACATTGAACATCGAAAACCCTACATTTTCAGGAGTCGTCTGGCCAGGGATAATGATGAATATGACCTGGCAATGAAAGATGTTGCTCTGTCGGCAAGCGCATCGCCGACCCTGTTTTATCCCGTGCGCCTTCCCAAATCAGTCCGCGGCAGAACGATTTCTCTCGTAGACGGCGGTGTGTTCGCGAACAACCCGTCGATATACGCCTTGTCCGAATGCAGGTCCGAGTATGCCAATGAAAGCGAGAAACATTTCATTGTCTCATTGGGGACAGGTAAGTCCACTCGCCCTCTGACAGATGACTTTCTCTTATTGTGGGGATATGTGCATTGGTCTAGGCCAATGCTTGAGCTCGTAATGGAGAGCATCAGCGAATCCGTGCATGATCAGATGAAGCATCTACAACCGGTCACTGACGATCAAGCGTACTACCGCATCCAGATCGATCTACCAGAAACCCTCAGCATGGCCATAGACGATGCCTCCACTGAGCACATGGCGACACTCGGCGAAATCGCCAAAAGTTTCTGTTCATCCGGCCCGGGCGCAAAGACAGTGCAGATCCTGTGCGAGCAATTGCTGAGTTTGAGCAGCGCTACAGCGGACACACCATCTCACTCGCCATAAATCAGGACAGCCTAGACGGGACTGTGCCCACAAAGATTGGTGCTTGCTTGAAAAAAGCGAAGCTGCCGGGCGCGAAGGATGGATCTCAGTCCGTGGGTCTCTTCCGGCCAATCCATGTGTCGAGTTTGTCCCGCAATTCGCCTAGCTCGAAGGGCTTGGGCAAATAGTCATCCATGCCGGAGTCCAAACATTTTTCGCGGTCTCCTGGAAAGACGCAGGCAGTCACAGCAATAATGGGAGTGTAATCGTTCATTTGCTTGCGTATGGCTCTGGTGCAATCGAAGCCGTTCATCACCGGCATTTGCACGTCCATAAGGATCGCGTCAAATTTATATGTTTCCACTGCCCTCAGCGCTTCTGCAGCACTTCCCACCGCATGCACGCTTATGTCCAGCCGATCTGCCAGGAGCTTGAACAAGGCCCTTTGACTTTCGTGGTCGTCCACGACTAGCACCATGGGCTTTGACAAGTTATCGTCCACGGAATCCTCTTCTGACCCAAATGGGCGGGCAAAAGGCAGGGCTGAGTTACACCTCAGTGGCGTGACCACGCTAGAAAAGTTCCCACCGCTACAAGGTTTGCTCTGCCCGAAGAATCGGCAGCGTGTAGACGATAACCTACAAAATGAATTTTGTCACGTTTGGAAACTCCAAAAGACAAGTTGCCGTCTGCTCAATTTGTTCAGAAGGCCATTAGTCGCGGAGAACATCTGTATGCCAAACAAGCACGTCCACAATGAACTCTATCGATGCCTGGGTGAAGTGATTGCACTGCGCCGAAAGAGGTTGGGTATGTCTCAGGAAAAGCTGGCGCAAACCTCAGGGGTGGATCGTTCCTTTCTAAGTGGCGTCGAGCAAGGCAAAAGGACGCCGAGCTTCGGCACAGTTGCCAGCATCGCCAGTGGATTAAAAATGCGCTACGCCCGCCTGGTGCACAACTGCGAAGAGTGCTCTTCCCGCGCCAGCTGAGCTTCAGTCAATTTGTAAGCAATTTCCTCAGCCACGGGCGCCCCGGTGTTTCTGACAGAAACGATAAGGGCGATCGTTGCGATCGCCCTGGTGGTTCTGATTATGGACCCTTGCGGATCTCTATGTCGTGAGGACTAGGCGGCTTGCAGCTGCACATCATAAATAAGGCGGACAAAATCGTACTCGACGCGGATCGACACGGTATTTTCGGTAGCGAACTCCAGGCGCACTCTGCCCAGGGTGTTCGTGCTGTACTCGCTCCAGTGCTGGGGAACGGATACGACAACATTTTCAGGACCCCATTCCTCGACATATGCCTTGAGGACCTGGCAAAGTCTGTCTTCGTCTCTGGGATCTTGGAACATACTCATTTGCATCTGCCGTACCTCTGCCTGATTCCGAAAAGCTTGCGTGTCGTTTGTTCGATGTGTGTATCTTAGGAACTGCGGGCAACAAGAACAATTGGTGGTTTTCCCACCGCATGCGTGGAATTCCCATGCCTCGGAAAAAGATTGAGTCATTGTGTCAGGGGAGAAACCACACAAAGTCCATGTGATCATTAGATTCTGACGATCAAAACCGTTCACGCTCTGTCAGGGCGTCAATCAGACTGCGTGCGAGTCCGGCTTTTTCCAGCTGCAAAAATGTTTTCGTGTGGACAATGTTGAATCTCGCGCCAAACCGCTGCGTATCATTCGCCAGATGCATCGCGTACCCCATACACGATGGTCCTATCTGCAGCATAGTCAGAGCAAGTTCGCTACTGTTCTGCATATGGTTGGTTGCATAGGCGATCGTTGCATCCACCTGTTCGGGATAGTTCGGCATTCCGTCAGTGATGATGGCGACAACAAGAGGCTTGACGTGAGGATCCAGCGCTTTTCTGTGAAAGTAGTCAGCGAACGCGGCATTTAGCGGCTCCGCCATTCTCGTGCCACCAGAAGGTCTGTTGTTGGCAAAAACCATCGGAATCTGCTTTAAATGGACTCCTTTGTAAATCGTGAATCCATCGGAGAAGACAATCACGGTGATACCGTTCGGAAACAGATCGTCAGTCTCATTGCCCAACGCCAGAACCTGCCTAAAACACCAATCCCACCGACTAATGCAACCCGCGCGGTAACCAAACGCCAACATCAATCCAGCGCTTAGCAATTTGCTGTTGCCTTTTTCCGGGCAGTCACAAGTGGACATCGATCCGGATTTGTCGATTACCAGAACTACATCATGTTTCGACAACAGTGCTCGATCTTCAACCGTGAGTTCACGAGCATCAATGCCTGACGGCCGAGCTGGTATCTGTACCTTGAAGGTGGCAACCGAGTCTTTGTCGCTGCCCAGGTTTTGCTCTGGAGTAGCAGACTGTGACGATTGGTTTTCTGCTCTTGCATCAGTATGCGCGTTGTCAGTCTTCGGCTGTGAAACAGCAGGTATTGAGCTGCCGCTCATCGATTTACTTTCTTGCGCAGTGTTGGTTTGGTCAGGTGATTTTTCTTCGCCGGGAGCAGATGGTAACGTCGGTGCCGAGCTTTGGGTTGATACTCCGGTAGACGGCGCCCGCATCAACCTGAGCGAATCATCAGCTAGAGCCTGTTGCCCGGCACTGATCACCAGAAGGACTGCAACGAACGATAGATTCTTGTGGATCACGTGCGGCAGATGTTGGTGTCTTTGCAATCGCCGCGATCGACCTGGATGGTGGTGTGGTGCAAACCATATTCGTCGTTGAGCACATCGGTGACTGCTGCCAGGACGACGTCAGGCGCCACGTCGGCGGCGATGGTAACGTGCCCGGACATGGAGTCGAGCCCGGAGGTGATGGTCCAGACGTGGATGTCGTGAATGTCGACCACGCCTTCGACTGCCAGAATCGATTGGCGCAACTGGGCCAGATCGATGTGTCCCGGCGTTCCTTCCATCAATATGTTGATGCACTCGGTGAGCAACAGCCACGTGCGCGGCAAGATAGCGACGCCAATGACGGCGCTGATGATGGCATCTGCAACGTACCAGTGCGTAGTCAATATAATGACACTAGAAATAATCACGCCCAGGGTGGCGAGGGAGTCGCTGAGCACTTCCAGGTATGCCGCTTTGGCGTTGATGGAGTTCTGCGAGCCTTTGTGCAGGAGTTTCAGCGATGTGAGATTGATGACAAAGCCTAAGACCGCCACAATCAGAACCGGCATACCGCCTACTTCCGGCGGATGCTGCAAGCGCTGATATGCTTCGAGCAAAATATACAAGGAGATGCCGACAAGCAATAGCGAATTGAAGAAACCAGCCAAAATCTCGCTGCGATAATAACCGTAGGTTTTGTCCGGCGTCGGCGGTTTCGAAGAAAACCAATAGGCGACGAGCGCAAGAACCAGCGCTCCGACGTCACTGAGCATGTGACCGGCATCAGCAAGCAAGGCCAAACTGTGGCACAGAAGTCCGACGACAACCTCTACGATCATATAGACGGAGGTCATGGCCAAAACAATCAACATGGCCGAACGACTCTGATGCCGCAGGTCACCGTGGTGCCCGTGACCACCGCCTGCACCGTGCTTATGAGCGCCGGCACCCTGTCCTGCGGTACCATGAGCATCGCCCCCACCGTGATCCGGTGAGTGTCCTCTTCGTGCCGCCGGAGTTGTGTCTGTCATGGCCTATTCAACTCGCACTGTAGAGCCGGACGATTGTATTGGCATCGCGTAGCGACAGATCTTTCCATGTATCTTCCAAGCTGGAAGAAAAGAACATCGCATCGCGCGGGTCGGTCGTATGGCCGGTTATGCCCAGAGCATGCCCGATTTCATGTAGTGCCATGTAGCGTATGCGATTCTCGGTCATCGGCATTTCTGGCAAGCTTGGAATGGTCACCAACTGAATCCTGCAGTGGAACAAGCCCGCCTTGTCCGTCGTTAGCTTGGCCTCACCGTCTTCTGCCAGACTGTGCAGCAGCCTCGGATCCGAAACCCAATAGCATTCAATATCTGCTCCGTTTGCAAAGTCGACGAACTTAAACTGAATCAATCCCTTCGACGCCGCCGCCCAATCATTGAATGATTGCTTGAGAATTTCCGCATAGCTAGGTTTGAAACCGGCGGTGTCAAGACCACTGCCAATGAATACCTTGAGAGGTATCCGCGACGGCGGCCAAATCTTTTTGCCGTCACGCACTGCAGCATCGTAATAATCCTGGGCTGTCGCTCCGGCACTGCCTACGGTGGCGCCCGTAGTCACTTGCAAGTTCTGCAATCCTTGCACAAGTTTGGCAATTTTCGGTGCGTCAGGATCATCTGGGAATCGCGTAAGAAACTCATGATATGCAGCCAGGGCATCATCGATCTTGCCGGACGACTGATAGGTGCCACCCAGGCTTAACCAGGACTGGCCAAGATTTGAATTGAGAGACAGCGCCTTTTTGAACTCCTTGATTGCTTCCAGCGGTTTTCCTAGTTTTACTAGAGCAATTCCGTAGTCGTGGTGGGCATCGGCAAAATCAGGCGCGATCTGAATCGCTTGCGCCAGCTTGTCGGCCGCTTCCTTGTTTCTATTGCTGCGTAGAAGAATTGTACCGTCATTCACCAGGCTCTGAGCATCGTAAAACGACCTGGGCACTACCTTTCCGTCCATGAGGAACCTTTCGTCAGCAAGGACCGCCTGCGCACACAGATTCGTCAAACAGATCGCACCGGCACCAAAAGCACTACCACAAGCCAGCCAGATCACCCATGCAGCAGCCGATTTCCTTAGCACCGAAGGTGGTGTCACCCACTTATTGATCAAACGAACGGCGTTCATTTTGCACTCCGGCTCATTTAACTGAACTGGCTGTCTCCGCTTCATCAAGACAGGCGATGCCTGGCAGCTCGAGCCCCTCGATGAATTCCAGCGAGGCACCGCCCCCGGTGCTGACATGTGTGAGCGCTTCTTCTTTGATCCCCTTTTGCATGAGAGCAGAAACAGAATCTCCGCCGCCAATGATTGTTTTGGCGCCGTCTTTGGTTCGCTTAACGAGGGTATCGATGAGCCTGTACGTTCCACCTTCAAAACCTGCCATCTCGAACACGCCCAAAGGGCCATTCCACAGAATAGTTCGGCAATCGTGCAGCGCATTGTCAATCAGCTTGGTCGTCTCGGGACCGACATCGAGTCCTTTTTGCTCCGGTGGGATCTTCTCGACCGGCACCGTTATTGCTTTGGCGCCATCAGTCACTTCGTTTGCGCACACTACATCGACCGGTAATATCAATTTAACACCTTTGGCCTGAGCCTCGCTTTCCAGCTTGCGGCAGTATTCGAGCTTGTCGTCTTCTACCAGCGATTTGCCGACATTGAGCCCGCGCCCCTTAAGGAAGCTGAAGGCCATAGCGCCGCCAATCACGAGCACATCGACTTTGCCGAGCAGATTTTGCAGCACACCCATTTTGCTGGAAACTTTGGCACCACCGATGATGCAAGCGAACGGGCGCGTGGGAGTATTCAGCGCTTCACCAAGATGGCTGATCTCGCGATCCATCAGCATTCCCGCCAGTGCCGGGCGCAGATAGCGAGAGACGCCCTCGGTGCTGGCGTGCGCTCGGTGGGCAGTGCCGAATGCATCGTTCACATACACATCGCCCAAAGCAGCCAGTTTTTGAGCAAATTCAGGGTTGTTCTTCTCTTCTTCTTCATAAAAGCGCACATTTTCAAGCAACACTACATCGCCGTCACTCAAAGCATTGACGGCGTTTTGCGCGGCTTCGCCGATGCAATCGGTGGCAAACAGAACGCGCGTTTTTCTCTCGGCCAGCAGCAGCGTTTCCAGGCGGGCCGCCACCGGCTTCAGGCTGTATTTCTCGTCCTTGCCCTTGGGGCGCCCCAGGTGCGACATGAGAACGACGCGCGCACCGGCGTCATGCAGGTAGTTGATCGTGGGCAGAGCAGCGCGTATGCGCGAATCGTCAGCCACCGAACGATCGGGATTTTGCGGTACGTTAAAGTCGACACGGACCAAGACGCGCTTGCCTTGCAGCGTTTCCGGTCCGACTTGCACAATAGTTTTCTTCATGGCCGCTCCTAGCTGGAAAAAAGTGCTGCCCCCGCCGGCGTCAACACAGCCGGCAGGGGCAAGCGCAGTCAGTTTGTTGGCAACAACATCAGACCTTGACGGCAAGCTTGTTGGCGACAATGCCGGCCAGCTCGATCAGGCGGTTGCTGTATCCCCACTCGTTGTCGTACCAGGCGAGCACCTTGACCATGTTTTCCGCCACGGTCATAGTCAGCTCTGCGTCGACTATCGACGACAATTTGTTGGAGCGAAAGTCAGCCGATACGAGTGGTAGTTCGCTGAAGCCGAGGACATGATTGAGTGCGCCGTGCGACGCTTCTTTCAACGCCTTGTTGACCGATTCAACCGTCACCGGCTTGCGCGTGGTGGCCACCAGATCGACGACCGAAACGTTGGGGGTAGGCACGCGCATGGCAAAGCCGTTCAACTTGCCCTTCAAATGCGGCAACACCAGCCCGATCGCTTTGGCAGCGCCTGTCGACGAGGGAATCATCGAGAGGTTGGCAGCACGAGCGCGGCGCAGATCCGAATGCGACGTATCGAGCAATCGTTGATCCAAAGTGTAGCTGTGAATGGTTGTCATCAAGCCGTGCTCAATGCCGAACACATCATCGATCACTTTGGCGACTGGCGCCAGGCAGTTGGTCGTGCAGCTGGCGTTGGAGATAATGTGGTGCTTCTCGGGGTCATAAGACTTGTCGTTGACGCCGATCACGATCGTGATGTCTTCATTTTTCGCAGGCGCAGAGATAAGAACCTTCTTGGCACCGGCATTGATGTGTCCTTTGGCCTTGTCTGCTTCGGTAAATACGCCGGAGCATTCCAGAACGATGTCGATTTTGAGTTCTTTCCACGGGCATTGGCCGGGATCTTTCTGGGCGGAGAAGTGAATCTTCTTGCCGTTGATAATGAGCGAATCTGCATCATGCTTGATTTCATGCTTGAGTTCGCCGAGGGTGGAATCGTACTTCAGCAGATGCGCTGAGATTTCGATGCTCTGGAGCGGGTCGTTGATAGCGACGATTTCGACGCCAGCGACCGGGTTTTCCAAATAGGCTCTGAGCGCATTGCGTCCGATGCGTCCAAAACCGTTAATTGCTACTCGTGCCATATACTCCTCGTCTCCTTTGTGCGACGGTGCGCTTTCAGTCCGTGCCCTTGACGGTGGCACCCCTGGCCGTTGCCGATCCAGCCTGGCGCCGACTTCAGCATAGTAGTACGGAAAAAGCTTATATACAGTGGCCTTTATGGCTCCTTAAGACATTTGTTGCTTTTGGCAAAGAATAGTCATGAAATACGTGATTTCCGGGTAAATCCGCATCAGCAGACGTTTTTCAGAAACGAATAGGAACCGGATCCCGATAAACTGCGCCTGGCGGCGCCTGCCTCCATCAAGGAAATCTTTAATTTTGCTGAACCAGTGGCAAATCCGGCGTTTAACAAGATAACCTTGTCAGAGCGACTCCTGATAAGCTGGGATTAGCGCGGTAGCCTTTCAGGCGAGGTTGACAGATGAAGGAACAAGTAGAAGCGATTTTAGAGAAGCTACGTCCCATGCTGATCATGGACGGTGGCAACATCGAATTGGTCGATGTAAAAGACAATGAAGTTTTCGTGCACCTCGTCGGAGCCTGTGGGATGTGCCCCAGCTCCACGATGACACTGAAGATGGGCGTCGAGCGCGCGATCAGAGAAGCGATTCCCGAGATCAAGAGAGTCGTCCAGGTCTAGTACAATTAAAGTTGCGAGTGAGACGCGTCCTTGCGGTGCGTCTCGGCTAGTGACGGCATCGGCTCAACAGCCTATGCCGTTTCATTTATTTCGTTTTTAATCGCTCCGTCGCCTTCGTCCCTCGGCTCCTCCGCTCTGTCCCTCCGCTTCGGCTGCGACGGCTCCTCGCCGCCTTGCCTTCGCTGCCTGGTCGTGTGCGCCTAAAAACCGACCAGCTGGGTATAAAGCCCGAGTGGTCGGAAGGATTGCCGTGGAGAATCTTTCAGCTTTGGTTGCAAGAATTGCCGCGGAAAATCTTTCACCCTGAAAGGAGGAAGCGCTATGTCATGGCAAAAGCACATGAGCCGAGGCACTTTGGCAATGGTTCGTGCCGACTATCGCACGGCTGAAGCTGAGTTCCAGCGCGCCCTCAAAGCCGCCCAGCGCGACTATGCCAAAAACGACGAGCGCCTGCTTCGCACGCTCGGGCTTCTTGGCCAGACGTATTATAAGCAAGGCAACTATGACAAAGCACATTCTCTGCTCGTCCAGTCGGTCGATTACGGCACATCAGCAGTCGGCAACAACTTGACGGTCGCTCTCGAGTTGATCTCGCTGGCGGCGATCGAGAAAGCAATGGGTGAAACCACCGAGGCTAATCAAAGATATCAACAAGCTGTGGGAGTGTTGCAATCACGTTCGCGCCACGAAGAGATCAGCGCTGCCTCAGCAGTCAGCAGCCTGGAACGCATATTCTTCCAGTCCGAGCGTTCTGAGAGAGAACGAGTGCAGGAGCAGTTTCAGCAACTGCTTGTCACCGCCGCCACTAAGCACCAGGCTTCACAAGAAACAGAAAATTTCCATCCGGTAAAACCAGATTTGCTCGAACGCTGGCAATCGCTAATGCAAGAAGGCAAACGTCAGTTGTCCGTCGATAGCGACAAAGCGAACGTCGCCGCCTATCAACAACTGCACGACGCGACCAAATTAGCCTATCGGGCTTTCCCTCACGACCACATCAACGTCGCTGAAAGCCTGAATCAATTCGGCGTAGTCTCGATGCGGCTGAAAATGCACGATCAAGCAGAAGCATTGCTCAAACGTTCCGCCACCATATACAGTGCGGTACCTGAGCTGGCGTCTGACCTTGCTTGTGTCAAATTGAATCTTGCCGCCTTCTATGCCGATGTCTTCGAATACCGCCAGAGCCTGCAAAGCCTGACGGAAGCGGCAGAACTGCTCGAACATTCGTCGGCCTTGTCTGAATCGAATACCGGTCAGATCTATGGCTCGACCGTGATGATGATGACCAGAGCGGAGCTGTACGCCTCAGCGCGCGAAATGATTCGCCAGGCGATTGAGGCTGAAGATGCAGATCGCCTGGAACAGTCATCGCATCTGTACCAACGCACACTTACTTTGCTGCGCCGTGTCTTCCCCGACGACCACCTTGAGATTGCCCAGATCCTGCACTTCAAAGCAAACATCATGCGCAAATTGGGCGATATGAACGAGGCGGCAGCCGCCCAGAAGGAAGCGGACGCGATCGAAGAACGCAATGAAACCACTTCACGCAAATGGGAAAAACTGGCATCACAGCTGCCACCATTCCGCATTCCTCCGTCTAAACTCGAGCAACACTGATCACAATCAATGCCGCCCGCCAAGACTTGAGCATTATCTTTACTTCGCGAGTTTTGCCTTTTGTTCGAGGCAAGCTCATATCTGTCCATCGATTGCGACGTTTTTCGCGTTTCATATCTATACCCACACCAACATAATGCTGACGATGAGTTACATTGCCAGGCGAGTTTCTAGTATTATATATATGACTGAGAGTGCTATATTTTGGTTCTTTTAGTCTCGCTGCCGGTAACTCATAGACGACATTGGAAAATCAAAAAGATACCGCTGACATCTTAAAGCCGCGTTTGCCACGGTTGCGCGAAGTCTTGCGCTCTGCCCTCGATGCGAAAGCAAAAGCCGCCCAACAAAAGCAGGCACGAACTCAGGCGCTGACGGAGCTTGAGAGACTGCAAGCAGGTCTGTCGTCGAGTCTTGGTGATGATCGAGTGCGGGTGCTGATTCTCGAAGATAACAAGGACGATCTGGCATTGATCGAGAATTACTTGGGCAAAGAACTGCGCGATGTCGTCTGTCTGGCAATAGAGACAGAGAGAGAATTTTGCCAACAGATCGACGAATTCCAACCGGACATCATTCTGTCCGATTTTTCACTTCCCTCCTTTGACGGGTTGTCGGCTTTGAAGGTCAGCCAGCAGCGATGTCCTGATACACCGTTTCTCTTCGTTTCATCAATCATTGGCGAAGACGTCGCGATCGAATCATTGAAATTAGGCGTCACCGATTATGTGATGAAAGACAAGCTTTCGCGCCTGGGGTTTGCGGTGAAGCGGGCGCTGGCAGAGCATCGCGAGCGCCGGTTGCGGCACGAGGGCGAAGCGATCTTGGCGAAACAGCAAGAGCAGCTTAAAGAACAAGTGGTTCATCTTGAACAGTTGAACGCCCAGTTGCAAGAGGCTAGAGATGCGGCTCAACAAGCACTAATTATGAAATCTCAGTTTGTCGCCAACATCAGTCACGAAATCAGAACACCCATGAGCGGGGTGCTGGGCATGTCGGAATTATTGATGATGTCCGGGTTAGACACAGAATCACACCTGATCGCCGAGCACATCTGTCTGTCGGCCAAAAGCTTGATGTCGATTGTCAACGATATCCTCGACTTCTCAAAACTGGAAGCCGGCCGCATGCAGCTGGAAAAGCGTGAGTTTTCCGCGTCCTCGACAATCCAGCAAGTCTTGCAATCGGTTAAGCCGTCCGCGGCGCAAAAGAATCTGCAGCTCAACGCATATGTCGATCCGGGCATCCCCGAGCGGCTTTACGGTGACGATGGGCGCATCAAGCAAACGCTGCTCAATCTGGCTCACAACGCCGTCAAGTTTACGCAGGAAGGCTCAGTTACGATTGCAGTCATTGCCGACTCGCGCAATCAGGATATGGTCAATCTGCGCTTCACCGTACAAGATACGGGTATCGGCATCGCCGAGGAGGTGCAGAACAAATTATTTCTGCCGTTCGTACAGGCAGACAACTCGACCACCAGGAGGTTTGGTGGAACCGGTCTGGGACTGTCGATCTGCAAGAGTCTGGTGATGCTCATGTCCGGCGAACTTACGCTCGAGAGCAAGGAAGGCATGGGCTCGACATTCTCTTTCGTCATTCCGGTCGCCACCGCCCATCAGCCTAATGATGCCGCAGCCGCTCCCAGCTGAATCAGCCAAAAGGGGCACCATGGGAGGTGCCTCCATTTTGGAATCCGCAGTTGAAATCTATATCGCGTCTTCGTGAGTTTCCTGTCCATCGGTCGCTATCTTCAGTACCCTGTGTGTTTGCTGATCCACTAAGGTGAGAGCGCCGCTTTTCCCATCACACGTCACTCGGTATTTTCGGCCGTACTGATCTTTGAAGCTGTGCGCGTCATCAGAGAAAGAATCAGTGCTGCGAGTCAGATTCATGCCTGGCTGCTTGTCGGTTCGCTCGATATTGATTTGGTTGAGCAGATCGCCGTTCCACTCGAACGATCGTTTGCCATGCGCGTCTTCAATGGATCTTACATGTCCGTCGCGAGTGATCAACTGGCCGCCGACGGCGCGAAACGCGATGGTATCGTGGCCCCCTTGCACATAGGCGGTGACCGTGCCATCGTCTGACACTTTTACATCTTGGTAGGTATGACCGGCGTTCCAGCCTCCGGATTTGATGTCTGAGAGTTTTTGATCGTAGGCGCCTTTGGTTGCATTCCAAACGAACGCCTGACAGTTGCCGTTGTTGTCCTGAATCGTCACGTTTTTGTGTTCAGCGTTTACGTCGAGCACTTTTACCTTGCTACCGCCCTTGGTATCATACTCGCGTGTTATTCCGTTTGCGTCCGTATACACGCCGCTTCCTTTATTGGTTTCGTGCACTGCTTTTGAATGTCCTTCCAGCCAGGTATGGTGATCGCTTGACCGTAGATTGAATGTTGAATCGACTTTGCCGGACATCGCATCTACAGTGGCTGCTTTGCCCTTGACGCGATCATCGTATATGACCAAATCATACTTCCCGTCGATTTTGTAGACGCCCAATGCATGCAGATGGTCGTCTAATGCCCCTTCTTTATGCAGCTTGCGATTGACATTATTCAGATCAAAACCCTTGAAGTTGTTCTTGACCTGTTCATCAGCGCCTGAGCACTTGCCGATGATCGATTGATACTCCTGTTGGAAGTGAATCAACGCGGCATGCTCCTGATTGGCGTCTTTGTGGTGTGGCAGTATTTCTGTGCCGATTTGCAGATCTGGTGGTGCCATGAAGGTTCTCCGGTGATTAGATTTTCGTGGAGGCGATACACAGACCGTACCCCGAAAACCGGACAACATCGGTTCAAACGTCGGTCAGTTTTGGGTCAGAGAATTAAATGCTGGTGCAGGTTTAGAGTTGCTAATGTGATGATGCAAAGCAGCATGGCAACCCAATGTCAGGCTAGACTCTCAGTACTTACCAACTAGATCTAATGCTTCACTCAGGGACAACAGAGCAATTCTTCAGCCGCTGCTTTGGGCGTCGAGCGGCTGATTTGGCCCACACGATTGGCTTGCCTGATAAGCTGCCGCCGCGCGTCGCGGCCAGTGTTCTCGCGGCCACTATTTTCGGGCAAGCTGCCTTGGCCGGCGGTATCCCGCTGGGTCCATTGCAGCCGGTGCCGACCAATACAGTCAATCCGCCGCCACCAGTTTCGCCACCGTCGGTAGTTCAGCCTATGCCCTCGATAACGCCGCAACCGGTCGTCCCTATGGGCGAAACCCAGATTCCCGACATCAATACGCCAAAGCTGCGGCCGCAACTACCGGTTCCTACATCCAATCCTTTGCCGGCAGAACCATCGCCCAAGCAACACCGCAAGCCGAATGAACTCATGCAGCCCGGGGTCAAGGTGCATGTAACGGAAACGATCTGGCCCACCACAGAATCTGAGTCTCGCCAGTGGCACGTGCAGGAAGAGCCGCCTGAGCCAATCAAATTGAACAATCCCGATACATCAAGCACGGGTCCCCTGTTGAAGGAAACGATCGTTCAATCGAATCAATATGAAAATATCCAAGATCTACTCGATGAAGCGATCATGCGAAGCCCTCGCGCCGCCTCCATCAGATCCAATCTTGGCATAGTGCGCGCGCAGTATGCCTATGCCTTGCAGCAGCCTAACCCGATGTTCTTTATGGACCGAGGACTGTTGGCAGAAGCAGTCAGACGCCTGGGACCGGCGATCAATTTCCCCTCGCCGTGGCAGATTTGTTTCGGATTGCTTTTAGCGAAGCAACAGGTCAATGAGGAAAAAATCGAAATCTGGAGAGACCTCTGGACTCTTCGAGCCGACGTACAGCGCGCCTACAGTGACGTAGTCATTGCGCAAGAAACCGAAGCAGCGACGATAGCGCTGTTGGATCTGGCAGAGCGCACAGAGCAGGTGACGGCCAGGCGCCTGCATGCCGGCTCCGTACCGGAGTTTGATCTGATCCGCGCGCGCCTTGCTAAAGAACAAGCACAGTTGGATCTGCATCAGGCACAGCGCCGCGTGCTCAAAGCAAAGCAACATATGTCTTTGATTCTTGGTCGCCCGTTGAAACGGCCGATTAACGTGGCACCAATTACGGTGCTGGATCGACCTGACCTGAACGGGCCGATCAAAGACGACTGGATTCCCAACCTTTCTCATGAAGTGCCGGATATAAGTGTATTCGTCGAGCAGGCGCGACGTTTCCGCTGGGACATCAAAGACTTGCAGGCGCAACAACTGATCAATCGGGCGGCGCTGAAAAACGCCTTCGCCTCTGCCGCACCGACACCGCAGTTGATCTTCGGACAGTCAGTTTCCGGCAACCAACCGTCAGGTCCTAAATTTGCCGCCACATTCTTCACTTTGACCGCGCCGGTTCCTATCACCAACGTCAACCAGGGAGACATTGAAAAATTCAAGGCGACGGGCAAACAACTGCACTGGGCGATGGGTGCTTTGCAGAATCAGGCTGACACTGAAGTTTCTGCGGCATATCAAGATCTGATGACCTACAGAGAGAGAATTCAGCTATATAGAGAGCACGTGTTGGCCGACTCGCTTGAATCGGTGCGCCTGTCGCGTCGCAGCTATGAAGTGGGATACGCTGACATTACCACTGTAATTCAATCTCAACAAGCCAACTTTCAAATACAACTTCAATACGTGGCTGACGTTCAAGCGTACCAATATGCTTACATCGCGCTTGAGCAAGCAGTCGGCATGCCTTTGCAATAGGAGCGGACCATGGCAGCGAAAAAACGACCGGGCTTCAATATGGCGCTAGCGCTGGGGCTTTCGGCATGCTGTGCAACGGCGGGTGACGCGGCAAGCTTGAGATCCTATCCAGGAACCGATGCGCCACTGCTCAATTTGAATATGCCGCTCAATTCGATCGGCAATCTGCCGCTGCCGAATGGCCGTCTGGAGCTGGTCGCTAACGAAGTGCATATCGACGCAGTGCCCGAGGGATTGTTCGACTCGCGAGTGGTGATCACCGGTGTGATCGTCCAAACGACACCCATAGATGAAAAGTCGTCTTCGATGCACGCGCTTGTCTATTTCTACGCAGGCACTTGGCTCAACTCGCTGCACGTCAGACCGATGTCCGAGCTGATTCATACTGTAGATGGAAAGATCTACGACGGACAAATCGTCGGCGGTGACGAAAAATCGCTGTCCATCAAGCGTCCGGACAAAACCGTCGCCACGATCGACTTCCGGCAGATAGGCTCAATCGATTCGCCCAGAGCTTACTGGCTGAACATACCGCTGAGAGACGTTCATTCGACCTCGGGCTACATGGTGGCACAAACATATAGCGCTGATTTTGCTCCGACTGTCTCGACCCGCAACACGGTCTTGGCCTCCAACTCGATGATGCACCCGTTTTTACTGGGTGATGAGCGCGGTATCAAGAATGGCTCCCTGGCAACTTATGCGCTGGCTGACGTTGCCATCTTTTTGTTGCCATTCATAGCAGTGCCGATTGTATTCGACAACCAATACAAAACTCAGCACCAACTGCTGAGCCAGACCAACTCCGCCGCGGCAATTCAATCTCAAGAAGTACAATCACTGGTCAATCGCTTCGGCTTCTAGCTTGGCTGTAGCCGAATGTGTGGTGTGGAGTGCGGACCCGCGCAAACCGAACTGGAGGTCAATCCGTCTAATGGAACTTGACCACCCCTAGTGATGCTTGCTGGATGTCCGCCTGTTGGTTGTCCGCAGTTAGTGCTCCGGCCACAACAAGGTGCCGACGAGCCGTCGGTCTCCCGACCGGATTGACTTTTAAGAGGAAATCTCCGGCGCAAAAAGTCAGCCAAAGCAAAAGCGCCGCACGAAAATTCTCGGCACGACTGACATGACAATGTCTATCGAGCAAGAACGCCGTGGCGGCGCATATGGCCATGAGCCATCAAATTGCTAAGAGCTCAAACGCTTACCAGCGACCGCCGCCGCCGCGTCCGCCACCGCCATCTCTGGGTTTGGGCTGCGACACGTTGACTGCAATTTGCCGCCCGCCGACTTCGCGACCGTTCAAGCCTTTGATGGCTGCTTCGGCGTCAGCCTGGTTTGCCATTTCTACAAAGGCAAATCCGCGCTGGCGGCCTGTTTCACGATCTTGCGGAATCGAAACCGAAACCACTTCGCCGTAGGCGGCAAACAGTTCCTGCAATTCAGCTTGGGTGGTTTTAAACGAAAGATTGCCTACAAACAGTTTGTTATTCACTTCTTCTCAACCTCTTTCGACCGCACATCTCAAAAAGTTGAGAACATTGGTCCGACTGGTACGGTTACATAGTATGGCAGGTCCGAAACTTGCCATATTTAAAAAGCGATTTACCTGCCCAGGAATTTATCCGAGCGCGCCAAATCCAGCACTGCGGCTGTTGTTGTTTGCCCACGAACTCAATCGTTCGTAACATTTGCCACTTTATCGACACAGTCGCCTGTTTCCCCGTCCATTTTATTGGCTTGCGCGCCGAACTCCTTGGTTTCTCCCATCGACGGCTCCTCGCCGCCTTGCCTTCGCTGCTAGTTTCGATTCCCTTCATGCAGGACGTCGCCGTTCGCTGCTCCTTCAGCCTGGCCGCTCAGGTCATCGCCACCAAAATCTTCCGGAATGCGAAACCAGAAGGTGCTGCCTTTGCCTTCTTCGCTTTGCACGCCGATCGAACCACCATGCTTTTCGGCGATCGCTTTGCAAATCGGCAATCCCAGCCCTGTGCCACCTTTGACCTTGGCATCGGCAGATTCCACCTGTTGAAATCTCTCAAAAATGGCTTCGAGATACCTTGGCGGTATGCCCCGTCCCTGGTCGACCACTTTCACCTCGACAAAATCAGGCAACTGTTTGGCAGTCACCCGCACCTTTGCCCCCGGCTCGGAAAACTTGACCGCATTGGAGATCAGGTTGACCAGCAGTTGCACCAGGCGGTCACTGTCGGCGAACAGCTCAATTCCTGTGCCGCCATCCATCTCGACGGCGACATCGCGCTTCTGGGCAAAGATTGATACCGCATTCAGTGACTGATCGAAAATCGCTTGCAAGTCGCACGGTGCCTTCTGCACCGAAATCGTCCCAGATTCCAATTTTTCCAGGTCGAGCAAATCATTGATCAAAGCGATCAAGCGCTTGACGTTCTGCTCTGCTTTGTTGGCTTCGTTTTGCGCAGCCGGACTAATTTCACCGAATGCCCCCATCGACAGCAACGTGCAAAACCCGCTGACCGAGGTAAGCGGGGTGCGCAGCTCATGGCTGACCATAGCGACAAACGCCTGGCGCAGGCGCTGAATTTCGTAGCGCTCGGTCATATCCAGCATGATCACCAGATCGTCCTCTCCCATCTTCAACGGCGAGAGAGTCAGCTGCACCGGAAAATTGTCGCCCTTAACCCGCACGGCCATCACCTCGATGATTTTGGCTGTTGCTCTGGCTCGCACATCGGCTAAGAAACTATCGGCGCTCTGATCGACAGCCAGTGGAAACAAGCATGAGATGTGCTTGCCCGTGATCGTCGACGATTCGCCGAACATAGCTTCTGCAGCCGGATTTAAATTCCTCATCGTGCCATCGGCGCTCATCAAGATCAATGCCACAGGCATCTCGTTCAGCACCGCACGCACGCGCTTTTCCGTGGATATCAAACCTTCATGCTGTTTGCCCAATACTTCAATCAACTCTGACAAGTTGTTATTGATCTCGGCGATTTCGTCGTCGCCTTCAATCGTCCTGACTGTCTTGCCGACTTGTATACGGCGCGCGTTTTCCAAGAGCGCGTCCAGTCTCGATGAAACGCGGCGGGAGCCGATCAGGGCGATCGCAGCGCAGACGATGGCGGATATAAGTGCTGCCACGAAAACAACAGTAACACTGCCAGAGAGGAAAAACGCGGCCGCCACAACGAACAATTGTCCGACGCACAGCAGCACAACAAGCATCGCCAGCGGTTGTCTCTTTCCAGAAGGGCTAGGTGATTTCAAGAATGTACCCGACACCATGGACGGTGCGCAACAATTCGCCTGACGGATCTACCTTTTTCCTGATGCGCTTGACAGTGCTGCGCAAGGCTTCGGCGGTGGCATCCGAGTCACTGGGCCAAACGCGCAACAAAAGCGCATCGGCAGTGAACACCTGATTGGGGTGTCGCATCATGAATTCGAGCAGTTGAAACTCTTTCGGCAACAGTGAGATCGGTTGACCATCTTTGACGACGCGATATTTGGATACATCGAGTTGGATGCCGGCTCCGGATAAGACGTTGTTGCTCGAGACGGCCGGGCGCCGCAACAGCGCCCTGACCCGCGCGCCCAACTCGCGCATGTTGAACGGCTTCGTCAGATAATCATCGGCGCCGCTGTCAAGCCCGCTCATTTTTTCGTCGATGCCACCTTTGCCGGTGAGCATCAAGACTGGCGTGGTGCTGCCCGTTGCCCTCAGGTCGCGCAGCAGTTCGATACCGGTTTTGCCCGGCAGATCCCAGTCAAGAACAATCAATTCATAATTGCCGCATTGAATGAGACCTTCGGCGTCGGCACCACTGAACGTCGTTTCTACCGAGTGATGCTCGCACAGAAGAAACGTCCGCACCAGATTGTTCAAATCTTTGTCGTCTTCGACAAGAAGAATCTTCGCCACAAACGTCCCTCGCGCCTCTTCCTGTCTTTTACCCTCTTTCTCGTTTGACTGCAACCGCCGGTGCCCGATTTCATGTTTCCAGTGTAGAACCGATGAGAATCAGGTATAGAACAGTGTGAGCCTGCGGGCTTCCGGTGGATTATCAGACGATAGTGAGACGGCATGGACGACGGCGCCGAGCCTCAGGACGACCTGAAACGCGAGATTAGGGCGTTGCAAGCACGTCTGGACTCACTGGAGCAAGAGGTTTCTCTGCTGCGTGCGGCCAAGCAAAATTTCGATCGTGAGAATCAGGGTAAGGACAGTGCGGCGGAAACGGCCAAGCCGGCCGCCGACAGTCATGGCCCCGCGAAGCCGCCCAATGATCCGCAGGGAGCAGCGAAGCCGCCGGGCGAACACGTGCCGGTCGAACAAAAATCTTGGCAGAATGTCGATCCGGGCGTCGTGATTAAGAAGAGCGCGCCGACCAAACCCGCGCAAGAGGCGAAGCCGCTTCCCCCTATGCCGCCGCCGCCACCACCGCCGCCGCGCAGCAGCGATGCGGGTGTCGAGCAGTTTGTCGGGCGCAATCTGCAAAAGTTCGGCATCCTCTTCGTGGTAGTTGGGTGTGCTTGCGCGATTCTCTATTCGTTTCAATTCTTCAATGCAGTGATGAAGATTACCTGCGGAGTGATTGTCAGCGCGCTGATGATCGGCGTCGGCAGCTGGCTGGACAACAAGGAGGTAGAGGGTGAGAAATGGTACGGACGCAGTCTTGTCGGCGGCGGCTGGGCGCTGTTGTATTTCACGACATATGCGGCGCACCACTTCGAATCAGTGCGTGTAATTCAAGAAGGGCTCACCGATCTGCTCCTGCTTATGGTGATTGCCGCCAGCGCCATTGCCCGATCGCTCATCTTCGACTCGGAGGTTTTTACCGGCTTTACTTTGCTGCTTGGATTGATCACGATCAGCGTCAGCGATGTCACTGGCTTCAGTTTGCTGGCTGTGGTGCTTTTGGCGTCGGCACTAATGTTTCTCGTGGTGCGCAAGCGATGGTTTGGACTTTTCGCTTACGGCATGACACTTTTTTACGGCATATACTTTTTCGGCACTCTGCCCCAAGTGAAGACAACCGGCGATCTATCCGGCTTCTGGCTGACATTTTTCTGCTCTCTGGCTTGCTGGATCATCTTCAATCTGACCATGTTCTTACTGGGATTTGACGAAGACGAGCATCATCACCGGATCCTGGCAGCGGCGACCCTGATCAATTGCGGCGCTTTCGTGCTTTCAATCTCGTCGCAGATGCCCACCGAACTGGAGAAGTTTCGTCCGGCTTTACTGGGTTCTCTCGGTATTACATACGCCATCCTGGCGTACATGGCTCATGCCAAGAAACTGTTCATGTTGCGCAGCGCCAACATTTATTTGGCACTTTTGCTCTTGACGACGGCGCTAATGTCGACTTTGACCGGCGCCACCTTAGAGATGATCACGTTGCTGGAAGTACCCGCATTGGTGGCATTTGGACTTCAGTACAAATTACTGCCGCCCCGCAAATTTGCCGTCGTGCTGGCACTCTACAATCTCTTGGCGGTGTGGGGTTATTTTTTCTCGAGAAACGGCTTTGCTGGCGGTGATCCGGAAAACATTCTACTTGGCACCACAGCCATAGTCTGTTTTGCCGGAAGCGCTGCCCTCTATAAGTGGCCGATGCTGCTGCAGGGTGCCGGCGTGAGAAACGAAGACCCCTTCCACTTCTATATGGTGATGACGGCGTTGATGCTGACTGTGACAACGCAGGAAAACGTTCCCCAGAATTTCTTGGCACTGGCGTTTGCCGCCGAGGCCGTGGCGTTTGTGCATATAGGTTTCTTCTTGAAGGACCGCCCGCTGCGAGTTGTCGGTGGATTGAGCGTATGCGTCATGTCCTTCGTCGCATTGCTCCTGACCGTGGGCACGTGGGAAACTGTGCCCACACTGCTGGTGGTGGCAATCCTTTTCTACCTGGGAGCGCTGTACCGCGGGCCGGAATATCACGAAGTGCTGTGGGTGGGCATCATGTACCGAATTGCCGCCACGCTCTATCTGACGGTATTGCTGGGACAGATTCTTTCTTCCGGCTGGCTCTCGATCGCCTGGGCGTTCGAAGGGCTGGTAATCTTGTTCTGCGGCTTCCAGTTCAAAGACAAAGTCATGCGCATCATGGGTTTGAGCGTGCTGGGCTTGACGATTGCCAAGCTCCTATTTGTCGATCTGGCATTCGCTGAGACGATCTATCGCATTCTGTCCTTCATCGTCGCCGGGTTGGTTTTGATTGCCGCATCAATGGGCTATCTCAGATTGGCAAAACCGCCCGCCTCGCCCGATCAATCCAGCGACGCCAAAACGGACTCGCCCCAGCAACCGGACAAACCGGCGGAAACAGCGGCGCCCGAACGGCCAGAAGGCGGCAGCACCTAGCGGTAAACCTGGTGAAAATCCGGTAGTCGCACCGGGTTGAGCGGGATATAACAACAGGATTCGGGAACAAGGCTTGCATCAAGCCATGAGAATCAAGGAACGAGCAAAAGATATCGAGCTCAAATGCACCTGTGCCACTTGCGGGGGCGGGGTATCCGAGTGCGCCTGCGATCAGAGTGCTCCGGTAAACAGCGATCATAGCGTTGCCGCTATCCAAGCCGGTTCGGACGCGCAATCTTTGGCACTGACGCCAGAGGCTCCCATGCCTCTTACCGCTCCGCTCGATCGACCGGAGTCAGACATGCCCCTGGCTGCTGCACTCGATCGACCGCAGTCAAACAGTGAAGCGGCGGCTCAGCGTCCCCGGTTTCCCGCGCCCACTGGCGTCGAGCTGTTTAAGTGGCTCCTCAGCGCTAGCGTTTTGTGCCTGCTGATTGTGGCCACCGGGGCTTGGATGCTGAACTGGCGCCCTCTTTCTGGGTACAAGTTGATGCTGCAAAACTCGTATGCCTACATGCACGAGCCTTACCACACAGACCAGGCGATCAACTTCGCAGAACAGGCGCTGCGTCAGGCCAAACGTCAGCATGCCCCAGACAACGACATGGCGGCCATATACCATCAATTGGATCTGGCTTATTCGCAGCGCTTTCGCATTCGCACACACCAGCTCAGTCCCTATCCGGCGGCGCTGCACATCATCCGGGCTGGACCAGCATCGCTGACATCGCCGAGTTACGGCGGTAATTACCGCGTCCATTACCGCCACCAATAACAACGCCACCGCCCTAGGTCAACATTCAGCGGCAAACGCCGGGAGCCTGCGCCAACGCTAACCCCGAGGCGTCACGTTTTGCGAATATTCGCATTCAAACGCCTGGGTCTAAGGCGATTTGATGTATAAATGTCGCATGATCCCAGGCAGCAAAAACCTGACGCACATGGCTAAGCGAGTCCTCGCCACCCTGATGCTGCTTGGTTGCACGCAAAACGCATTGGCCGGAGACAAGGAAACAATGAGCAATACGGAAAGAAACGCAGTGAGAAAACCGGTAATTGGCATCAATGTTGATATCGAGGGTGAGAAGCCCAAAGAAATGAAGGTGCAAGAGCTGTATATCAAGGCGATCGAGAATGCCGGCGGCATTCCCGTCTTGCTGCCGCCGGTGGCGGCTTCAGACCTGCCCACCTTGTTCAGTCGCATCGACGGCATCATGCTGATTGGCGGTCGCGACTACGATCCGGCGCTGTACAACCAGAAACCTGATCCCAGCACGTATCAGACAGACTGCCTGCGCAACAAGTTCGACTATTCGTTGATCGGCGGCATCCTCAATCAGACGACCATTCCTTTCCTCGGCATCTGCGCCGGCAGTCAGATTCTCAATATCGGTCTGGGTGGCGATTTGATCCAGGACATCCACACGCACGACCCGAGCAGCAAAATCCTGCATTCCAGTCCGGAAGGATGGACCAAAGGTTTCAACCGACACATCGTGAAACTGACACCAGACAGCAAGCTGTATAAGATTTACGGGAAAGCGGAGTTCGATGTTCCCACTTCGCACCATCAAGTGGTAGACAACCTGGGCAAGGGGCTTGTGGCCGCCGCTCACTCGGAAGATGGCTTCATCGAAGCGGTCGAGCTGCCCCAGGAGCGCTTCGTCATCGGAGTGCAGTGGCATCCGGAACGCGACTACGAAGGCAATGCCCCGCTTTTCAAAGAATTCGTCAAGGAAGCTGCCAACCATCGCCAGACCAACGTGGCAGTCGACAGCCACCGCGACTCAGAGCTGCTCAAACCGGCCCCGGCAGTGGCGCGCTAATTTCATCTAAGACGGCTGGTAGCGAAGGCAAGCTACATGGGCGCACATTACGATCGCGGACTGCTGCTGTACCACTCGAAGAAATTCAAGCTGGCGGAAAAGGAATTTCGCGATGAGTTGGCTGTTTATCCTCAATCATCGATTGCGCACGCGATGCTCGCGCTCAGTTTGGTCGCCCAGAGCAAAGGGCAGAAGGCGCATCCCGAGGCAGTGAAAGCGGCTCAGTTGGCGCCTGATTCATACTACGCGCAGTACACACTCAGTTTCACATTCGCGGCCACGCACAAGTTGAACGAGTCCGAGAAGGCGATTCGCGAAGCGCTGCGCTTGTCGCCGCAAACGGCATATCTATTTGCCCGCGCGGCTGAGATCATGTACTTCCGGCGCAAATTTGCCGAATCGCTCGAGGTTGCCAATCAGGGTCTCGAGATCGATGCCAATCACGAAGATTGTCTGGTGAAACGGGCATCAGCGCTGGTGATGCTGCAACGCCTCGATGAGGCGGATGAAACAATTGCCAGCGTCCTGAGAATTTCGCCGGAGAATGTGCAGGCTCATATTGAAAAAGGGGCAGTGCTGTTGCGCAGAGGAGGCGGTCAAGAAAAGAAAGCGTTCGAGTGTTATCGCGAGGCTTTGCGTTTGAAACCCTCATCAGAGGCGGCACGCCTCGGAGTGATCGCCGCGCTGAAATCGCGCAATCCGCTGTTCTACGGGATCTTGCGTTTGAGTTTTTGGATGAACCGGATACCACCGGTAGTGACAATCACCGTTGTTTTCCTGGCGTTTAACATTCCAGGATTGAAAACTATTGCTTGGGTGGCATGCATCGTCATTGTCATGTTGGAGTACGCGTTTTTGCTCATGGCCAGGTTTGATCCGTTTGCCAGGCCCTTTCTCAAATCAGTCACAGTCGTGCCACCGGAAGAACGCAAGCGCAGGGTGCGGCTCTACCTGTTCGTCTTCTCGCCAATAATTGTCGTGTTTACCCTGCTGTTCGGTTTTCTGATATACGATGCATGCGATCATTCGCCGGCAGCTTTGATGGCACATGCCAGGAGGGGCAACCAAGCCGGCAATCCTTCCGCCGCGAAATATTATTATGATATGGGGGCAGCCGACGCCGAAAAATATCTCGATTTATCCCAGCCGGCACGTTCTGAAACGCTGGTCGACTGGCTATTGACTGAAGCGGCGAAGAACAACTACCAGGACAGGGACCGGGTGTTGCAGCTCGCCCTGAAACAAGCGCAAAAAGATCTCGATGCCGGTCGGTTGGCGCAGTGCCAGAAGACCGCCGGGCAGGCACTAAATATGGTGCCAGACTCCGAGCCGATGTACGCAGCGCTGACCAAGGTATTGAAAGACTGCGAAAGCCAGCGCAACTGATCACAGTTTGATTTCTAGTGGGCGAAATTGGAGCGTGCGCCAACCAGCCGGCGGGCGCGCACCGATTCAGCCAATCCATCGAGCACGCGGACGCTGTCTTCCCAACCGATGCATCCATCGGTAATGCTCTGGCCATAAGTGAGGTCAACACCCTTGCGCAGATCCTGCCGGCCGCCGACCAGATGACTCTCGATCATCACCCCGACAATGCGCATATCACCAGCCTGAATTTGCGAGCCGATGTCCGCACAGATCTCGATTTGCGCTTGGGCCTTTTTGCGACTGTTGGCATGGCTGGCGTCGATCATCAGCCGTTGCGAAAGTCCTTCTTTGCCGATTTGCGTGCACGCTGCTTCGACGTTTTGTGCGTCATAGTTCGGTTCTTGTCCGCCGCGCAAAATGATGTGACAGTCCTCGTTTCCGATCGTGGAAACGATGGCTGAGTGTCCGCCCTTTGTCACCGACAAGAAATGATGTGGCTGCGATGCGGCTTTGATGGCGTCGATGGCGATCTTGATGTTTCCATCAGTGCCGTTTTTGAAACCGACAGGACAGGAAAGACCTGATGCCAACTCGCGATGCGTTTGCGATTCGGTCGTGCGCGCTCCAATCGATCCCCAGCTGACCAGATCGGCGATGTACTGCGGCGTGATCATATCGAGATATTCGCAGCCGGCCGGCACACCGCTCTCATTAATATCCATTAGCAGTTCGCGGGCGATGCGCAATCCCTTGTTGATCTGAAAGCTGCCGTCCAGGTCCGGATCATTGATCAGCCCTTTCCAGCCGACGGTCGTGCGAGGTTTCTCAAAATACACGCGCATGACAATTTCTAACTCCGCCGACAGCCGCTCGCGTTCCACCTTGAGGCGCGAAGCGTATTCTCGCGCAGCAATCGGATCGTGAATCGAGCAAGGTCCGATCACCACCAACAGGCGGTCGTCGGCACCGTGCAAAATGCGATGAATCGCCTGCCGCGCATTGTATGTCGTGTCAGAAGCAGCTTCTGTGCAGGGAAACTCGCGGGTCAGATGCGCGGGCGGCGCCAGCTCTTTGATCTCATTAACGCGGAGGTCGTCGGTTCTGTGCTTGGTCATCATTAAATGATCTCCAGATTCCCTTTTGTAATCGCTCCGTCGGCTTCGTCCCTCGCCTCCTGCGCTCTGTTCATCCGCTTCGGCTGCGACGGCTCCTCGCCGCCTTGCCTTCGCTGCATGTTTCGATTCCTTTTTGTAGTCGCTCCGTAGGCTTCGTCCCTCGCCTCCTGCGCTCTGTTCATCCGCTTCGGCTGCGACGGCTCCTCGCCGCCTTGCCTTCGCTGCATGTTTCGATTCCTTTTGTCATCGGACGCGAATCTTTGTTGTTCGCCTTGTCCACAAAAAATCCATGAATAAACCATGGGCACTCCAGATTTCATGCCTAAACTCTCAATCATCAAGCAACACAGACGCGCAGTTGCTTGATCTTACTAAGCGAAAGAAACAGTGCTCGCAGGAGAAATCAACCATGAATTCGGATGTTTTCTTTGGCCGCTACCGTGTCGCGCTGTGGTCTATTGCGGTCGTTTCGACATATTGTTGGTACAGTTTATTGCAAACCGCGATGAATACGAGCACAGAGCCAGCGGATGTTGCAAAAAATGATGTTGCGCACGTAACGAAAGTTGCGGACATCACCAAGACCGGCGACGCCAACCAAGCCACGGCGACGATTGCCAGGCATCTCTAACTTTACACTGCACGCCTGAAGGTTCTGCCGGCCCCGAGAGTAATCGAAGGGTCGGCAGAATGCATGCCGTTTCGCTCTTGCTGCCAGCGACTAATTTGTGGTGGAAAAAGATGCGCTCCCCGTAATACTTCACCGCAAATGATCCTGATTTTGCTACAGTTTGGCGAGCTGGTGAGTGCATGTGGTATCGACAATGTCCGCAACTGAAACGCAAGAATGCAATGACGGTGCGGCGACAGAGACGCCGGCTAGATCAGTCGCTGCCACTGGAGCGAGCGGCGAGCCGGCAGATCAGCTGGAGAAAAAGACTGATAGCAAGGTTATTCTCGCGTACACAGCCTGCGCGTTAATCTGGGGCACCACCTGGTACGCGATTCGGGTGTGCATCGGACCGCAGGGATATCCAACGTTTCCTGCCGCCGCGTTGCGTTTCACCATCTCTTCGTTGGTGCTGGCAGTGGTTTGGTTTTTCTACCGCAAGCAGATCAAACAACCGACCACCAGGGAGCTGTTCTGGATCACACTTGCTGGTCTTCTAAGCGGTGTGGCATATGGTTTGCTCTACAGCGCCGAGGAGAAGATTGCCGGCGGACTGGCAGCGGTACTGTCTGCCACGGCACCCTTGATTGCGGCGATCATGGCGATGATGACGCGTACCGAAAGGCTTTGCAAAACCACTATATATGGTTCGCTTGTGGCGCTCGTGGGCGTAGCGACAGTGTTTCACGACCGCATGCAAGTCTCGACGGCCCAGGCTTCGGCGGTGGGAATCTTGCTGTTCAACGCCTTCCTCAATTCCTCGTCGAACGTGGCAATGAAGCACAACGCGCAACAAACAGCCGCACTGGCGTCGAACACGATTTTCTTTCTCGCCGCCGCAACGACGTTATGGTTTACGGCGGTAGCGGCAGGCGATTGCTCGATTCCGTCGCCGTTGCCGGTGGTACCAACTATCGCTCTGATTTATCTCACTTTATTCGGCACTCTGGTGGCGTTCGCCTGTTTCTTCTACCTGCTGCGCTCGACCAGACTATCGAACGCCATGACTCTGGCGTTCGTCACCCCAATAATCGCCCTGATCGTCGATGCATTCTGGGAGCGCAACGTGACTCTGACGATGGAAAGCTATGTGGGAATCGGGATCGTCCTGACAGGCGTAGCAATTAGCGTCTTGCTCAAGGGCCGCGCCAGCTGAACTCAGCCATTGCCACCTGAAAGCTAAACCGATATCGGTTTAGCTTTCGGCACTGGTGCGGCTTGGTGCGGATCGTCCGATCGCACGAGGGTATCTCCGACTGATGGCTTATTGACCATCAAAACTCGAACAAAATATGGTCAATAAACCATCGTTAGCCCTTCACATCCTCACTGATGGCTAATTGACCATCAAAATTTCGAAAATATCCATTAGGTAGCGAAAAATCCGCAATGCAAACTGGGATCAGTGCCGACCGGCACAGCCCCAGCGGCGAAAATTTCTTTTGTGGTTTCTCAAACCCACAAACTATGCCGGCGACTCGTTTTCAAGTACTGGTGCGAATTTTGCAGCCAAATTCCCCGAAAGTGCCACGAACATCTCACGGCCATATCACAATTCGCCAATATTCTAAGCATGTACTAAGCCCTGCAATCTATATTCGAAACGCACCGAAGTTCCTGGTCTGTTGCTTCCCTATTTTGTCGCGCCCACGGCGACACCCTGAAGGCCCGCAATGTTCGACAAAGTCACTGACAAAGTGCGCGAGGCACCGCCTCCCAGTCTGGCACCAACGCAAGTAGGTACGGACGGCGAAAAAACTGCGGCACATCAAAAAGAGACAGAGCGCCGCGGCAACGTAGTCAACGAATCATTCTCGATACCGGGCGTCACCAAAGCAATCCTCGAGCACCTCCATATTCAAGGCGCACCCCCAGAGCGGGCGGCAAGCACTCACGTCGGCACGACCGAGGTGATCGCCGCCAAAATGGACAAAGTGGCCGACGGGCGGGACCGTGGGCACGGCGATAAGTCCAGCGGCATGGGCGAGGTCAGCCAACTTTCCAGACGTCCGCCAGGCGGGGAGGGCACGCAAGAGCTTCCGCAATCAGCCAGGGCCGCGCTCGATCGGCTGATTACCACGCAGAAGCAAATGGAAAGTAACCCGGGCAGGGAAGGCAGCAGCTCCGGGGATCAGTTGTTTGTTGCCGCCAACAAGAAAGAAGACCACAACGAACATGACAGAAACGCGGGCGGACAAGACGTAGGTAAAGCCTCGACTGAGCAAGACGGTCACCACCTGGCCTTTCGGGGAGCTGCCGAGACATCGTTGGTTAGCCTCAAGCTGCAGCAAATTTTGGACAAGCTCAGCAACGGTCCGATCGGATCGACAATCTTTACCCACAAAGATATCGAGGCCTGCTTCGCAGTCCAATCACTGACCGGACATATCGTGACGAACTTCCAACAAGAGTTCGCCTCGGATCGACCGCCGGAGCCACTAGGGGTAGATAAGCTGGCTATTACAGAACGCGATGGGCGAATTCTTCTCACCACTCCGGAAGGTACTGCCCTCGTCAATAAGCAAGGCAAGCCAGTGATGGCGACTGAGTTGGGCTCGTACCTGCAGAAGGACGGAACCGTCATGGTCGACGGACAAGGACACCTTCATCGCCCGGGAGACACGCAACACGCTCGTCCCGCGCAGCAAGAGCAACTGACTGCCGCCCACAAGAAGGAAGCGGAAAAAGTTCGCGTGCGCCAGGAGATGGAAGCGACGTTGGATTCCGTTGCCTCGCGCGACAGGCTGGCGGAGTCGATGCGAGGTTCTCGCCCGGAACTGATGCAGGCATTGATCGAAACAGCAGAATCGAGCGTGCGCAAAGCGGATGAAGAAAAGGTCAGGAGAGTCGAAGCACTTTATCTTGCTCGCCGCATCATGGACGATAACGAAATTGACGAGATCGCTGATTCTGAATTCGAAGTCGACGCCGAAGAGGCCGAAACCCGTCCGGATCAAAGCTCCAGTGACTGCTCCGTAGAACCACCCGGCGAAAGTGAGATTGAAGAAGGGCTCGACGGCGACAGCCAGGAAACTGACGATGTGGCAGACTACAGTCAAAAAGAAATTCTGCGTCAGGGACAAACAGCCATTCTCACACAACAAGGCAACAACGCGGCGCAGGATGATGAAGACAAACAACAGCCGCAGAATGAACCTAAACAGCAAGCGCAGCCTCAAGCCAATGAGCCGCAGCCAAATCAATCACAGACAAATCTGCCTCAAGCCAGTGAGCCGCAGCCAAATCAATCACAGACCAATCTGCCTCAAGCCAGTGAGCCGCAGCCAAATCAATCACAGACGAATCTGCCTCAAGCCAATGAGCCGCAGCCAAATCAATCGAATCGATCACAACCTCAATCCAAAGATTCGCCTGCCAATCGCAAGGAACCGACCCAGTCTCAAGTGCATTTAGCTACGATCGAACGGCTGTTGACTGATCTTTCAGGTATCGTCGCTTCTGCGTCGGTCAAGTACGACAGGAAGGTGGAAGCGCCAAGCACCCAGCATCAATCCGAGCCTGCGTTTGCCTCACACCGCGAACCGCAAGCCGACACAGTGCCACTACCGGTGATGGCGGCTCCGCAGCGAAGCGCTCGCCCCGAGCCCATGCAAGCAGCCCCGTACGATATCCATTCCCGTGCAGACTGCTCGCAGGTAATGTACCGAACAAACATCGGCGAGATCATCTCAGTCAGCGCCGCGCATGTCGTCACCAACATGTTCTATTAACAAAACGGCGCACCCAGGCTGTACCGGATGCGCCGCCGCAATCAAATTTTAGTCGCTCCGTCGGCTTCGTCCCTCGCCTCCTCCGCTGTTCATCCGCTTCGGCTGCGACGGCTCCTCGCCGCCTTGCCTCCGCTACGACTTCGATTCCTCTGGTCGCTCCGTCGGCTTCGTCCCTCGCCTCCTCCGCTGTTCATCCGCTTCGGCTGCGACGGCTCCTCGCCGCCTTGCCTCCGCTACGACTTCGATTCCTCTGGTCGCTCCGTCGGCTTCGTCCCTCGCCTCCTCCGCTGTTCATCCGCTTCGGCTGCGACGGCTCCTCGCCGCCTTGCCTCCGCTACGACTTCGATTCCTCTGGTCGCTCCGTCGGCTTCGTCGGCTCCGCTCCGCCTCGATTATTTCTTATGCATTGCGAAGAGTGACAGCAAGTTGCCGTCGAGGTCTTCGAACTCAACGCACATACCGAGTTGATCCGGCGTTTCGCAGACCACTTGCGGCGTTTTGAGCACTTTGACACCGTTGCTCTTGAGAGTTTCATACGCTTCATTGACATTGTCTACGTTGAAAACGGCGACTGTGCTGTTGCCGCGCTTCACTGCTTTGGTGGCGTCAGTTTTGTCTTCGCCATGCAATGCCAGAGTGGTATTGCCTAAGTCCAGCTCAACCCAGCCAGGGACTTCGCTTTTAACTTTGAATCCAAGAACGTCTTTATAGAACGGGAGCGCCCTTTCCGTGTCGTTGACGTATACGATTACATAAGACAGAGAGGATACCTTGAGACTCGATTTTACCGGCATTGCGCTGCCCTCCCATTGATGTGGCGGAGAAAACATAATACGCAGCAAGCAAAGGCATCGTGCAAAACAATCCGAAAATGTTAATGCCGTTTTGTCATTAATCTTGCGTTGGCGGTCTCACCCGCCGGCGGAAGTCTTCGGTCAAATAGCTGGCGATAATCGCCTCGTCGGAAATTGTCGTATTGGTTGCAGGCAGCCCGGCGGCGGCATTAATTGCCCGCTTGCACGCGCGCAGACTGCCGGCCACATTTCCCGCGATCTGATCGGCCAGTTCCATCACTTCAAAGCGCAATTTGTTTAATTCCACCGCCCGGTGCAAATACCCCAGGGCTGCTGCTTGCATAGCGCCGACTGTGGCACCGCCGAGCAAAAGTTCTTTAGCAAAGGTAATACCACCGGCAGCAACTAATCTGCCGATCGTGCGATCATCGAGAAGCAAGCCTAATCTTGCCACGGGAATGGCGAATGACGAAGCCAGGCTGGCAAGACGGAAATCGCATGAAGTGGCGAACAAACAGCCGCCGCCAATGCATGATCCATGCACCATGGCGATTGTGGGAAGTTCGCACGCCCACACCGCTTCCAGGCATTCAAGAATCGCGTGCCATAGCTCGCGCGCTGATTCTGCATTGTCGATCTTTCTCAATTCTTCCAGATCAGCGCCTGAGGCAAACGAATCGCCGTGACCGGTGAAGATGATCACGCGCGCGCCTTCAGCTTGCAGCGAATCGATCATCTTCGGCACCGCGCGCCACATGCTGAGAGAAACAGCGTTGTGCAAATGCGGCCGATTAAAGGCTATGAACCCTTTGTCACCGTCTCGCGATACCAGTATATCTGAGCTCAACCGGGCGCCTTCTAGTGCAGATCGATCTGAATTTTTTCGCCTTCTTTGAGATTGTGGCGCTGCGCATAACCGCCGTTAACTTCCACCACCTCAGACACTTCCAAACCGGTGCCGCCCGGATAGACCGGACAATCAGCTTGGTTTTCCGACTTGCATGGTGGCACATCGTGGAAGATCTTTTCGATCTTGCCGTTTTTGATGAACAACATGTCCAGTGGTATCAACGTGTGATACATCCAGAAATTGACCTTCTGCGTCGGGTGAAACAGAAAAACCATGCCCTGGTCTTCCGGCAGAGACGTGCGATACATTAGTCCGCGCTCGATCTCTTGCGTCGACGCGGCCACTTCTAATTTGATTAAGTTGTCACCGATTTTCGCTGTAGGCATCTTTGCATCCGCGCCGGCGGCGCATTGAAAAACGATTGGCATCACTAAAGCCGCAGCCGCTAACGCGTAAAGCTTATCACCGGAAATAAATATTCGCTCCGTCGGCTTCGTCCCTCGCCGACTCCGCTGTTCATCCGCTGCGGCTGCGACGGCTCCTCGCCGCCTTGCCTTTGCTGCTTGTTCGAGTTTCGGAATTGTCATAGCCACCACATTCTGCTCATTCTGCTAAAAGGGGTCTGTTTGTAGAGAAATTGTACCGTGTCCATGATGATGCCGCGTTTGCCTGCGTAGGAGATGCTGGTCACGACACCGGCGGGATCGATTACGGCGGAGACGCCGCTATTCGTCGCCACGACCATGAAGCGACCGTTCTCGACGGCTCGCAATGTGGCAGCGGCCACTATCTGCTTGTTGAGCGAGGCATTATGAAAATGATTCCAGTCAGAGACGTTTACAAGCAGCGATGCACCGGAGCGCACCTCCTGCGCGACCAGATTGGGAAAGATTACTTCGGTCGAAATGGAAACTCCGATTTTGCCGAAAATACTGCCCAGAAGGTCGGCTGCATGTATCTTCAAGAGTGAATCGGTGGCCGTCGGCGCACTGGACGTCAACTGCGTCGACAACTGTCCCAAGGGTCCCCAGGAAACAATCTCACCAAACGGCGCCAGCCGCTGCTTCACATACAAGTTGTCCGGCGGCAGAGGCGAGGCGATGATGCGCGCCGCATTGTAGAGATTGTCCGCGACGCGCTCGACGGTGCCCGTCACCGCCTCTTTCTTTTCTGCCAGGACTATGCCTTTCAACTTGCTCAGCAAAAGGCCGGGACCAAATTGCGTCGTGTCGACGGCACCTTCCGGCAGGAACAGCATGAGGGCGCCCGTGCGCGTGCCCAACTGGGCATAGCGGTTGGCGATCTCCGTCGGGCTGGCTGTCTTCAATTTACGCTCTTCGATCGAGACGTTTCCCTGCAGCACCGCTATTGGTATCGACGGTGTCTGCATCCAAATGTGGTCTTCGTTTTCAACGCGCGTTTCCATACCGATTTGACGAAGGTCGCGCGCGCCCCAGGTGGCACCGCCTGCCACCACTAGTAATACCAGCGCCAGATCGACCCAGGTGCCTACACGAGGAGAAATCTGGTCGCTGCGCACCGGCAACTTGGTGGCCAATGGCGTCAGCTCGAAGAACATGGCCGCGACGGCACAGTTGCACATAACGAGGAGGTAGTCGATTATGCCTGAGCCACCGAATTTGGCCAGCTGAATCAAGTCGACCAATTGATGTTGCGTGTATGCCAATTGATTGACAGGCATGCCGAGAAAAAGCTGCGATGTCGCCACCACCCAATGCATGAAGACCCAAATCAGCGGAACGCTCAGCAAATATGGGAAATATGGGCGCTGCACATGGGCGAGAAAGCCTGAACGCAAAGGCAAGCAGTAGACGAGCCAGGCGAAACCGGCTAAAAGCAGGGCCTCGTGCGCCGATTCCAGAACCCAGACCAACCCCACGGCCTGCACGGCTACCCAGTCATCGATGCCCAGCCAGCGCAGGGGAAACAGGCCGAGATACCAACTGAGCGCCACCAGATAATAGCCGAGCCCGAAGAAAAGCCCGGTCATCGTCGCTTCCAACTGCGTGCGCGAGGCGCGCACCAGCACCAACAGTGGTGCCAGACCGAACCAAGCCACCCACCAGAAATCAAAGCCAGGAGTGGATATACCGAGCAGCGCGCCGAAGAAGAATGCAAACGGACCTTTCTCGAAAAGAGAGAATCGTTCCAGCCACCCCATGGTGGAGGCTGAACGCGGCATCAGAGCTAGCTCACTACTTTGCATTGCGGGGCGCGGAGAATGTTACACTATGGTTAACAACCGGCGATATTTGCCGAGCATATCTAGAAAGGTCCTCTTACGAACAACGAATCGACCATCCGCATCCTGGGTATCGATCCGGGAACAGCCACCGTCGGATACGGCGTTCTCGACGTGCACGGCAGGGGCGGAGAGTCAATCAAGTACGTTGCTTCCGGCATCATTCAGACCTCAAAACACAGCCCGACAGGGGCGCGACTCAGTATTATACGGTCTGATCTGATTTGTCTTATTAAGGAATACGCGCCCACGGTGGTTGTAGTCGAGTCGATATTCTTTTTCAAAAACGCCAAAACGCTAGTGCCGGTCGCTCAGGCACGCGGCGTCATCATCGAAGCGGCGTCGTGCATGGGTACCGAAATCGTCGAATACACGCCGATGCAGGTCAAGCTGCACCTCACCGGGCACGGGCGCGCCGACAAACGCATGGTCCAGGATATTATCGCCAGGTTGTTGGGGCTGCCCGACATCATCCGCCCGGACGATGCCTCGGACGCCTTAGCCATTGCCGTCTGCCACGCCCGCCTCTCACTGAACGGCGCTTTAACGCTGACCGGCTGAGCACCTGCACCGGATGCGGTGCCAGACCGTGACGCAGACCCCAAGCGAGCAAAATCACTCTTCCGGTTAGTACCGGTTATCCCATATGGGGGTGCCGGGGAAATCAGACACCTGTCACGATGGAATTGGGCGGCTAAAAATATTCTCTCAGGGGGACGAGCGAAGATGCTCAGACCCTTGTTGCTGAAAAACTGCCTGGAGCACAGACCAATCACAGCGGAAGCCATTGGTAATGACTTTGTAGCGCAAGCAGTCGCACTCAGAGGGGGAACGGATGGAAATTAAGAAGATACTGGTGGTCGATGACAACGAACCGATTCGCCGAATCGCCGAAATATCCCTCAAACAGGTGGGAAATTGGAACGTGAAGCTGGTCGAGTCGGGAGAAGCGGCACTAAAAATCGTGCAAGAGGAAAAATTCGACCTGATTCTGCTCGACGTGATGATGCCTAATTTGGACGGACCGACAACATTCGGGCGGCTGAGACAGCAAAACTGCCATACACCGGTGATTTTCGTCACTGCCAAAGTGATGAAACAAGAAGTAGACGCGTACTGCCAGCTCGGTGCGATCGGCGTCGTCACCAAACCATTCGATCCGATGACTTTGCCCGACGAAATCAGAGCCATTGCGCGCAACGTCGTCCAATTTAAATCAGCCGAGCCCGCAGCATGCTAACCAGGCGCTTGCCAAAGTTGACACCGTGGTTGAACCAGTCGACGTTGTTGACCCTGGTATGGATACTCATGCTCATCGCAGGGCTGGTCGTCACTACAGGCTATGACCATCGCGCCGGCACCGCAGCCGACGCCCCGAGAAGTTGGCCGCAAGGCGCCTCGATCGAACCGAATCACGACGGAAGCACGATAGTAATGGTGGCACATCCAAAGTGCTTTTGCACGCGGGCAAGCATCGCTGAATTAGCGTTGATCATGGCGCACAGCAATGGTCAAGCCAAAGCCATCGTTTTGTTCATCCGCCCGGTCGGGTTTGACCCTGACTGGGAGCGCACGGACATCTGGCGCAGTGCCACCGCCATACCGGGAGTAACGGCAATCTCTGATCCGGACGGCAAAGAAGCATCAATGTTTGGTGCGGCAACATCGGGTCAAATGTACATCTACGACAAAGCCGGCAGGCTCGTCTTCGATGGTGGCATCACGGAATCACGGGGACACGAAGGCGAGAATGCCAACTTGGATGCGGCACTGTCGGCGGTGCACGGTCAAGATTCGCTTCTCAGCACAACAGCAGTTTACGGATGCCCTTTGAGATCTCCGCACGACAAGCAGGTAAGCCGCAAATGAGCACTGATAAGGCGAGCCAACGGGCAGAAATCCTGTTTGCTCAACATCAGCAAGAGTTGTTTATCCGCACCGATCGGTTGTTCGCCGTGCTGCTCTTTTTCGAGTGGTTGGCAGGAATCGCGGTTGCTCTGTTCATTTCGCCTGTTGCCTGGGCCGGCTCGACGACCTCCACGCATCCGCACGTATGGGAGGCCCTGATCATCGGCGGCATTATTACCAGTTTGCCGGTCTACCTTGCCTGGCGAGAACCAGGGCGCTGTCTGACGAGGCACATAATCGGCGCCAGCCAGATGCTTTTCTCGGCGTTGTTCATCCACCTTTCCGGCGGTCGTATCGAGACACACTTTCACGTATTCGGTTCATTAGCAGTGCTCGCCTTCTATAGAGACTGGCGAGTGCTCGTCTCGGCTTCTGCAGTAGTCGCACTCGATCACGGTCTGCGCGGTGCTTTCTGGCCGCAGTCGGTTTTCGGCGTTCAAGCGGCCAGCCTCTCGCGAACACTCGAGCATGTTTTTTGGGTTGTGGTCGAAGACATATTTTTGATCAAGAGCTGCATCGATCAGGTTTCCGAGATGCGCAAAATTGCCATGCGGCAGGCAGAACTTGAAGAAACGAGGAACAATGTCGAAGCAGTGGTAACCGAACGCACCGCCCAACTGCGCCAGAGCGAACGCAGGCTCGGCACCCAACACCAGGTTTCGCAATTGCTTGCTGATTCAGATTCGCTTTCGAGTTGCGCATCGAAAGTTTTGACCGAAATTTCAGAAGGTATCATGTCCGAAACAGATGCCGCCTGGAGTGCCGTATGGATTCCGGATCGCGCCAATAGTAAGCTTCAATTGACAGCGATCTGGCATGATCCAAAAATTAGCTGCGAGATATTTACAGAAGCATCGCAGTCGCTCTCTTTTGAACGCGGCGTCGGATTGCCCGGCAAAGTCTGGCAGTCGGGGCGGTTTCAAACTTCACGCGACGTCGACTACGACAACATACGCCGCCACAGCGCTGCCGCCGAATGCGGGCTGCGAATGGGTTATGCTTTCCCGGTAATTCTCGAAGGCAGCGTGCATGCCGTGATCGAGCTGTTCGTGCGAGAAGACCACGACTGTCCTGAGGATCTCACCTTGATCCTGGAAACACTGGGAAAACAGATCGGTCAGTACATAGCCAGAAAACAATCGGAGGCAGAAAGCAAACAACTGGCTAAAGTCGTTGAATATTCCTGCGATGCAATTTGCGGCATCAACGCTGATCGAGTTATTTCATCATGGAACAGGGGCGCAAAACGACTGTTTGGCTACAGTGCCGAAGAAGCAATTGGTCAGGACATTGCCTTGCTTTGCGGCAATGATGAATTCATCGCTCAGTTAAGACATGCTCTTTCTGGACAGCCGGTAGAAGGATTCGAAACAGTTTGCCTGACTAAGAACGAATCCGAAGTAGATGTCTCCATGTCCCTGTCCCCGATATACGAAGGGGAACACGTCGCAGGCATGTCCGCGATTTACCGAGACGTTACCGAAAGAAAGATTGCCGAAAAGAGAGTGACCGAATTCTACTCTACTGTTTCCCATGAATTGCGCACGCCGTTGACTTCGATTCGCGGTGCGCTCGGTTTGCTCGAAGGCGGCGTCATCGAGGCAGGGTCTGCCGAAGGTAAGGAAATGATCCAGCTGGCGCGCACCGGCTCCGATCGCTTGATCAGATTGATCAGCGATATATTGGACTTGAGAAAGATCGAAGCAGGACGGTTCGAACTTCAGCTCCAACCTGTCCAAATCGATCAGCTGGTCTCAGCGGCCTTAGAGGGAATGTCCGGAATGGCTGTAGAGAAAGATGTATGTCTGGTCTCGAATGTGACCGATGACACAGCCATTTCATGCGATTGGGACCGCTGCACACAGGTACTGACCAACCTGATTGGTAATGCCATCAAGTTTGCTTCCAGTGGCACCAAAGTGATTGTCAGCACGGAGGCGATATCTCCGGAGCGAATCAAATTCAGTGTCACCGACAACGGTCCTGGAATCAGCGAAGCAGATATGCCGAAACTTTTCCAAAAGTTCCAGCAAATAGATGCGTCCGACACGAGGCAATTGGGTGGAACCGGATTGGGACTGGCGATATGCAAAGCTCTTGTAGAGCAGCACCACGGTACGATAGGCGTACACAGCGTTCCTGGGCATGGCAGCACGTTCTGGTTCGAACTGCCCGTACGCCAACCGTCAGAACAGGAGGCATCGCAGCTGGTGGCATAAAAGGAAGCAGACGTTCTTTTGAGGATCAGACAATCTTCTCGCGAACCGCTTTTACCGCAACTTGAGTGCGATCCGACACGGACAACTTTTCTAAAATATGTCGGACGTGCGACTTGACGGTTTCGCTGCCATTTTTGCCTCCATCAATTATCTGAGATTACAGTCCTTATGCTTGTTGATCATTCAATCTGCTCCAAGACCAGTAACAAGCGCTGGCTCACTTCTTCCATTGATTGCGGCCGCGCTGCCGGTTCTTTTGCCAGCAAATGCTCTACGAGCGCGATTAGATCAGGCGGAAATCTGCCGGCCGGATAAACCGAGTTCATGAGCGGTGGCATCATGTGGATCTGTCTTGAGAAAGTTTCCATCACTGTCTCGCCCCTGAACGGATTGACACCAGTAAAACACTCAAACATCAAACAGCCGAGGGCATATATGTCGCTGCGCTGATCCACAGCTTTGCCAAGGCTCTGTTCAGGAGACATATAAAGCGGCGTACCACAAGCAAGAAATTTGTGGGTCGTTTCAGCCTGCGAAGTCATTTCGCGCGGCACAATTTGAGCCAGCCCGAAATCAACAAGTGTCACTGTTTCATTTGGCTCAAAACCACTGATCAATATATTGCTCGGTTTGAGATCGCAGTGGACTATGCCTTTCGAGTGCGCTGCTACCAAGCCGGCGCATATTTGAAGGCAAAGTCCGACGAGACGACGCACAGACAGCGGTTTTTCGTTTGCCAACATACTGCCCAAGTCTTGGCCGGCTATGAATTCCATTACCAGATATGGTTCGTTGTTTGGGCTAATGCCGAAATCATATATGGTGACGATGTTCGGATGCTGCAAATTGGCTATCGCCTTCGCTTCGCGTTGAAAATCTTGCATCGACTTCGGGTCTTCGGTCAAGTCGCTGCGCAGCAACTTCAGCGCCACATCTCGCTCGATGTATAAATGCTTGGCTTTGAACACAGCACCCATGCCGCCGGAACCCACTAAATGCTGAACCAAATATTTATCAACAAAGATCTTTTCCTTTTTGAGATCTCCAAAAGTGGCGGCAAACCATTCGTTGGCAAGTCTCTGTTTCGGGCTCTGAACAGTGGCATCAACATCGGGCGTTGGGGCAACAAAACGTTGAATAATGTTGTACATCACAACGGCAATTGCCTCTGCACTGGTATGCAAGCGCTGCGCTATTTCAAGATTAGTCTTTCCTTCTTTTATTAGTGTCAGAACTTGCAAATCCTTGTCGGTTAATGCCACTCCAGCCTTGCCATTACCAGCATTTTGGCTTGATACAACCCTCTCAGCGAGGGACGGATCGAGCCATACTTCGCCACGCATCACTGTGTCAATCGCCATGGCAATCTGCTCTACAGATGCTTCCTTGGCACAATATCCCTCTGCTCCCGAACCGAGCGCGGCAGTGACATCGTCGGGGCTGGTGTGGGATGTAAACATAACAATGCGGGTATGGGGCAGTTCTTGCTTAATTTTCCATGTTGCTTCAATGCCGTCCATTCGCGGCAACCCGATGTCCATGAGCACCACTTCCGGGTGAAGACGTTGTGTTTCTTTTACGGCCGCCTCACCATCTTCAGCCTCACCGACGATTTGGTAACGATTGAGCCGCTCCAGCGACATTTTCAGGCCTATCCGCAGGAGCCGTTGATCTTCAACCAAGAGAAGGGTAGTCGCTTTCAACATTTTGCCATTGCGATGTTATGCATCATGTGAGGCTAGATGGAAGTGTGACTGTAAACTTGGTTCCGTGTTCTGCCTCGCTTGTACAAGTGATTTTGCCGCTGTGGGCTTCCACGATCTGGCGACAAAGATACAATCCTAACCCTGTCCCGGCACGCAGTCTCTTGCCTGATGTACTTTGGGAATATCGCTTAAAAAGAAGGGGCAGCTCTTCAGGTGCGATGCACGAACCGCTGTTTTCGACAGCAATTACCATGCCAGTGTCGGCGGACTGACATGAGACCTCGATCAGCCCACCGGACGGAGTGAATTTTATGGCGTTGTCTAAAAGGTTCTTCAAAACGCGCCGGAGTGCCATTTGATCTGCGGAACATAGCTCTAGAGTTGCCGGAAAAGTCGATCGAATGTGAACGCCTTTGGCTTCGGCCAGTGGACTCATTTGGGCAACGCAGCCACCGATCAGCTCCCTGAGATCAAGCATTTCGAGTTGCATTTGCGGCGAACCTTCTTCGAAACGATACACCTCAAGCAGAGTACCAATTAAGGACAGCAGCTCTTCGGTGCCAGTCTTCAGCATAGAGAACACCTTTGCTTGCTGTTCTGCGAGTGGTCCGAGATGTTCTGCCAAAATCAGTTCCAGGATACGATTTTGTCCGATGAGAGGATTTTTTAAATCATGAGTCAAAGTAGCGACAAAGTCTTCGCGCTGGTTCGCAAGCTTGACGCGCTCAGTAACATCGATGGTGAGAATGATCAATCCAGCAGTGACATCGTCTGCATCCTTAACAGGCCAAATTGTCAAATCGCAAAAGTAATACTTCTCGCGGCCCTCACCGCTGGCAACGCGAAATTCTGATTCGCTGTACGGCACCCCTTGCCTGACGACCTCGATGATCCTCTCGTTAGGAATACCGTCCGGAATTTGAAAAATGAACGTCCCAATTAAATCCTTAGGGTCGATACCAAACTGCTGGCCGAAAACCTCATTGGCTTCGGTGACAACAAGGTTTTTGTTCAGTCTGGCAATTCCTATTGGCGCATTCTCAAGAATTGCCCTGGCGATGCTTTGCTCAGCCTGTGTCGCTTGGTGTGCAATTTGCTCGGCCGCCTTGCGATCCATAAACTGACCGACCTGAGCTCCAAGGCTGGCAAGCATGCTGATCATTTCTTGATCTGGTGCTCGTTGTTTGCGACTGAAAAATGCAATCACACCCAAAACTTGATTCCCACGCAATATCGGAACGCCCAAACCGGTGCGCAAGCCAATTTTATTGGCAACATGCACACGTGGAAAATTCTCCTGGACCCGAATGTCCTCGATCCAAATCGGCTCAGCCTTCGACCAAACGCAACCGGGAAGACCAACTTCCCGCGCAAAAGTGATATGCCTTGAAAGCGCCTCGAATTCCTCCGAATCAACAAGATCTGCGGTATGAAACAGATCCAAGCACTGAAGCGCCCGGTGGTCTTTGCCTACGCACCAAATTTCACCAGTGTCCCAATCCAGCACCTCGACAATTGGTTGAAGTATCTTCGGTGCAGCATCTGCTAACGACTCCGCCTCCGACAATACACGTGTAACTGCATATTGGGCGGAGAGGAATCGCTCAGTTCGCTTTTTCTTGGTTATATCGCGCACGATTGTTGAAGCACCGATTACGGTTCCTGCATTGTCTCTCATCGGCGAGACCGTGAGAGAAACATCGATAATGGCGCCACTTTTGCATTGTCGAAGGGTTTCCAGCTGTTCGATGCGCTCGCCTTTTTTGAGTCTTTCGACAATGGCAGACAACTCGTCGTTCAAGTCCTGCGGCACAAGTTTCGAAATATTCTCGCCAATCATTTCTTCGGCGGAGTAGCCATAAATACGCTCAGCTGCCTGATTCCAACTCAAAACTACGCTATCGAGGGATTTACTGATCATGCCGTCATCAGACGATTGCACAATGGTCGCGAGTTGGAGGCGCTCCATCTCAGCGAGTTTGCGCTCAGTTATGTCGACAGTTATGCCGGTCATGCGCACCGGGCGTCCATCGTCATCGCAAAAAACCTTGCCTCGAGCGGCAACGTAGCGAATGCTGCCGTCTGGCCAGACGATACCGTGTTCGGCAGAGAAATCCGATCTGGCTTCGATAGCAGCCTTGATCGATTGTAGAACTTTCTTTCTGTCATCAGCGTTTATTCGATTCACGTAATCGTCCAAGTGGTCGCCGAACGTTCCCGCTTCGATGCCGAATATTGCAGCAATCTGGTCGTCAGTGGTAATCGCGTTGGTAGCCAGGTTGTGCGACCACACACCAGTTCGAGATGCGGTCAGCGCAAGCTTCAACGCCGCCTGCGCGTCCTTGGCTTGCATAGCGCTTTGGCGCACAGCCTCTTCACTGCGCTTGCGTTCTACTGCGTAGTTAATGCTCCTCACTAGAGTTTGCTCGTTAATGTCCTTCTTCAGAACGTAATCTTGCGCACCCAGTTTCACAGCTTGAATTGAAATATCCTGATCATCTAGACCGGTCAAAACAAGAATTGGAGTGTCAGGGGCGATAGCATTCATAGATAGAAACGTTTCCAATCCATGCCCATCAGGCAACGAGAGATCGAGCAAGATAACTTTGACCCGGTGCTGAGCAATATAATCGTGTGCGGCAGCCAAGCTGCTAACGTGCTTGAGCGAATATGCTTTCGGCGCCAACATTTCTCGGACAAACCTGGCGTCAGCCAAGCTGTCCTCAACAAGAAGGACAACGAACCCATTGACCACTGCTGGTTGATCGATTGTCTTCATGATGGTGGGGGAAATCTGACTGCCGAGAACCAAAATTCATCAAGTGATTTGATGATCTTTGTGAACTGATCGAGATCAATTGGCTTTGTCACATAACAGCTTGCCTGCAGTTTGTAACTTCTGAGAATATCTTCCTCCGATTGCGACGTCGTCAGAATCACTACTGGAATCGAATTTAGACGCGCGTCTCCCTTCAGCTCGCTCAGCACTTCTCTTCCGTCTTTCCTTGGCAGGTTCAGATCGAGAATGATCAAATCTGGGCACGGCGCATTTTCATATTCGCCCTCGCGGTGAAGAAACGACATTGCTTCCTCGCCATCTCTGACAATGTCCAGATCGACCATGATTTTTTCGTCTTTGAAAACTTCCGTGATCAAACGGGCGTCGGCTCGATTGTCCTCAACCAGCAATACCTTGATTATTCTGGTCATGTGGCGCTCCCTACCGTCATCTTCGATTTACGTATAGTAAACAAAAAAGACGTGCCCTTTCCCGGCTCAGATTCGACCCAGATCTGTCCGCCATGGCGACCGACGATTTTCTTGCATATTGCCAAGCCGATACCGCTACCCGGATAACTCTCTTTGGTGTGCAGCCTCTGAAAGATGACAAATATTCTTTCCGCATGCTTCATGTCGAAGCCGATGCCATTATCATGAATTTTGATAAGCCAGAAACTACCTTGATCTTCCGCCGAAATTTCAATCAATGGCCGCTCTTGTGAGCGAAACTTGATGGCATTGCTCAAAATGTTTTGGAAGAGCTGGATCAACTGCGAGCTGTCGCCCTTCACCATTGGCAGTGAATCGAAAATGACCTGAGTGGAGGTTTCCTCAACAGTCACCTTCAAATTCGCCAGCGCCATCTGTATGACCGTTGTGCAATCGGTGTCGCTGAGTTCCTGCCCTTGGGTATTTACTCGGCTATAGATAAGCAAATCGTTGATCAGTTCCTGCATTCGCTTCGTGGCGTCGACGATAAACTCGATGAAGTCATCGGCGCTTTCGTCGAGCGATCCCTTATAACGCCTTGCCAGCAGCTGCGTGTAATTAGCAATGACTCTGAGCGGCTCCTGCAGATCGTGAGAGCAGACATAGGCGAATTGCTGCAGATCGTCATTCGATCTTTGTAACTCGAGCACCTTCTCCCGCAGCAACCCCTCGCTGCGTTTGCGTTCGGTAATGTCGACGACCGATGCCAGCACAAATCGCTCGCCTTCGGTCATCAAAGGATTCAAGCCGATCTCGACGGGAATGAGAGTGCCATCCTTGTGTCTGCCGTACAAATCGCGGCCAACACCCATCGCTCTGGCCTGGGGAGCGGCAAAAAAGCCATCTCTGAACCCTGGATGCTTGTGACGCGCGCCGTCAGGGACTAAAACCTCGATAGACTGATCAAGCAACTCTTCGCGAGTGTAACCGAACAATCGTTCGACTTGGGAGTTAACGAGCACGATCTTTCCAGGCTGATCGACCATAATCATGCCGCTGGGAGCAGCTTCAATCACCAGGCGCAGCCGTTCTTCAGAACGCTTGCGCTCTGTTATGTCGACGACCGTCGCAAGAACAAAAACTTCGCCTTCAGCGCTCAAAGGATTAAGTCCAA
>Ga0206819_10032_pt1 | contig 50883 bp, 27 predicted proteins | sample Alteio_BWOrgCont_87_FD_152855 | JGI IMG/M metagenome (GOLD analysis project Ga0206819, IMG submission 152855) | Enriched cells from forest soil in Barre Woods Harvard Forest LTER site, Petersham, Massachusetts, United States -... | ecosystem: Environmental > Terrestrial > Soil > Temperate forest >... | reverse complement strand
TGTCGCTGAGGCTTGAATAGACTTTGTCATTCTTCCATTCAATGATGGCCGGTCCCGCGCCCCACCAGAGGCTCCCGTCGCGTCCGGCCAGAACAGCCTCCAAGAGCATGTGCCCGGCTATGGTTCCGTGGAGCAATTGGTCAAATTGGTCGTCGTGCCACCGGAACAAGCCCTGGCCGTAAGTGCCCACCCACAATGCGCCGTCGGTCGTTTGCACCAGCGAACGCAATCGGCACTCAGACGGACCCACCATTGGATGATAAACGAGCAGGTTCTTCGGTCCAATTCGGCTCAAGCCGCCGGATTCCGTGCCGCCCCAAAGAAATCCATCGCGATCGGCAAACAGCGCCAGGATGGCGTCGTCCGGCAGCCCCTCCTGTTTGCGCAAGGCGCTGAACTTGCCGTTGCGAAAATAGTAAAGACCTTCGTCCAACGTTCCGGCCCAGACTGTGCCATCCCTCGTTTGGGTCAGGCGATTGAAAACAACTTCTGGCAAACCGTCGTTGGTTCCAAAAGAAGTCCAAGTTCCATTTTCGCATGAGGCCACAAATTTATCGCGCGAACCCACCCATAGGCGATCCCGGTCGTCCACCAGCAGACATCGGGGATCGATATTCGTCATGCCGGCCGGTGAATTGATCGTCGCAAATTTTCCGTCGCGGAAACGCATCAGCCCGTTGTGCAGGGTGGCGGCCCAGATGTTACCCCGCCGGTCTTTGGCCAATTCAAATATAAAAGCTGAGTCCAAGCCGTCGGTCGCTGGTTCAAATTTGCCGTCGTGGAAATGGCTTAAGCCGGTGAAGGTGCCGACCCACAAATCATCGTTGAATCCTTCCAGCAAGGCGCTGATGGAATCACCAGCCAGGCCGTCTTTGACCGTAAAGGTTTGGAACTTGCCGTGATCGTAGCGGCTCAAGCCGCCTCCGGCTGTCCCGACCCATAAAACTCCGTGTCGATCTTCCAGCAGCGCCGCAATTTGTGGGACACCCAATCCGTCCTGCAATCCGAACACCCTGCAACGAACGCCATCGAACCGCGCCAAGCCGGCATCGGTGCCCAGCCAGAAATAACCGTCATGCGTGCGCGTGATAGCGCTGACGGAATTGTGCGGCAACCCCTGCTCTGTCTGCCAGGAACGGATGAGAAAAGGCGGGGAGGTGGCGATGGGAACTTGATCGGCGGCGGCGGAGAACAACCCACCCATTCCCAAAAGGACAAGGTGTCCGAACGCAAATTGGCGCGAACCAAACAACACCGTCGGCATTGCACCATAATTGGCCCGGAAATTCAAGGCATTTAAGGAGCCAGCGGCGAAGCCGGGCCGAGGCAGACTCCCACTGGAAGTGACCGGCTATGGCGTCGGTGGCGCGTAAACACGCACATAATCAACAAGCATTTTATTGGTGCTGGCGGCGAGATTGCCATAGCCATCCTTAGGTTCTTTGCCGGACCAATCGCTGCGATCCACTTCGGACGTGAGCCGGATGAATTCAGGCTTTCTGGAAATGGGCCCGTCCACCGACCACACGAGCTTGTCATCGACATAAACGCAGTATTGGTTGGTAGTCCACAAGAAGCCGTAGGAATGGAACCCCGAGTCGGCGCCAACATCATTGTATTCAATTACTCTTTTCTTGTGGCTTGCGCCGTATCCATCCCAATGGAGCGCGCTGTCCCCGCCGCCGGATATGTTGTTGCCCTTCCTGTCCGAATGGCGATGTTCAAAAATGTCTATCTCGACTCCATTGGCCGCCGGGTCGCCGACCACACCAACAGTCGGCGATTGCAGCCAGAAAGCCGAGTGCGTGCCGCTCTGCGTCTGGAAGGCAATCCGAGCCTCGAAGTAACCATAGGCCCGCTCGAAGGTATGTTGAGTGTCTAGAAAGCCAGTGAAATTGGTGCGGCCATCGGTGTAGGTCGTAATGACCAGATTGCCTCCGCTTTCGCTGATGGCAGCGCCGGTATTGAACGCATTGCCACGCGCCCCCGTGTGAACGTGCCATTGGGAGGAATCCAGTGCCTGCCCGTTGAATTCATCCGACCACTGCAAAGCGTATCCGGGCGGAGGCCCTGCCCATCCGGTCGAGGCGCCCCAGAGGAACACCGCCACGCACGGCCAAACGCGAAATTTCATAGTATTGGAGGAGCGGTGCCACTTGTCGTCATGGCACCGCCTTGACCGTGAAAAACGTGGAAGGTTGCGATCCTGTAATTTTGTTGGTGAAGGAAAATGTTCCATTGGCATTGAACCCGTTGGTGGACAGGACAGTCCATTGGGAAATGGGCAAGGCCAAGTTGGTTGAACTCAAAATAGCGTAGTGGAAAATCGCGCCGCCGTTTTCATTGGTGCCGGTGACCACGATGTTGGTGCCCAAAACGCTCACGCTGAGAATGTTAGCCGGTTCGGTTGGTGCGGTGTTTGTAATGATGCCGATGACACCGCTGCTGTAGAGATTGGTTGTGGTCCAGGCCAGACCGCCGCGCAGGGTGGGCAAATTCAAGGTGGTGAAGGAATTCGTCGGCGTCGAACTCCAATTGGCGATGGTCCATTGGTCGCCCACCTTCCAGGCCGTCATTCCGAGAGGATTGCCAACGTTGAGCACAGTGCCGCCGTTCAAGGTCACTGGGCATTGCGCGATAAGAATATCGGCTGCATTAGTACTGGCGCTATTGTTGCCCAGACCAGCGCCGCTGAAAAGATTTACATTTAACGCGCCATTCGAGTTGAAAATCAATCCGCCGGTGTTCGTGAATGTAAAGGTCACGCTGTTGGTGTGACCGGCATCGCCCACGGCCAACGTGCCGCTGACGGTGACACTGCCGTTGCTGGTGAGAATGATACCATCGCCGTCGAGCGTGCCGCTGACCCCGACCGTCACCGCGCCGGTGCCCAATCCAAAGCCATTCGTGGTGTCAACTTCCAGCACGCCAGCCGAGATTGTGGTAGTGCCCGGGTTCCCGCTGTTGTCCCCGGTGAAGACTTCGGTACCCGCTCCGACTTTGACCACGTCAACCGCGCTGCCGGCCAAGTTTAGCGCGGTGCTGCCGCCGCCTTGATAGTAAATGATATTGGAGATCATGCCGGAAAAGACGCCCGAACCGCCATTATTGCCGATGGTCAGAGTCTCCGTCACGACACTGTTGTTGGCGCTGGTAGTCACGAAACCGCTGCCGGTCAGGGCATCAATAGTGACGGAAGGATCCACTTCGAGGATGGTGTTGGTTCCCACGTTAATGGTGTTGGAAGGTGCGCTTGCTTCCAATTGCAAGATGGTCGGATACGTCCCATTACCTTGGACCATGGAAATGCTTCCGGTGAACGTGAAGGGACCGGACCATATTTGTTTGCCCCCGCCGGCTGCGGTTACGTTGCCGGTGCCAGCAAGGCCGGTGAGTTGGAGCGCGGTGTTAAAGGTCGCCATGTTGCTGAAAACCACATTTTGGTTGAGAGTGATTGGGGAGCTGAAAGTAGCGGTGCCGCCGCTCTCGCGTCCAATCATGACGCCACCGGTTCCGTTGGAAGTGACCGTAACCGCATTAGCCACGACAGCCGAATTGTTGAGGAGGAGAACGACCTCGTTGGTGCCGGTGTCAGAATCGCCCAGCGTGATGGAGCCGGTGCCGAACGCGGTGTTGGCTCCGCCGGAAATGGTTCCGGCACTGAGGATGGTGTTGCCGGGATAGGTGTTTGGTGTTTGCAGGCTCAACTCGGCCGTTCCTCGTTTGAGAAGCGAGCCCGAGTCTATGAATCCTCCGCTGGTGGAGGAGAAAATGTAGCTATTCTGGCTGTTGGACACCAGCATGGTGCCGGGGCTCACATCCCCCACGATATTGATGCTGAAATTAAACGCGCTGTCGTTGAAAATAACATTGTCGCCATTGAAATAGTACTCATCGGTTGTTCCATTGGTAAAAAGCCAGTTCGGGGTGGTTGACACATCCCAATTTCCGCCGTCCTCTCCCGAAAAGACCAGCGTGGCTGCGCCGGAACCGCTGGCAGTGAAGCTGACCTGCACCACGCCCGGAGTAGAGACGGAAACCACACCCGGATTATATGCTACGCTGGGGGCGATCACGTTTAATCCCGAAGCGTTGCCAATCAGTGAACCCGAGTACTCTATCAGTGTGTAAGGAACATTGGCCGCAATGCCATTGGTGAAAAGAGCCTTGGTGTTGATGGTGGTTACACCCTGACTCAAGTCCAAATTGCCTTTCACCACGATCAAATCGTTGGTGCCGGAACCGGCGGTTACATTAGTGCTAAGATCAAAGGCGATGGAGCCATTGCCGGGAACGAAGTTACTGCTTAAGGTTAACGTGCCAGCCACACCTGACGCAGCCACGCTCAAAATCGCATCCTGCTCCAGCGCCAGGCTGCCAATAATGTCAGCCCCAGTAGCATTGCTGACTCCTCCGGCTTGCAAGGTCTGTGCTCCATTCACCCCTATCTCGTAGGGCGAACTGCCATTTGTGTCATTGTAGCTCACATCCAGAGTGGAACCGCTGGCCAGGGTGATGGATGGTGCCACTATGATTTCGTTGTTGAGGATTACCACGTGCGCTAAATTGGTAATCAATTGAGCGCCGGGTATGTCATTGACCTCGCCGCCAAAAATCCAGGTGCCTGGTCCGTATATGGTGAGGGTCACAAGATTCTGCGGCTGAGTGCCGGTTTGAATATTCCCCATGATGTAATTGGTGCCGGTTGAAATACCACCGAGGCGAAAATTCCACGGGTTGACGCCGTTGGCAGACCCGGTCTGCACAGTCCAATTCCCGTCAAAAGTCAGGCTGGAGTTGTTCGGGCTATTGTTTGAAAAAGTAATGAAGCTGGTCGAGGTGGCGGGATTGTGTTGAAAGGTAAATGCGCGTGTGGTGGAGCCGCTGCTCGTGCCCAAATACCCCAGATAGGCCTGGTAGGATGAGTCGTTTGGGCCGACGGTGATAGTTCCAGTGCCCGCCCCGAGAGAACTGTTCTGGCCGGCGGGAGCAAGGGAGTAGAAATACAAGTAGCCCGATTCAAAACTGATCGCACCTGTAAAGCTGTTGTTCGTGTTCGAGAGATGGACTACGCCTTGGGCGGTCGAGCCGGGCGTCTTGAGAATCCCGCCGGTCCCGGACAAAGCGCCGGTGATATTGAGAATGTCAGCCGAGGAGCTTTGGAGAATCGAAGGCGTGCTGTTCAAAGTGGTGTTAATGGCCCAGGTGTTCGATCCGCTCGCGTTGTCGGTGATGTTGCCCGCCAGGGTCAGCGGATTGCCGTTGATGTTAAAACCGGCGCTACTAAAGGTGAGCGTAGTCATGCTCAATCCGCTAAGGTCGTTGGTATTGTTTTGTTTGGTCGTGCCGGAGAAAAGCAACGAACCGCCGCTGACCGGCGCGGACGCATTGGTCCAGTTAGCCGTGGTGCTCCAGTTGCTGTCAGCACCGGCGCCATTCCAAGTGAATGTCTGCCCAAACAAGGGGCTGGCGGATCCCCAGAATAAAGCAGCCAAAGCCGCAAGTAGTCCGATGCGAAACAGAGCGCGATTATTTCCAAGATGATGACGAACTTTTGTCATAAAACTTTAGGTGGTTTGGTGCGGGCGGTTTTAGTTTTGTTTGTATGGTTGGGGTTTGGAGTAATATATTCGAAAAGCTGTGCTCAAGGTCTTCATGGAATCAAAGGGATGGTTTTAAACTTACCATCGCGGCAGGCGTTTTCATTTGCGCCGGCAGGTCAAGTTGGTAAGCGTAAATCATCCACGTTGAGTTGTTCCAAGAAGAGAGGAAGCGCAGATTCTCCATCTTGACCCAGTTGGCGGAGCCATCGCAACAGACTTCATTGGCCCCGTCAGGGTAGAATCTGCCTGGTCGCTGGTGCGGAATGTTTCCCGGACTGCCCCACGGAGAACCGGCCGGATGCTCCGTCGACCAGGCCACCCCATCCGCCGCCAAGACCCAACCGGGCTTGGCAAGGGCGAGCTTGATCGGGCTGTACGAAGGGCCTTCGTCTATGGAATAGACGGGGTTGTACCAGAAAGCTACTCCCCCGTAATATTGATAACTGATGCTCCATTGGTTTTCCAGCGCGTCCCAACTCGGCAGGCCATTCTTCAGTGAAGGACAAGCCCATATAGAGGAACCATTGGTCTGCGTCACCGACAACCCCAACTGTGGAGTATTGCCCGCCGCAGGTGGATTGATGGCTAATTGCACATAAGGTCCAGGATCCGTTGGCGGTAGCTGCGGGCCATTGCCGTCGCGGGCGGGCAGAACGTAATCACTATTGTCACCTGCGTAAACTGTGTCGCCGATCCCGATTTGCCGGAGGTTGTTAGAGCAAGAAGTCTTGATGCCTTGCGCTTTGGCCCGTGACAAGGCCGGCAGCAGCAGGGCGGCCAAGATGGCGATGATGGCGATGACGACGAGCAATTCAATCAACGTAAACGCTCCCCTTTGGCGGCGCCCGAAATTATTGATCCATTTCATTCTTCTCAAGTCACAGCAGAATCCAGCGCGAATAACTGGAAGATTTTTATTCACAATTTGCAAATGCGTATAGGGCATAAACATGCCCTAAAGCGCATTCCTCGATGCCTTACGATCAAAGCGGACGGTTGCGCGAATGCAAAGCGCCCCGAGCCGGAGCCACTTACCAGCCAGGAGGCTTTGCATAGTGTGACGATGCCAATGCTTCGGGCGTTGCTGGGGCATCGTACAGATTTGATTCCAAATCCAAACTCGCCATAATCACGAACGTGAGAACCAGCGCCAAATGCATCTTTAGCTTCACGTTGGCCATCGTCATCGCATTGCTGGCGGAGACGCCCGCGATAGCCCAGACGGTGGTTTGGAGTGGCTCTGACGCCAATCGCAATGTAAACACCAATTGGAATGATGCGTCCAACTGGACTGGCGGCACTCCCGGGCCGGCCACAAATATCTGCTTTTACGACACGGGTGCGAACGCCGTCCAGGGCGCTGTGGACAACATTGTGAACGTCAACACGACGATTCTCTCCCTGCAATATGGCAACACGAACGGGTTCCACACGACGCAAATTGAAGGGGGCGTGACCCTCACCGTATCCAACAATGCGGCGGCCACTTTGGTGTTCGTAGGAACCGGCACGGACAATGGCGCGGGCCAAATGGTGGATGCTGTGGTGACGGGACTTGGCGGGCACTTGGTGGTGGTCGGCACCAACGGCGGGTCAGTCATGATCATTCAACAAGGATCCGGCAGTTCCGGCACTCATAATGCGACGCTGAATCTGGCCGGGTTGGACACCTTCAACCTGACGGCGGGCCGACTGTTGGTGGGTGGCGCTCCTGGATCATCAGTGAATGCCAGCAATTATTGCAGCGGCACACTGATCCTGGCAAAAACCAATGTAATTCAGCTCAACGGCTCCACGGCCCCTGCTCTGGACGAAGGGGACGCGGATAATAATGGCGCCACCCAGTTGTTGCAGTTGGGCCAGACCAACGCCCTGTTCATTGACAGCATGACCATCGCACACGCAAAAGCCACCGCAACCCTGCAGTTTAATCCGGTGTTTGCCGCCAGCAACGCCACGCTTTACCTGCGAGGCAACACAAACTCGCGTGTGACAACCCTGGCGATTGCCGACTTTTCCCCCCAGACAACGAGCGCATCCACAACTTACGGCATCATGGATTTGAGCGGCGGCTTGGTAAATGCACAGTTGAACACTTGCTCGGTCGGCATTGGCCAGACCGGCGCCGGGATTGGGACGGCTACTGGCAATTTGAGTATGGGAGCCGGCTTGTGCAACGCGAACATACTAAATGTGGGATATGTCAGTATAAACAGTGCTGTCGGTAACGTGACGGGCATCGTGAATGTGTCCAATGGGACGCTCGTAGTCAACAATAGCTTAGTTCTAGGCTATAATCCCGGAGCATCAGCCACGGCTTCCGGGACATTGAACATCACCAATGGCGGCAGCGTTCTGGCCAACTCCATCACAACCAGCCCGAGCGGCGCCGCAAGTTCCATCAGTTTGACCAATGGAACGCTGGTAGTAAGCAACACGATGGGTTCGGCAGCCGCGCCCGTGACTTCCTTGAAAGTTTTCGACAAGTCCACGCTCCAATTCTCGGTTTCCAGCAGTGTCGCCGTGGCCCAGGTAAAGAGCCTTTCCAGTGACAGCGCAGGCACGATCAACATCGCCTCGTTTCCCAATGTTACGAACTATCCGTCCCAACCTATCCCAGTGCTTTCTTATCAAAGCGGCGGCAGTTCAATTTCTTTCTCTCTGGGCACATTGCCGGGCGGTTTCAATGGTTACCTATCTAACGACAACTCCAGCACGATATGGCTGGTCGTCACCAATGGCCCCAGCCTTTTGGGTCTGCAATGGGTCGGTGGAGCGAACAACCTCTGGGATACAACCACCTTGAATTGGACGAGCAACAGCATCGCGGTGCCCTACCATGAGAATGAGGTGGTTGCTTTTGACGATTCGGCCCAAACTGGCACCGTCAATTTGGTTGGGACTTCTCCGCACGCACCCTATGGCTGGACGGTAACCAATAACGCCTTGAACTATACTTTTTCCGGGAGCAACAGCATTGGCGGATCAGTCGGCTTGAGCAAATTCGGCAGCGCCACATTGGTCCTTTCGGAAAGCGGGGACAGTTTTGGCGGCGGCATCACGGTCAATGGCGGAACATTGATTCTCGACGAGGCCGCCAGCTCGATTTCCGGAGGGATCAACATCGCTGCCGGGGCCACGGCTCAAATCGGCAACAATGACGCCAAAGGGGGCTTGCCAGCCGGCCCGGTTCTTGACGACGGCATTTTAGTTTTCAGCCAATCTATTACTAATCTTGTGTCAACGACGATTTCCGGAGGCGGCGCATTAGTGCAGCAAGGCGCTGGTACGCTTGATCTCGCTGCCTCAGATGGCTATACCGGCAACACGCTCGTTTTAAACGGCACGCTGGCGCTGACCGGGGCCGGCTCCATTTCCTCGAGCGCAAATGTAGTCGTCAACAATGCGAAACTCGACCTTTCAAGTGTTACAGGAACTCCTGTCCTTGGCAATTTGAACATGACCAATGGGGCTATCACTGTCGGGGCGACGACTGTTAATGTAGCAAGTCTGGATTTGGGTGGTTCGAGCAACACGATCAACGTCTCTGCTCTACCGGGCGCCCAGTTTACTTACCCGACAAATTTCACTCTGCTTCAATCAGCCAGTGGCATCAAAGGGTACAATTGCGTCCTGGGGAGACTCCCCGTCGTCAATCCCCCGTACGCTGGGAATCTCAGCCAGAATGGAAACGCCGTCGTGCTGACACTTACCGCAGGGCCGCCGGCCGTGGTCTCCTCATCGGTGAGCTTCCCGTCCACGAATGCCGGAGTGGTCTTAAACCCCGCGTTCTGCGGGCTCAGCTACGAAAAATCAGAATTGACCGGAAATCTATTTGTCTCCAACGACACCGCGTTGATCAATATGTTCAGTCAGATCGCGCCAGCGGTCCTGCGCGTCGGCGGTAATAGCGTTGATACGACGTGTTGGGGCGGCATATCGAACGAAACGCCGATCACCGCTGCTCAAGTTGCTGCGTTTGCAGGCTTTGTCAAAGTCCTGCCCACCAATTGGCACGTCATGTATGGCATCAACATGTCCGTGAACTCACCCACCAATTGCGCCGCAGAAGCGGCCTATGCCGCCCAGTTACTTGGGTCGAGCCTGCTAGGCTTCGAGATCGGCAACGAACCGGATTTATATTACGAGAATGGCATCCGCCCGAGCAACTACACCTATGCACAATTTCTTGCGCAATGGCAGGCGTTCGCCGCAGCGATCACCAATGCGGTCCCTGGCTGGGCCAACACGAATGGCGGCGTGGGTTGGGTGTTCACGGGGCCGGCCTCGGCGGACAATACCGAGGGCTACACCGTGCCTTTTGCCGAAAACGAGTCAGGCGTCAACTCAATGGTCACGCAACATTACTACCGGGCGAATGGCCAAAGCACAAACTCGACGTTGGCGCTGCTGCTGCAACCGGATACAAGCTTGCCTGGCACGGTTAGCAACATAGTCACGGCCGCCACCAACGCCAAGCTTCCATTGGGATTTCGCATGAGCGAATGCGGTTCCTTCTACAATGGCGGCGCTCCCAATGTGAGCGATGCCTATGGAACCGCTCTGTGGACCCTGGACTTCATGTTCACCATTGCGCTCAAAGGTGGCCAAGGTGTGAATTTCCATGGTGGCGGGGGAGGTACGGGCTACACTCCCATCGCCGACAATGGCACCACCGTACTGCAAGCCCGGCCTGAGTTTTATGGGCTTAAGATGTTTTCGCTGCTGCCCCACGGCCGCGCCATCCCAGCGGTCGTCTCGCTTGGCACAAACATAAATTTCACAGCCTATGGTGTTCAGCAGACCGATGGCTGGATCAGTGCTCTACTGAACAATAAGGAAACAAACGATGCGGTCCAGGTGACCATCAATTTGGGGTCGAATGTCACCGCCATACAAACTATAGAATTAACCGGGCCCGCACTCGACAGCACTAACGGGTTTACTCTCGGAGGCGCTGGGATCAACCCGGACGGTTCCTGGAGCGGTGGCGCCCAGTCCATGACTTTTACAACTAATGGTCAGATCACCATCACCGTGCCGCCCATCAGTGCAGTGTTGTTAAACCCTGTCGTGCCCGAAGGCACCCACATTCTGTTTAGGGTCACTGGCAACCAATTGGATTTAAGCTGGCCGTCGAATTACACCGGCTGGCTGCTGCAATCCAACGCAACCGGTCCGGCGGCCAACAATGCCTGGTTCCTCGTGCCGGGTTCGGCTGCAACTAACAGCGTGCAAATCCCGATTAACTTCAGTAACGCGGATGTGTTTTTCCGCATGGTCCAACCATGATTCAAAATCAATTTAGGTTCCTCATTTTGATGTTCCCTGTGCGGGCCCAGTTGTCTCAGATGGATTATTGTTGTTGTTCACATACTTGGCGTCGGCAGCCTCAACTGCTTTGCCCCGTTCCGACAGCAGAGCTACAAAAGGGCTTCCATCGAAAGCCTTGAGACCGGAGACAATGGTGCCTGCCACCATTTCTGCGCCCGGCCCGTAAGTATGGTTATGGTCGCTGTAGAACTTGTCTATTTGCTCGCGCCCCAGAGCTTCGTACTTATCGCCGCAAAGGCTGGTGAGATCGAGCACTGGCAAGCGCAGCCGTTGCCCAACCTCTTTCGTCCATCGTGTGAACCGGCCGTTACCCGTGCCGCGTTCGATTCTGTCCTGCTTTGGATCATAGTCGGCGGGCAACGGAGCAATGGGTGTCCCGTCTGCGAACTTGACCTTCGGATTGGTCCAGATGTTGCGCACGGTGACCGTCAGCAGATAGACGTGCGCCCCTTTTTCCCGTGCGCTAATGGCCATTTTGGCCAAATACCACCCGTAAGTATGCACGGGTTGGCCGTTCCGCAGCTCTGTTTCGTCGCTTGATCCAGGGGGCGTGCTCCCGTCATTGATGCCAAAAACCAGAAGCACGAAATCGCCGATTTTGATTTCTGGCAGCACCTTCGGCCAGTCCCCGTTGTAGTAGGTGAGACTCGATGTTCCCGCATGCCCCATATTCTTGACAACTACTCTCGCCGGATTAAAAAACTCCGCAAAGGCCGTGCCCCAGCCAACCAAATTAGCACCGTTTTTTCCCTTGCCGGAATTCTTTGCTGTCGAGTCCCCACAAACGAAAATTGCCGGCTTGGCCACAGCATCCTCCGCTCGCAAATTGAGCGCCATGCCAAGCAGTGCGAGAACCATGAACGAAAGCAATCTGGTTTTCATCGAAGATCGACTCTCTCAATTCCTTGGCCTCTTACGGCGTCGAACGAATCGTGTTTGGTTAGCAGCAAACTTGTCTCTGTCGATTAAAGGTTGATATTTATCCGATCTACTGTGTCAAAAGAAAATATCCGGACTGGTTGGTTCCAATGAACCAGCCCGCGGCTTTGATGAACGGGTCGGTCGGCGAATTTTGTAGTATTACGCCCTGGGCCGTCAGGTTGGCTTTGGCCCCGGTGGGCCGGAAGCTCAATGAAATGACACCGGTGGTCGGCGTGGTGGTGGCGGTCAATTGGTTGGTGGTAGTCGTGGCGAAGGTCAACTTGTTCGAAATAATGGACACGTTGGTATAAACCAGATTGATGCCTTGAGCGAGATCAACGATGGATAAGGTGCCGCCCGTCACCAAGGTATTGGTCGTCGCGGGCACATAGGTCGAGCCGAGAATGTCGTTTGTCAGGACGCTGAATCCACTGGAGTAGAGCCCCTTGGACGTGGTGGGCAGTTTGAACCATGTCAAACCTCCGGCGATGGTTTGCGGCGGATCGTTCGTGAAACTGAGCCAGCCAAAAATGACGTTGGTTCCGGGAGTGTACGAATAATACACGGGCACAAATCCTTCCTTGGAAATGGGGATGGAGAGAGAACTAATGACCGTGCTGTCCGCCAGCGCGCCTTTCAGAACAGCATTTCCGGCGAGATTGTTGGTAATCTCAGCCACGCTGTAGCCGCCGGGCGAAGCGGCAGGCGCTTCCGAACCGGGCAACGCCAGGGCGTAACTGCCGGCATAATTGGAGGCCTTGAGGCTTGCGCCGTTGAAATAGGCTAAATCAGCCACCAAACCAGATGGGCCGTCCCAACCGGCGGCCTCGACCGATCCAGTTAGGTAATCCTCGGGCTGGTTGAGGTTCAGATTGATATGCAGGGTCACCGCGAGAGGTGACTTGCCCGTGCGCGGGACGTTGGTCACGGAATTGCCATTGAGATCGAAAGCGCTGCTAAATGAGTAAGAGCCTCCATCCACCTTAATGACCGCGCTATAAGAGCCTTTGCTGCTCGAGGCAATGGAGATGGTGGCAAATCCCGAACTCTGTTCGGTCAAGGGACTTCCGGCATTAGTCTGGTAGAAAAGCCCGTTATAGCTGCCTTGGACGGCCGGGAATGGGTTGGTGACGAAATTCGCTTCCAGCACCAAATTGGATTGCATGATAAACGTATAGGACGGCGAATTGGTCAGTACAGTGTAGGGCAGGCTGGTTCCTCCAACCCAATTGGAGAAAAGCCAATTATTCCCCGGCGAAGCAGTGAGGGTGTAGTTGGTGCCAAACCCCAGCGGTTTCCCAATGTCATTCGCAGGGCTGATGGTTCCGTTCCCGTTGGTTTTCAAAACCAGAGTGCCGCCGGGAAAGAACTTGAACTTGTTTGTGACGATTGGTGAGCTGACGCCGCTGATGTCTTGGGCGTAGGCGCCGATGATATTCGAGCCACCGGACAAAGTGACGACGGCAGTCCAGTTGCTCCAAGAATTGGAAGGTGTGGCAGACACCCAACCGCCACCGTTGATTTGATAAGAGACGTTTGTCACCGCCACCTTGTCTGTGGTTGTGCCGGTCACGGTGAAAACCCAGTTGCTCCCGCTCACACTTTGACCGGACGTAGGTGAGGTAATCGTCATTTTTGGATTTCCTGTCACCAAGACCGTCACGGTGGCGACGGTGCTGGTGGTCGACCCGGAGGAATTGGAGACCACCACCTCGTAGTTGCCGTCGTTAGCCGCGGCGGCATTTTTCAGATTCAGATCCTCGGCCGTGGCGCCGGAAATCTTGGCTCCGTTGAAATACCATTGATAAGTCAGCTTGCCGCTTCCGGTGGCCACCACCAGGAGAGTCACGCTGGTGCCAGCCTCGTTGGTTTGGCTGACCGGCTCGAAAGTAATCTGCGGCACAGCCGCTTGCACTGAGCCGAGGGCAATACTGAAAATGTTGCCCGTTTGATTCTCGCCGCCCAAACGCGTCGTCCCATAAAGGGTGGTGCCCGACAAAACTACGGGGCCTCTCGGATTGTCTCCGTCGTCGGGAAAGTTCGGGAAACTGGTCAGGGTGGTGAAATCCGAGCCATCGGTGTTGAGGGAGAACACCGTGCCATTTTCCAAAGTTCCCCCACCGGCTGCCGTCCCATACAAGGTGGATCCGGACAAAATCAAGCCGGTCTGCGGCGACAATCCGTCGCTATTGTAGCCATTACTGTTGACTGCCGAGAACGTATGCAGGACGGCAAAACCCGAGCCGTTGGTATTGACGGAGAACACTGTGCCGTTGCCGGTGACGCCGCCAGAGCTCGCCGCCCCATACAGGGTGGCGCCTGATAAGACCAATCCCCCAGGCGGACTGCCTCCGTCCGTATTGGTCTGAGCTCCATTGGGATCTGATAAATTGGTCTCCATCGAGAAAGAATGCAGAACTGTAAAACCAGTGCCATCGGTATTGACGGCGAAGACCGTGCCATTGCCGCCGCTGCCGTCATAAGTCGTCGTCCCATACAAAGTATTGCCCGACAAAACCAATCCGGCCGTTGGTTCGTCTCCGTCGTCGAGTCCTGAAAAATTATAGACGGTCTGAAAACCGGTGCCATCTATGTTGACGGCGAAGACAGACCCCGCCCCCGGATTGCCCCCAAACAAGGCCGTCCCGTAAAGCGTATTGCCCGAAAGGATCAAACCGGATTGCGGATTCGCTCCGTCGGGCGGGAGTCCGGTAAAATTATACAGGTTGGTAAAACCGGTCCCATCCGTGTGGACCGCGAACACCGTGCCGCTTCCGTAAAGTCCGCCCACATCCGTGGTGCCATACAAGACATTGCTCGATAAAAGCAATCCCGCCATCGGGCCACAGCCGTCGCTGTTGATGTCATTGGTTAGGGTCGTGAAAGAATGCAGCAGCGTGAAATCCGCCCCAGTCGTGGTGATGCTGAACACGGTGCCATCGCCCCCGGGGCCACCCGCCAAGGTGGTGCCGTAGAGCATGTTGCCCGAAACCACCAATCCCGCGACCGGGTTAAGTCCGCTGGCGTTGGTTACATTGGCATCAATATTGGTATCATTGAAATTGAACGGCCCGAAACTGAAAAGCGTGTTGAAAGTGCCGGCCTGCGCCAGCGTGGGCCAGAGCGCGGCAAAGCAAATAAATACCGCCATGCAAATTAAGTTGAGCCTGATTTTCATATTATTTCTGGTTGATTCGGGAGATCGAGGGCGGCCTTTTTGCAAAAGGAGTGTGCACTTTCTTTCTGGAAAATGGATCGCGACATTTCTTGTTTATCGCGCCAATGGCACTGCTCGGTCAAGGAGAGATTTGTCGCTGGACATAGGCCAAGTCGGCCTCGCCACGACAACAATTCTCAACATTTCACGGCCTGATGATAAGAGGTCGTTCGCCATGTTACTTCTAAGGAAGGCGCAAATCTGGTTTCGCCACGGGTGGCTCGCCAGCCTGCTTTCTCCTGTTCAAGGGCCTTGAGCCTTCCGATCTCTTGAGCCATTTTGGCTCGTTTTGACCACTTGGAGGCGGCTTGGCCGCATTTCACGCAGAAAAGCGCAGTGCTTTAGTAGCCTTTAGTAGCCTTTAGTAGCCTTTAGTAGCTTTGATTTGGTGCGGCCATCGCACGCCATTTTTGGACTTTTTGAGCCTTTCCACGCGACCGCCCTCACGCAAGCATCCACGTAATCATTTGTTCATTTGTCCGGACGGCCCCACGCTCCAGCCCACGCACAAGCGTCAGTCTATTAATTTGTTCACTTGTCCGCCCATAATATGTTCACTTGTCCTTGGAATAGCCGGGGATGCGTGAAATTCACGCTGTCGCCCGAGGATCGTCCGACGTGTACACGACGGGACGTTGGCGAGCTCGCCTTTTTCCGCGACTGACCACTTTTTTCCCCGATGTCAAAGAGCACACGCCGGCTTCCCTTTTCGATGCCCCGGCGTCTCTGCCATCCACCCATACCACACTTTTGTGGTAACGCAAGCAACTTTCCCGGCCAAAGCCAGATTGGCGCCTTTCAACGAATGGCGAATCTCACTTTTTTGCAACTTTCGTTACCCCCTCTCCTCCACACACTTGTGGACGGTATGGGAGAGGAGGAAACCCTCTCCTGGCTTGCGGCCACCCTCCCCGCTGTCGCGGGGCGGGGGATTCAAAAGTGCTCGTCGGCCAAAGCTTTGTAAGAAATTGATATGCGCCCTTCTACGGAGGGCGTGAGACAGAATTCTTCGCTTGGTAGGGGCGTCTCGCCGAGACGCCCGGACGCCTCGGCGAGGCGTCCCTACCTCGTATGCGAAGAATTCTGTCGCGCACCCTTCTACGGACTTGCCGCGCGTTTAGCTTTGCCAAAAGGTGTCTTTTTTTTTAGGCTGGGCGGATGCGCATACCTGTCGTTGCAGCCGCTTTTCTTTGGATGGCCTTGTCCACGGTGGGCGAGGCTGCCCCCGCCGGCACTAGTTTTGACGATGTAAAACCCGTTCCGCCGCCAGGCATAGCCATTTCCGAAACCGATCGTGCCGAATTGGAAAAAGGCGCGGCTGATTTGGCCAAGGAGATCGAATCCTTGCGGACGGAGCTATCGGGCAAGCCAGCCCTGCTGAATTTATTGCCGGACGCGCAAATTTACCACAAAGCGGTGGATTGGGCTTTGCGTTACAATGAGTTTTACCGGACCAATGAAATCCGGACGGCCCGCCAGTTATTGACCGAAGGCTTGACGCGCGTGAAGAACCTGCGCGAAGGCCAGGCGCCTTGGGCCTCCGCCACAGGGCCGGTTGTGCGCGCTTATGTCTCCAAGATTGACGGCTCAATCCAACCCTATGGGCTGGTGGTGCCCCCGTCTTACCGCCCGGACACTTCGCACAAGTTTCGCCTGGATTTCTGGTTCCATGGTCGTGGCGAACAGTTGAGCGAGTTGTCTTTCCTCGGTGACCGCGAGAAGAACGCCGGCGAATTTACGCCCACCGATACCATCGTGCTGCACCTCTATGGCCGTTACTGCAACGCCAATCGCTTCGCCGGCGAGACCGACCTGTTCGAGGCGCTGGAAAGCGTCCGCAAACGCTATCCGATTGACGAGAACCGCCTGGTGGTGCGCGGCTTCTCGATGGGCGGTGCTTCGTGCTGGCAGTTTGCGACGCACTACGCCGGAATGTGGGCGGCGGCAGCGCCCGGGGCCGGGTTCTCGGAAACGGCGGGATTCCTCCACCTTTATCCGCCGGGGACGCCTCGGCCCGACGGATACGAGCAAAAGTTATGGCATCTTTATGACTCGGTTGATTGCGCGGCCAACCTCTTTAATTGTCCCCTCGTCGCTTACAGCGGCGAGATTGACGGACAAAAGCAGGCCGCTGATATGATGGCGCTGGCGCTGGCCGACGAAGGCATGACGATGACGCACATCATCGGGCCGCAAACGGCCCACAAGTATCATCCCGTGGCCAAGGAGGAGATCAACCGCCGCATTGACAGCATCGCCGCCAAGGGACGCGACCCGATGCCTCACAAGGTGCGGTTCACCACCTGGACGCTGCGTTACAACCAAATGGAGTGGATCACGGTGGACGCGCTCGAACATCATTGGGAACGGGCACGCGTGGACGCGGAGCTTGACCCCGTGGCCAACGGCATCCACGCGACCACGACCAACGTGGACGCCCTCACTTTTTCAATGGCGCCGGGCTTCTGTCCGCTCGACAACACCCGCCGTCCTCAGGTGCTCCTGGACGCGCAAAAGCTGGAAGCTCCGCCAGTGATGTCCGACCGCTCGTGGACGGCGCATTTTCGGAAGCAGGGTGGCCAATGGGTCGCCGCTGATTCGCTGGATGACGCCCCAATGCGCAAGCAACATGGCTTGCAAGGTCCAATTGACGACGCCTTCATGGAGGCCTTCATCATGGTTCGCCCGACCGGTCAACCCATGAACGAAAAGGTCGGAGCGTGGGTGGCGGCGGAAATGGATCATGCCATTGATCACTGGCGGCGGCAATTCCGCGGCGAGGCGCGAATCAAAACGGACGAGAATATATCGGACACGGAGATGGCGTCGAACAATCTGGTGCTCTGGGGTGATCCGCAAAGCAATAAGCTCCTGGCCAGGTTGGCCTCCCAATTACCAATCCGCTGGGACGCGCAGGGCGTGCATACTTCGGAGGCGGACTATGCGGCCGATAAGTTTGTGCCGGTGCTGATCTATCCCAATCCCCTGAACCCCAGGCATTATGTCGTCATCAACAGCGGGTTCACCTTTCGCGAATTCGATTACCTCAACAACGCGCGCCAAACTCCCAAGTTGCCCGACTGGGCCATCGTGGATGTGAGTGTGCCAGTTTCCGCGCAAAAGCCCGGCGGGATCGCCGCCGCCGGTTTTTTTGACGAGCAATGGAAGATGGCGACAGCCAAATAGAGTTCCGGCACGCGGCCTAGAGCGGTTTAAAAAATACTGTAGCCGAAAATCAAGCGTGGTAGGGCGAGACTCTGTCGAGCCGTGACTCGATTTCCCCTACAGAAAGTCAGGGCTCGAAGTTAGAACAACACGAGAGAGGCCCGCGTCGCGGGCTGGAGTCTCGCCCTACCAAATACTAGGCCATAGTTTTATTTAAACCGCTCTAGATACTGTTGGTCATCTCCGTTAGCTGTTTGGTCGCGATGCCGACGGGTCGGTCCACCGGAATGCCAGCACACGCGAGAATCGTGGTGAGCAGGTCGCCTTGATTGCCTTTGGTCTCGGCCAGGAAACGGCCTGTGTTGATCGAGCCGCCGCCCTTGCCCGCGATGATGAAAGGAAGGCTTTCGCGCGAATGCTTGTTGCCGTCCTCAAGGCCGGAGCCCCACATCATAATGCAGTTGTCGAGCAGAGTGCCATCTCCTTCACGCAATCCGTGCATCTTCTTCACCATGTAGGCGAATTGGGCGATGTTGAAGGCGGTGATGGCTTCGACCTTCCTGACTTTCTCGGGTTCGTTGTTGTGATGGGTTTGGGAGTGATGCTCGTTCATGAACCCGAGTTCCGGGTAGGAAACACCGTTCGGCGTGGAGCCAATGTAGGTGCTGACGCGGGTTGTGTCGGTTTGGAACGCCAGCACATTGAGGTCGCACATCACCTGCATGTACTCACTGCGTTTCTCCCCCTCTGGAATCTTGACCTCGATAGGCGGGGAATCCGAGTCGTTGCGTTTGCTCACGCTAACGCCAGCCTTTTCCAACGCTGCCTCCTTCTGGCGGAATTCGATGGCGGCAATGCGGCGTTCGACGGCCCGCACGCTGTCCAGGTACTCATCCAGTTTGTGTTGATCGTCTTGGGGCAGTTTCCGGCGAAGATCCTTGGCGCCTCCGATCACCAGGTCCAGCATCTGACGATCCAGAGGGTTCGCCTGGACGACGTGTCCGGGTCTGTCGGACTTTCCAAAGAGACGGTTCAAGACGCTGCGCGGATTGATTTCGGCGGGGACGGCCTGGGTCGGTGAACGAAAGCTGCAGTGTGAATAATACCCCTCGTTGAGCCCCTCCTGGTTTTCCTTGTGGGTCTGCGGCATGGTGGCCAACTCCAAAGACGGCAGCGCCGTGAAACCGCCCACGAAATTGGCTGCAATCTGGTCAGCCGAAATCCCAATGTTGATCCGGTTGCGCGTGTTCGCGTCAGGCAGCATGGCCGTCAGCCAGGTTGACAATTCTAGCGCATGCGGCGCTCCGTTGAAAGGAGCAATTGGAACTCCCGAGATCCCCTTCATCAACAAACAGTGATCAAGGATGGGATGCAACGATTCCAAAGCCGGTGGCGGCGATGCCAGGAAACTCGCCGCATCCTTGGGCCAGAACTGATCCGGGATGACCCCGTGAGGCATGTACATGAACCCGAGGCGAACCGGTGGCTTGTAAGGCTTTTCGTGGCCAGGCTCCGCCCAGCCCATGGATTCCAAAAGGGGCAGCGCCAGGGTGGCTCCGAGGCCTTTCAGGCAAGTACGACGGCTAATTAGGAAGTTGCTTCTCATAGGATGATGATGCGATTTGTTCTTGGATCCGCTGATGAGTGAATGGATAGCTAGTCACGATTTCAGTGATGAGAGTCTGCATGCGATAACCGTCTTTGGCGATGGTTTTCATCATATGGTCCACCACGATTCCGTCATAACCTTCAAGCTGGCGGCACAAGGCATAGGCCAGCAGTTTTTCCGTCAGGTTGCGGGCCAGATCATCCTTTCGCGCAGCGATGATAGTTTTCAGTTCTTTGGGAGAACTAAAATGCTTCCCATCCGGCAGTTCACCCACCGCGTCAATCGCTCCTCCGGCATCGTCCTGGACGCGCCACCGACCGATGGCGTCAAAATTCTCCAGGCCAAAGCCAATAGGATCAAGGACCTTGTGGCAACTGGCGCAAACCACGTCCTTGCGGTGCAATTCCGTGCGTTGGCGCAACGTCAGATTCTCGACCGTCTGCTTGTCCTGTTTGTCCAGATTCGGAACGTTTGGCGGTGGGGGTGGCACGTGTTCTCCCAGCACCTGTTCGAGCACCCACACACCGCGTTTGACGGGGCTGGTACGGTCGGGAAACGAGGTCACGGCCAGAATGCCGGGCATTCCCAGGATGCCACCTCGATTGGCATCCGTCAGCTTCACCTTGCGCCACCGGGGTCCGGTGACCTTTTTATCCAGGCCGTAAAGCGCCGCCAAAGTCCCGTCGAGGAACGTATAATTACAATCCACCAAACTGATGACACTTCGGTTTTCACGCACGATGTCTTCGAAGAACAAACGGACCTCGTCATACATGGCCGAGCGCATCATGGTGCTCATTTGAGGGAATTTGGCAGTATCGAAAGTTTTGCTTTTCAGGCTCCCGAGCCCGAGCCACTGCGCGCCAAAACCATCAAACAACGCCCGCGAACGCTGGTCCTCCAGCAGGCGCTTCACTTGCACCTTCAAGACTTCCGGCTCGTGCAGTTTCCCGCGGTCCGCCAGTTCCGAAAGTTCGGCATCGGGCATGCTCGCCCACAACAAATAAGATAACCGGGAAGCTAGTTGATAATCATCCAATGGAACAATCGAGTGCCCCGGTTCAGTTTCCAAGGCGGGCGTGATGTAGAGGAACTGGGGAGAGACGAGAACCCCTTTGAGCATCAAGCGCAGAGCATCCGGGTAGGCGAGCTTGTTTTCCCGCCCAAGATCGAACACCCGCAGCAGGACATCCAATTCCGCCTCAGAGGGAGGACGGCGATAGGCGACCCGCGCCAGAGAACGCGCGACTTTCCTCGCCGCCGCCCGTTGGTCGGCGCCTCGACTTGGCGTTTTGCCAAAAAGCTGCATTTGCACCTTCGTGGGCTGGGCAGCGTTGGTGGACATGACTCGGTCCAGGACCTCGTTGGCAATCGCGAGATACTGCTCCGACTGGAGCGGTGACAAAGTATTGAGATACCCTTCTCCAAAGACCTCGTCCGGCAATTCATCGGCCACGGCCGGATCCACCCCAAAAAGATCATGCAGCGTGTTGCCATACTCCACTTTGGTCAAACGGCGGATGACAAACGGACCCGGATCCTTCACGCTGAGAAACTTGATCTGGCCGATCCCTTCCAGAAACTTCCGACGCTCCTCATCGGTTGGCTGCTGCCCTGCGGTTTCCGGAGGCATTTCGTGGGATTTCACGACGGCAATAGCCTGCCTCCACCGCTGGCTCGACGCGGTTTCGCCGGGCTTCTTGAGCGCGGGTCCGAAGTTAATTCCACCCCTCTGTTTTTGTTGCCCGTGACAGCGCGTGCAGTAACTGTTGACGAACGGAGTGATTTCCTCTTTGAAGGACTTCCTGGCAGCATCCTGTAACGCGACGAAATCAGCGTCGTCTTTGGACTCCGCTGCGCAACGCAGGGTCGGTGACAACATGAAGGCAACAAGGGTCACCGCCATTACGCCACTGCCAAATATTCCGGCTCTCTTCATTCTTTTCTCGGCTTCGGCTTGGGACTATAGAACCCACAGGCTCTCATTTAACGGAGTTGGGTGTATCATGTCTTGGGTTTGCGGGCAATCCAGATTGGTATTTTGGGCGTTGTATCCTCCATCAAATCGTGGCCTGACCAATAATACTTGCGCAGCCGATCATCGCCGCGCTCAAATCCGGTTTCTTGCTTGATCTTTCCTGAAGGGATATCCAATTTCGGACTCGCAAAGTGAAGTCGGTTCATGGGAGGCGCGCCATGGGACAGTCAACCCATCGCAATGATTTTGTATAACATCGACAATCCTGAATAGGCTATTTATGACAAAGAATTTCGTATTGCCAGCAAGATGGAAATCGGCAGCCGGCCTGTTTTTTTTGGCAGGTGTGGCTGTCGCAACCGCCCAGAATACCCCAGTCGGCGAGGCGGAGCGCGGCCAAAAGTTTTTTCAAACCGCTTGCGTGATTTGTCATAGCCCCAACCTCGGACCCGGTAATACGCTGGTCATCAAACAAGGCCCGACCCTGTTGGGCGTGATGGGGCGCAAGGCGGGAACCAGCCCGCACTTCAACTACACCCAGGCCTTGAAGGATTCTGGATTGGTCTGGGATGCCTCCACGCTGGACCGCTTTCTGACGGATCCCATGAAAGCCGTTCCGGGCACGGCCATGCCGATTCCGCTGCCGAGCGCAGGCTTGCGGGCGGATCTGATTGCTTATTTGGCAACCCTCAAAGTGCCGGATGGTGTTTCCTTGGAAACGACCTCCTTCTCTATCGTGGCCCCGCCGGGGGGTAATGATCCAAACGACTGGCAGCGGGCGGCGCCGGGCCTTCAACATCATTTCACGATGGCTGATTTGCCGGCCCCGTTCGCTACGCAATCCGCCGGCAATGGCCCAAAAGTCGTGCCAACCCCGACGAACGCCGCCGTGTCCGTGCCAGCCGGATTTGAGGTGAAAAAATTCGCCTCGGGTTTGAACAATCCAAGACTCCTGCGCGTGGCGCCCAATGGCGACATCTTCATCTCGGAAACAGGAAAAAACCGCATTCACGTATTGCGTGCCACTGACGGCGCTGAGGCCCCCTCGGAGAGCCAGATTTTTGCCGAAGGGTTGGAGCGCCCTTTCGGCCTCGCGTTTTATCCATTGGGCGATCAACCACAGTGGCTCTATGTGGCCAACATCAACTCGGTGGTGCGTTTTCCCTACCACAATGGCGACCTACAGGCTTCCGGTCCAGCCGAAGTCATGGTCCAGAAACTGTGCGATGGCACCGGAGGGCACACCACGAGAGACGTGGTGTTTTCAAAAGACGGCAAGCGGATGTTTATCTCGGTGGGCTCGGGATCGAATGTCGCGGAAGATATGAAGAAAAAGACCCCGGACGAAATCAAAGCCTGGGAAGCCGAACACGGCGTAGGCGCGGCTTGGGGCCCCGAGGCAAATCGCGCGGATATTCTCGTAACTGGCCCGGAAGGACACGAGCCATTGCGCACCTTTGCCACTGGCATTCGCAATGGCGTTGGCCTGGCCATCAATCCTGCCACGGGCGATTTATGGGTTTCCACGAACGAGCGCGACGGATTGGGGGACAACCTTGTGCCGGATTACGTTACCAGCGTGAAGGAGGGCGGGTTCTACGGCTGGCCCTGGTATTATATGGGCAAGTTTGAGGACCCGCGCCATGCGGGCGAGCGGCCAGATCTCCTCGGCAAGGCCATCGTGCCGGACGTGCTGGAACAGTCGCACTCGGCCTCGCTGGAAATGATGTTTTATACCGCGGCCGCTGGTGCGGCGGCATTTCCCGACGAGTATCAGGGCGACGCTTTTGTCGCGCTGCACGGCTCGTGGAATAGGTCCACGCGTACAGGTTACAAAGTGGTTCGCCTCCGCTTAAACCATGGCGTGGCGACGGGCGAATACGAGGACTTCATGACCGGGTTTGTCGTCGACGATCAAAGCGTTTGGGGCCGACCAGTCGGCATAACCGAAGCGCACGACGGCGCCCTGCTCGTCACTGAAGACGGCCACGGCACGATTTGGCGGATCACCCATACGCACCGTTGAGAAAGAGGGCCAGCGCAGGCTATCGGATCGAATCGGCCACGAGGGAACGAAGATCAATCAGATCAATCTTTGGGCGCACGGTCGCTTTTGCGAGGTTCACCAGAAGGCAGATCCTCCGTGGCGAGTTTACGGAATTCTTCCATGTGCCGTGTCCAAGCCTCTTCCAGTTCTTTGACTTTGTCAGGGTGCTGCGCCGCGAGGTCGTGGGATTCACAGCGGTCCGTGCTCAGATCGTAAAGTTCAAACGGCTTTTTGTGATCGGCCACCAGCTTCCAATCTCCCACGCGAATGGCGCGATTGCCGTCATGGAACCACCAGAAATAATCGTGCGCCACCGAGTCGTCATGGGTAAATACAGGAACCAGGCTTTTGCCGGGCGGCGGCGGCACCGCATGGCCGTGGACGGTCTCGGGCCATTTGGCGCCGGCCAACTCAAGGATGGTGGGAGCGAGATCAATCAAATGGCCGGGATTGTGGCGGAGTTCACCGCGAGCGGCTACGCCATCGGGCCATTGGACAATGAGCGGCGTGCTGATGCCTCCTTCATGAACCCACGACTTGTGCAAACGAAAAGGTGTATTGGCCGCACTGGACCAACCTGGACCAATCGAAAGAAACGTCCCGGCAGACCCAGGCGCTGCATTGCGGTCGTGCCCATCCCCGCGGATGATTTCTTCCGCGCTGGCTCCATTGTCGGACAGGAAGAGAATAACGGTGTTATTGAGAACACCCATGTTCTTGAGTTGGTCGAGCACACGGCCGATCTCGAGGTCCATGCGATGAATCATGGCGGCATGAAGGGTCATTTTGGTCGGTTGAAATTTTCTTTGCTCATCCGTCAAGGCCGTCCAAGGCACAGCCTGGCCGACTTCACCCGGGCCGATCTTCTCTTGCAATTCCGTCTCCGGCAAATTCCACCAGGGGATAACGTCCGCATCGAGATGCGAGAGGGAGCAATTGATGATGCCCAATTTCTTCAGACGCTCAAAACGTTCCTCCCGCAGCGTGTCCCATCCGGCTAGGTAGCGGTCCTGGTAGCGTTTTATATCCTCAGGCAATGCGTGCAGCGGAAAATGAGGAGAGAGAAAAGCCAAATAAAGGAAAAATGGCTGGCCCCGATATGCGGCCTGGTGGCTTGTGAGCATATCAATCGCGTGTTGGGCAATCGCCGTGGTGGAATAGTAACCGCTGCCAGGCTTGACCGGGGCCAGCGGCTGATCATCCAGAGTGTGTTGCCTGGGGTTGAAATGGCGGTCGAAATCGGTGATGCAGTAGGAGTGTTCAAATCCACTCGCCAGCACCGGACCGTCCACGTGCCACTTCCCGGAATGATAGGAGTGGTATCCAGCAGGACGAAGCATGGCGGGCAGAAGCGAGGCCCAAGCCGGGCGCTTCCCATTGGCGCCGCCCCCGATACCTGGCAACTCGTCACGTCGCACTTGTTGGGCGTAGTAGCCGGTCAGCAGAGCGGCTCTCGAAGACCAACAGCGGGCCGTGTTGTAGAAACTGGTGAAACGGAGGCCGTTTTTGGCCAATCGGTCCAGGTTCGGCGTTTCAATTTCCCCGCCATAACAACCGGCGTCCGAGTACCCCATATCATCAGCCAGAATGATGACGATGTTCGGTTTGGCAGCCGCCGTCAGCGTGGCACCATCCGAAACAAGGCAAATCGTGAACGCTACACGGACGAGCAAAAGAAAGTTGCGATGTTTCAAGCCGCAAAAGACTAGGCGAATCACCAGGGTCCCGCAACTCGAACCGCCACTCGACCGCCTTTCTTTCGGCCATTCTCCCGAGCTAGAGCGGTTTAAATAAAACTGTGGCCTAGTATTTGGTAGGGCGAGACTCCAGCCCGCGACGCGGGCCTCTCCCGTGTTGTTCTAACTTCGAGCCCTGACTTTCTGTAGGGGAAATCGAGTCACGGCTCGACAGAGTCTCGTATAGCTTTCCCGACGTTGTTCATCGGCTGAGCCAGGGCGCCCTGGATGGCCCCGCCGCTCAGACGGTGAACAACGTCGTCGCCGCGCGCCGGAGCCACATGATTTTTCGCTGCCCCTCTCGGGTTGGGCATGATAATTTGGGTTCGGCTCTGGTACGAATATCGAGTCTCGCTCGTGCGACGAGCTTAGGGCGACTTTTCGACCAGAGCCGTAACCCGAACGCGGATACGCATCCTCAGGTGCCGACGCCCAACGTCTCACTCTATACGAACTGCGCCCCGCGTTGATCCAACCGTTAACGAACAAGGACACATTATGAGTTCCATCCCAAAGAGCAATCAGAACCCGCCGCCAGCCTCCCAAACCGGGCCGGCCCCCGAAGCCTGGATCGGCCTGGACTAGGGCCACCAGCAGCATGCCTTTGCTTTGCAGGACCGCAGCGGTCATGCCGAACGAGGCCCCCTGGTCCATTCCTCGGAAAACCTGCACCAATGGCTGCGTCAAATCGGCCAGCGTTATGGCGGTCGTCCGGTGGCTCTGGCCATCAAGGCCAGCCGCGGCGCCGTCATCCACGCCCTCTTGCACTAGGCCTGGCTGACCATTTATCCCATCAACCCCATCACCAGCGCCCGCTATCGCGTGGCCTTTACTCCCTCCGGGGCCAAGGATGACCAACCCGACGCCGACGTGCTCTTGGAACTGGTGCGCGACCACGCGGCCAAGCTGCGCCCCCTGGAAGTCCAAGACCCCCAAACCGTCAAGCTGACCGAATTGGTCCAAGTGCGGCGCGACATCGTCGACCGTCGCACCCAAACGCTCAATCAGACCACCAGCCTGTGGAAGACTTATTACCCCCAGGCCTTGGTCTTGGCGGGGGACTTGAACACGGACCTGGCGCTGGATTTTCTGAGCCGCTGGCCGGACCTGATCAGTCTCAAGGCGGCCCCACCGGCCACCCTCAAACGCTTCTATCACCAGCACAACGCGCGCCCGGCCGAAGTGGTGGCGCAGCGTTTGGCCTTCATCCAGCAAGCCGAGGCCCTGACCCGCGAAGAGTCCCGGGTCAGCGTGGCCGTGCTACAGGTGCGCCACCTGGTCGATCCGTTGCGCGCCTTTCGCAAACACATCGCCCTCTTCGACGAAGAGATCAAAGCGGCCTTCCGCGCGCATCCCGAAGCCGCTCTCTATCGGGATTTGCCCGGCGCGGGCCCTCCACTGGCGCCCCGGTTGTGCGCCGCCTTTGGCACGCTGCGCACCACCTATCCCGATCCGGCCAGTTTGCAGAAAAACGCCGGCCTGGCCCCGGTGCGGGTCAAGAACGGTCACCAGCTCTGGACCCATTGGCGCTGGCAGGCGCCGAAGTTTCTGCGCCAGACCTTTGTGGAGTGGGCGGGCCAAACGGTGGTCTACTGCCCCTGGGCCGCGCACTATTACGAGCGCATGAAGAAAAAAGGCAAAAAGCACGCGGCCATTCTGCGCGCCCTGGCCTTCAAATGGATTCGCGTCCTCTGGAAGTGCTGGCAGGACCGCAAGCCCTATAACCAGGCGGCTTATCTCAAACAGTTGAGTCACCGCAAAAGTCCCAACGCGGTCGCCGCCACTGGACCATGAAAAATAAAGGCAGAATCTCATTGCGCGGAACACCTCAGGTGTTGCCCTACCTCCGTTGATTTGCGGCTACAGTATTTTATTAAACCGCCCTAAGATTAAGACGGAGACGCAGACTCCCCGCCGGTTTTGCGCTCAACGGCCTGGATCGTTTCCATCAAGATATGCGGTTGAAACGGCTTCCACAGAATCAGGCCCCGGACTTTGCGGATAAACTCTTCCACCTTGCGGTCCCCTTTATGGCCGGTCACGAACACCATGCGCCGGCAGAGATGAGGCTTCACCCTTTCGACCGCCGTGTAAAACATGTCCCCGGCCAGATTGGGCATGACCATGTCGCACAGGATGACGGCATAATCGTTGACCATGACCTTCTTGATGCCCTGCACGCCATCGCCGGCGACGTCCACCTCGTAGCCGTTTTGTTCCAGGAGCGTCCGGATCATATCGGCGAAGCCGAAGTCATCGTCCAGAATCAGGACTTTTTTTCGCGCCGCCCACCGGGCCACCCGATCCAGATCATGTGTTTTTTCTCCATAAGGAGAATTGAAGTTGCCACTCATAACCAATCTTATAAAACCGGCCCACTTAATCCCATCCGCGCCCGATTGTCAATTCCAAGCCTCTATCGGACAAGTCCGCACTCGCCACGGCGTCGAAAACCGATAAACGGAAGGATCCGGGTTGTTCACCATCGAGGCAGAAATATAAGGCACCCCGCCCCCTTAACGAGCGATGCCGGGCGTTTCATTTTTCTGCCTCCATTTTTCTGTCTTCAGTTTATTGCGGTGAAGGAAGAATCGATGTCGTGCAATTGTGGTTGCATTCCCCCTTAGGCCTTGTTCGTCCTTCACCCTTCATTCTTCATAATTCTTCCTTCTTCCTTCCCTCGCCACCACGCTTTGGACTTCGCCGGAATGGAGGCGGGTTTTGAGTTTCTGGCCGGGCCGGGTTTCGCCAGCGGAACGGATGATCTGGCCGCCCCCGGCGTCCATCGTAATGGAGTAGCCGCGGGCCAGGACTTGCTCCGGGCCGAGCAGACGGAGGCGGATGGCCAGTTCGTCGGCGTACCGACGCAGGGAACGGAGGCGGTTTTGGGTTTGCTCGCGCAAGCGGCCCTGTTGCTGGAGGAGTCGTTCGCGGCGCTGGAGCAGCAGTCGTGTCGGACGCAAACGGCCCAGGCGCAAGCCAAGGTTGCGTGTGGACAGGCGGCGCTCCTGCAATTCGCGCTGCATGGAGCGGGTGAGTTCGCTGTGCAAATCGTCAAGTAGTTGGAGGCGGCGGTTAAGCGGGCGGCGTGGATGTGAAGCCCGCAAGCGTTGGGTCAATTGGCCCAAGTGACGCTGCTCGGAGGCTGCGCGGCGGCGCACCGCGTCGCCCATGCGTTCCAGCGCTTCCGGCAGCCAGCGGGCGGCGGCGAAGACGCCTTCGGTCAGTATCTCCGCGCCGGCAGTCGGGGTGGCGGCGCGCAGATCGGCGGCAAAGTCGCTGATGGTGAAATCTATTTCGTGGCCGACGGCGGAAACCACCGGCACGGAGGATCGGACGATGGCGCGGGCGACGGTCTCCTCGTTGAAGGCCCACAAGTCCTCCAGGCTGCCGCCGCCGCGCGTTACTAGAATGGCGTCCAGCTTTTGGCCCGGCGAGAGCGACCATTGATTGAGCAGGTCGAGAGCGGCGGCGATTTCCGCAGCGGCGCCGGCGCCTTGCACGGCGCTCGGGACGAAGATGATCTCCAGCGCGGGATGGCGGCGGCGGACAGCGTGCAGCACGTCGCGCAAGGCCGCGCCGGTGGACGAGGTAATCAGGCCGACGCGCTGCGGAAACCGGGGCAGAGGACGCTTTCGTTCGGGGGCAAAGAGGCCCTCGTCGGCCAGCCGTTGCTTGAGTTTCTCAAAAGCGGCCTGGAGCGCGCCCACGCCCTGCGGTTCGATGCAGAGGACGTGAAGTTGGTATTGGCCGCGCGGTTCATAAACGGTCAGTTCGCCCTTGAGGATAACCTTTTGGCCGTCTTGCAGGGCCTGCCGGCCAGTGACAGGATCGTTGCGAAAAAGGACGCAACTGATTTGCGCACTAGCGTCCTTGAGCGTGAAATAGACGTGGCCGGAACTTTGGAGGCGGCAGTTGGTGATTTCGCCGGCGATCCATAATTGGCCGAGGCTCCGCTCCAGCACGCGGCGGATATCGGCGGTCAATTCGCTGACGGAAAAAACGCGGCGGGTGGCCTCTTTGGGAAAGAGTTCGCCGCCGAAATCCCATTGCGATGAGGCTGGCCGGGGCATGGTCAAGGGCAGGGCATCGGTTCGCCCCTCATTTTCTTAATCTTAATCATAATCCTAATCTTAATCCTCTTTGTTCCGAAGAGATGGGCGCAAATCTGTTTTTGGTAGGGACGGCTCGCCGAGCCGTCCTGGCCCGGACGCCTCGGCGAGGCGTCCCTACCTCGCGGAACGCGCAGCGACCTGGGATGCAAATGTTGATTTGCGCCCCGAAGAGATTAAGATTAAGAGCATGAAAATGCGGCCTAGAGCTGGAATGCGTTTTCATGGCAGCGGTTCGGAAACCCGCGTGATGGCCAGGGCGCGGCCCGTCAGGTCGTCAATGCGTACCAGCGCGCCTTGCAGCAGAATGCGTCCGCTGGCGACGCCGAATTTTTGCGGCGTGTTGGTGCAAAAGCGCTGGATGATCGGCTCGATCTCGCGGCCCAGGACGCTTTCGTGCGGCCCGGTGAAACCGGCGTCTGTCAAATAAGCCGTGCCGCCTGGGAAGATTTGCTCGTCGGCCGTTTGCACATGGGTGTGGGTGCCGACGACGGCAGTGACCTGCCCGTCCAACATGCGGGCCAGAGCGATCTTTTCCGAAGTCGCCTCGGCGTGCATGTCCACGAAGATGATGGGAGTCATCTGGCGCAGACGAGCGACCTCGACGCGGGCGCAATGGAAGGGATTTTCCAGCGGCGCCATGAACGTGCGGCCCTGGAGATTGAGCACGCCGACCGGCGGCAGCGAACCATTGCGCCAAACCGTGCTGCCTTGGCCGATGGTGCCGGTGGGATAGTTGCAGGGGCGCAGCAGACGCGGTTCCGTTTGGAGCAACATAGTGACTTCCTTCTGGTCCCACAGATGGTCGCCCGTGGTGATGATGTCAACGCCGGCGTCGAGGATTTCACCCGCCGTATTGATGGTGATGCCCGCGCCGCCCGCGGCGTTCTCGCCGTTGGCGACGACCATGTCGATATGATGAGTTTGGCGCAATCCCGGCAGCAATCGGCGCAAAGCGTGCCGCCCCGGTTCACCGACGATGTCGCCCACAAAAAGAAGGTTCACGCGCAAAGCTTAACGGGTGGCGTGGCTGTGGCAAGCCAGCAAAGCAGCGGTTTGCCTCGACAATGCCTTGTGGCTTGGGTAAATACGGCGCGTGAACGAGGGGTATCCCAGCGTCCTATTGTTGATTCCGGCCTACAATGAAGAGCGCCGGATTGGCCCCGTTTTGCGAAGTTACGCCGAATACGTGCCCAGGCATTATGAGGGCAAGTTTCAATTGGTCGTGGTGCTCAACGGTTGCCGGGACAACACTTTGGGCGTCGTGCAGCAGGTCGCGAAGGACTTTCCCGTGATCAGTTGGGTGGTGCATCCGGCCCCGATTGGCAAAGGCGGCGCTTTAATCGAGGGACTCCGGATGGCGCCGTTAGCCGATTTGATCGGTTACGTGGATGCGGACGGCGCGACCGAACCGCCGGCTTTTCTCGATTTGGTGCGGCGGGCGAAAGAGGCAGATTGTGTGATTGGCTCCCGCTGGCTGCCGGGGGCGGTCTTGCATCAGATGCAATCGTGGCAACGAAGGTTTCTCAGCCGGTCGTTCCACGCCATTGTGCAATTGCTCTTCCACATGAACATTCGCGACACGCAGTGCAGCGCCAAAATCATGCGCCGCGAAGTGGTGGAAAAAATTCATCCCTCCTTGTGCATCGCCGACATGGCCTTTGACATCAACCTGCTCTACCTCATCAAACGCAATGGGTTCACCATTTTGGAGGTGCCGACGACCTGGGCCGACAAGACAGGTTCCAAAGTCAATTTGCCGCGCGATCCGCTGGTGATGCTCTTATCCGCGATAAGGGTGTGGTGGATTTACTCGCGATTTAGAGGTTTGCGCCCCTTTTTTGCTCCGGTGGAGAACTGGTTCTATCGGAAACTGCGGCAGCCGCCGCCGAGACCTGATCCAAAGGATTGACCGCCTCTGGATTTCGCGAGAACCAAGCCGCCAAGAGACAAAGAGCCGTGCTGGCCAAGCCCAAGGTCTGGATGATGCGGATGAAGGCGTCGAAAGTCGCCATGCGAACCAGGCTGGGCGCTTGCAGGCAAAGGGCGGCCGCGTAAGCCGGCGGGACGATCACGAGCCACAAAACGGCCTTGAAGCGCGCTCGCGCCAGGATGTTCTGCACCAGGACATTGGCCACCGTTAATGGCACCAGGGCCCAGGCAAACCATGGCACCAGCGGGGCCGCGTCCCACATTTCACGGTTGCTGAAATACATCAGCCTCAACGGCAGTTTTGGCAGAATCGTGCAACCCAGACCCGCGAGAGCGCCAAAGAGGATGGTCGCCTGCAACGTCAGGCCCAGGCTGCTGCCAGCTTCCGAGTGGGCCACGCTTTTGGCCACGCGGGCGAACATGACCAAAGCCACGGGCGCAATAAATTGAATAATAGCGAAGCCCGTCAGCATCGCGCCGCCGTATAACGCCGTTTGGCGCGTATCGGTGAAAAGGCTCTGGACGAAGAGCATGTCAATACTAGACATCAGCAGGACCGTGCCAAGCCCCAGCGTCAACGGGATCGCACCCTTAAGCCAGGTTTTCCAGTCGAACGCAGTGGAGGGGCGGGCGCTCCAGACCGGGTAGGTCAGCCAGCCCGCGATGCAAACGGTGATCAGTTGGCCCACCAAGACCGCGAACATGGCCGCCGCCGCCTTGCCGCCAAAGCACAGGATGACCAGCAGCATGATGCCAAAGCGCCCCGCTCCATCGCTGATCTGCAACCAGCCCAGTCCGAAGAATTGGTGCCGCCCCTGGAGCAAACCTCTCGCGACTGGGATACCCAACCCCCCCAAAGCGATCAGCAACATGAAATAGAGCGAAGCCGGATTACTGATTTTTAGCGAATGCAGCAAGGGGCGCATTCCAGACAAAATGCCGACCGCACAGACCACCCAGACCGCGAACATCCCCAGCAGGATGGCGCGCGTGGTGGCGATCAATTGATCTTGCTGGGCTTCGTTAGTCACGGTTGCCGCTTGTCGGGCGAAGATCGTTTGCAGCGCCACGCCGGGAATTCCTATGACAATCAGCATCCGCAGCAATGTCACAAACGCCGAATACTCTTCCGGCCCCATTTTCCGCGCCACCGTATGCACCAGCGCCATCATCACCCCGCCCGTGAAGGTGGCGATGACCAACCAGCTGCTCTGCCGCAAAAAGCCTGATTCCTGCTTGGCACTCATAAGATCAAGGCAGCGATTGGAAAAACCGGAGCAAACGGTCAGTGGACGCGGCCAGCGATTTCACATCAATCCATTCGTCGGACGTATGCGCCTGCGCAATATCGCCGGGCCCGAAGACGAGGCTGGGGATGCCCGCCTGCGCCAGCACCGATGCGTCACAAAAATAATTGACACCGACCGGCTTTTCTTGTCCGGCGGCTTGCATGAACTGCCGCACCAAAGGCAGGTCCAAGCTGGTTTCCAGCGCGGCGCAAGGGCAGTCCTTTTGGTCGCTGATCACGGCGCGGAGTTGGTGCCGGCGAAACAGCGCGGCCATCTCGCCGCGCACCGACTGCAAGGTTTCACCGGGCAACGTCCTCCGGTCCAGGCTGGCTTCGCACAGCGCCGGCACAATATTCGGCTGGCTGCCGCCTTTGATCGAACCGACGCTGATGGTCGCGCAACCCAGCAGCGGGTGGCGTCGCTGCTGCAATTGCTCCGCGTACTCGGTCAGCAGGAGATCCACAATGCGCGCCATTTCATGCACCGCATTGCGGCCCAAATGCGGACAGGACCCATGCGCCGCCTTGCCATGCGTTTCCAGATGAAGCCATAGGCTGCCCTTGTGCGCTGTCACCACACGCAATCGGGTTGGTTCACCGACGATGGCCAAATCCGCCTTGAACCCGCTGGCCGCCAGCGCGCGCGAACCGGCCTGGGCATGCTCCTCGTCAATCAAGCCCGCGAAAACAATCTCCGTCGCGGACGGGCGCTGGTGGTCGCGTCCCAGCGTCATCAAAGCGCCGAGCATGGAGGCGATGGAACCCTTGGTGTCGCAAGCGCCGCGTCCGTACAACCGCCCTTGCCGCAGGCGGGGATCAAATTGCTCCGGCGAAAACGCCCCCACCGTGTCCATGTGCGGCGCCAGAAGAATGCGTTGACGCACTGCGCCTTTGGGCGTGAGCCGGGCCAGGAGGTTGCTCCGCCCCGGGAGGACCTCTTGCAACTCAACGTCAAGGCCGGCTTGCGCGGCGGTGGCGGCCAGGAAATCGGCGACACGCGCTTCGCCGGCTTCCGAATGATTCTGCGGGAGAAAAGCGGGATTGACGCTGGGCAAAGCAATGAGTTCGCGCGCGAGTTTTTCGATCTTGGTGCTGATGAGCATAAATACGATGATGTTCGTTGCGACGTTTTTGGCCTGGGGCTAGGCGCGAGGAGGGCGCATCCCCAAAGTGGGGCTGCAACCGACGAGCAACGACGCCCCAGGCCAAAAATGTCGCAACCCTCCGGGCGGCAATCCTTTCTGGCGCAAGCTTCGTTGCTCACTCCTCACAGACCCATAAAGGGTATGCTCGTCGCTCGCGCCTCGCCTGCGCCAAAAATGCCTGGCCGCGAACGTCATCGTATTTATGCTCATCAGCACTTAGTCACCGACGCAGGGTAAACTCTAAGCTTCGTGGCGCAAGGCAAACTGTGGGCGCAAAACTGTTTTTGGCAGGGGCGGCGCACTGCGCGGACCGGACGCCGCAGAATCAGAACAACATAAGAGATGCCCGTGTTGCGGGCCGCGACGTCCCGACCCAACTCCGCCTTGCGCTCAGCACAAAACCCAGATTATTCATTGCTGTTGAATTCAGTTGGACTCGGCCTGATTGGGTCTTCCTCTATTGTGCCAGGGGCCACCGGGCTTGGCCGGGCTGGATGGTGTTTGCCCCGCTTTGATTTGGCCGGACTTGGTAGGACTGACACGGACTCGGCCGGACCAACCGGCGCGGCGGGCCTCTCATCTTTTTCCAAAGGCAGATCATATTTCACGGCGGTGATCATCTTGGCCAGGTTGAAGCCGCGCTGGCCGCCGCCCAAAGCCGCCGCCAGTGCTTCGCGCTCTGGAATGGACTGAATCATATTCAGCGTTCGGTTCTTCAGTTCCTCGTTTTCGCGCCGATCGGCCTGGTCTTCTGCTTTCTGCATCTCCCGTTTCTGCTGGACGGCTTGGTGCATGGTTTTTTGCAGCAGGGCGATGTCCCGGTTGAGGCCGCACAAAATACGCAGTTGGGCCTCGAACTTTTCATCCGGCTCGCCGTCCCAGCCATTGAGCAAGGCGGCATAACGCGCCGCCAGCGCCGCGGCCAACTTGCCGGGCAGCAAAGCCGTGTCCACCGCCTTCTCCATTTCGTCCGCGCCTTCCGCGAGCTGAAGGGCCTGATCAAGCAACTCCCGGCGAATTTGCCATTCGCGGAAGCCGCCCAGCCGCCATTCGGAGAGGTTTTGTTTGGTGATGGGTGCGCCTTGGAAGTTTTCTTTGAGGCTGGTTTGGGCTTCGGGCAAGGCGTTGAGCCAATCCAAAAGGGCCGGCCCTTCCTGGCCGTCGTCGAGCTTGGTGTTTAATTCCTCCCGGACTTTGGCCGGGAGCCGTGCGATTTTGCCGATTCTTGTCATAATCTATATTTTCTTTTTATAATGTTTTTCTACTCTAACGCGGTGATTATGACAGAAGGACGAAAAGGACAAAAACCGACGGTAGGTTTTTAGGTATGATTTTTTTGGGAAGGTCCGAGGCGCCGGAACTTTCTGCGAAGCAGGGACTTAAGGAAGTCAAAAGGATGAAAAAGTGAAAAAGTGCGAAAAAAAATGTCATTTTTTTCGTCCGAAACCCCTGTTTTTCTGCCAAAACGCGTGAATTTTCGAAGGCGATTTGTGTAAGATTCTATCGCTTAAATACTTAACCCTGTTCAAAATACTTGCCACGGAAACGGTGACATTGAGGAATCATCGCCGTTGCCCTGGCACCATTGGTTTCCGCACCGCCTCGACGGGCCTCAGTGGCAACTGAACGAACCCGAGTTCGAAAACGTGCCGCAGTAGTTGTTTCCACCATTGCCGCCGTTACCCCAACCATTGTTGCTCCAGCCATTATTGCTGCCCTGCCAGGAGGATTTGCAGTTTTCCGGGGTGCCAGCGTAATCGCTGTTATTGTAACCGCAGGATGTTTGCTGGCAGGCTTTGACATTGATAGAGCTACAATTGCTCAAGTTGCAGTTATAGTAGGAAGCGCCGCACTGCCAATTGCAGTTGACGCCAGGCGTGCTGCAACTGAACGTCCCCGTCCAGCAGACCGACTGGCAATTGGCGAAGTCCGACTGCCAAGGAATGCCGCAACCGGTGAGGAAGATTTGATTGTCGCCCGCGCACGGCAGCGTGGTGTTCCACTTGGTGCCGTCGAAGGAAGAATTGCCACTGGAACAATTCGTGAAGGTCACCTGGCTGTTCGGCACGGGGTAGGTATAGGTTTTCCCGTTCCAGCAGGTGAAGGTCACACTGGCGTTCTGGCAATAGACCGTGCAAGGCTTGCCAGGATTGCAATTGAGCTGGGCGTTGCACCAGACCGACCCGCCGTTTTGATACTGCGAGCTGAAGCTGCCGCAGACCTGATTGGTCACGCAGGAAGTAGTGATGATGGTCGTCGCGGAGTTGGTATTGGTGGCCGATCCGCCGCTGGGCACCGTGCCGATGGCCCAAGCCGTATTGGTCAAAGTCACGAGATTGGTTCCCGCCGTGTACTTGAACGTGAAGATTACGCCATGGCCCGCAGCCACGCCGTTCTGCGAGAAGATCGCGCCACCCAGCAGAGGGTCCTCAACAATCAAGTTCTCGCTGGATTGGCCGGTGTTGGTCACGGCGAAAGTGTAGATAATGGTCCCGCTGCGCGGCGCAGTGGCCGGAGCGGTCACGGTCAATTGCACGGCCGGCGGCGGCAAAACAACGACGGTCACGGTGCTGGTCGAGGTCAGCTTGGCCGTATTTTGGATGGCATATTGGAAAGTGACCGTGCCATAGAAGCCCGCTGCCGGTGTGAAAACGAGGTTGGTGCCGGTTTGAACAACGGTTCCCACGCCGCCAGACGGCTGGCTGAAGCTGGCGAGGGTCAGCGCGAGCGGGGGGGTATTTGGATCGTAATCGTTCCCCAGGACGTTGATGGTAATCGCCACACCCTCGGGAGTCGAAACGGAAGAAGGAGTGGCCACCGGCGCGAGCGAGGTCACCACGACTGTCACCGTGCTGGATGAGGTCAAGCCCACGCTGTTCTTGATGGTATAATTGAAGGTGGCCGTTCCCAGGAAACCCGCCGCAGGGGTGAAAAGGAGATTGCCGCCCGAGAGGACAACCGTGCCCGCCGAACCAGCCGGTTGCGTGAAGGTGACGATGGACAGAGGCAGCGGGGGAGAATTTGGATCGGAATCTTTGGCCAGCACGTTCACCGCGATCGGCTCGCCTTCTTGGGTCGAAGTAGAAACGGTATTGGCCACCGGCCCCAGCGGGCAGGACGTGAACGAGCAATTACCGGCGCCGGACCACGAACCGGTATAATTACCGCCACCCCATCCGCAACCACCGCCCTGGCAGTAAGATGTGCAATTCTCCGGCGTTCCCGCATAGCAGCCGTCGTTGTAACCGCAGGGTGTCTGATGGCAGGACTTGATCCCGAGGGAATTGTAGTTGGTGATGTTCGTGCCATAGCAGGAGGCTCCCCATTGCCAGGCGCAACTGATCCCAGCCGTATCAGAACTAAACGTCCCCGACCAACAGACAGATTGGCAACCCGCGAAAGCCGATTGCCACGGTATGGCGCAACCAGAGAGGAAGATTTGGCTGTCGCCCGCGCAAGGCAAGGTGGTGGTCCAGTTGGTGCCGTTGTAGGCACAACTGCCGGTGCTGGCCGCTGCACTGAAAACGATTTTGCCGTTGGGCACGGGATAGGTGTAGGTCTTCCCGTTGTTGCAGTTCAACGTAATCGAAGCGTTTTGATAATAAATCGTGCAGGGCTTGCCCGGATTGGCGCTGATGTGCGAGTTAAACCAGGTCGAACCATTGCCTGGATTCTGCGAATTGAAGTTGCAGTAAATCTGGCTGGTCACGCCTTCCGTGGTTATGACCGTGGTCACGGAAGATGTATTGCTGGCCGATGTGCCACCAGCCAGCGTGCCGAGCGCCCAAGCCGTGTTGGTCAAAGTCCCGGAAGTCGAGGCCCCGGTGTAATTGTTGCTGAAAACGAAACCCTGGCCCGGCGACACGTTGGCCTGCGAGAAGATCGTCCCGCCCAGAAGCGGATCCACCACGGTCAAGGTTTCGGTGGCCTGGCTCGTATTAGTGACCGCGAAGATGTAGGTCATTGGGCTGTCGCAAGGCGAATTGGAAGGCCCGGTCAAAGTCAACTGCACGGCCGGCAGGACGATGGACACTTGCACGACCAAAACGGAGACTGTGGCCGTCGAAGCCAAGCCGGCGGTGTTCGTGATGGTATAACTGAAGGTGGCTGTTCCCACAAAGGTCGAACTCGGCGTAAAGACCAGGTTGGTGCCAGAGAGAGTGACTTTTCCGTTCGCCGGAACCGTCGGCTGCGTGAAGCTGGAGATGGCCAGCGGCAACGGGGGCGAATTCTGATCGGTGTCGTTGGCCAGGACATTGATCGTGACCGGCGCGCCCTCTTGTGTCGAAGCGTAATTAGGAGAGGCGGCAGGCGGGCCGAGGACAACGACCGTAACAGTGCTGGAAGCGGTACCGCCCGCGCTGTTGGTGATGCCATATTGGAAAGTGACTGTGCCAAAGAAACCCGCGGCTGGCGTAAAGAGGAGGTTCGTGCCGGACTGCGACACGGTTCCCACACTGGCAGAAGGCTGACTAAAGCTGGCAATACCCAAATGCAGCGGCGGAGTATTGGGATCGGTGTCATTGGCCAGCACGTTAATCGTCACCGGCGAACCTTCGGGGGTTGAAACGGTGTCGGGCGTGGCCACAGGAGGCGCTAAAATAGTGACCGTCACGGTGCTCGAGGCGTCCAAGCCGACGGAGTTCGCGATGGTATAATAGAAAACGACCGTTCCAGAGAAACCGGGGTTTGGTGTGAAAATGATGTTCTGCCCGGACATGGTCACGACTCCATTATCTGGCTGGCTGCAGGTCACAACGGCGATGGGCAGCGGCGGAATATTTAGATCGTGATCGTAGGGCAGCACATTGATGGCCACGGGCACGCCCTCGGCTGTCGTGGCCGTAACGGGGTTGGCCACCGGTCCCAGCGGCAGACCCACGACGATGACCGTCACCGTGCTGGTGGCAGACAACCCGGCGCTATTGGTGATGACGTAATTGAAAATGTTAGTGCCCGAGAAGAGCAGGTTCGGGGTGTATTCCAGCACTGGAGTCGGGCTTCCGGTTCCCCCCACCAGGATGCTGGTTTCAGCGGCCAATCCATTGGCGGGCTGGGCGAAACCGGAGACTCCGATGGGGAGCGGAGGCGAGTTGGGATCATAATCGGCCAGCAGCACGTTGATGGTGACCGGCACACCCAGTTGAGTCGTGACGGAATAGGGCTTGGCCACCGGCGGCGACACCACAAAAACCGTCACCGTGCTGTAGGCGGTCAATCCGTCGGAGTTCGCAATGCCATAGGAGAACGTGACCATGCCGACGAAACCCGCATTCGGGGTGAACACCAGGTTGGTGCCCGAAAGTGAAACCGTGCCCCCGGTCGTCGGTTGGGTAAAGCTGAGGAGGCTCAATGGAACCAGCGCGGGCGAATTCGGATCGGAATCGTCGGCCAGGACATTGATCGTGACCGGCACGCCTTCTGCCGTTGTATTAGTAATGGCGTTCGCCACCGGGGCCAGCGGCGGAGCGCCCGCCGTCACGATCACAGTGACCGTGCTGGAGGCGGACAAGCCCGAGGTGTTGGTAATGGTGTAATTGAAAGTAACCGTTCCCGTGAAGTTCGCGCTGGGGCTGAAAAGGACAGTTCCAGGGAGCGAAACTGTTCCACCGGTGGCTGGCTGCGTGAAGCTGGAGACGGCCAGCGGCAGCGGAGGCGAATTCGGATCAGAATCGGACGCCACGACGTCCACAGAAACCGGCACACCCTCCTGAGTCGCCACGACATAGGGATTGGCCACCGGCGGCAAATTGTTAATGATGGGATTCCCGGTGCCGGCGCGGCCGGGCTTTAATTTCGCCACCAAGGCCACCAGCGTCAGATCATCATCTTCGTAGCCGGTGGTGATGGTCACGTTGTTCACGCCGGGGTTAAGGAATGGGACGATGTTGTAATTATTGATGTCCCACAGGCTGCCGGTGAAAAATGTGTAGCGAAAACTGCTCGTCGGATCGTAAGGACAGGCACCCCAGAACACTTGGCCGATAAGCTGCCCGGTGGTCAGACTAACGACCGGGTTGCTTGGGGCCAGAAGCTGGCCGTTAAGATAAAGGGCGGTTTCCAGATACTCGAGTTGACCGTCGCCGACATGAAATTCGAGATCAATCGCATCGCCGGTATTATAAATAATGTTGGTAATGGTGGCGGACCAACCCAGCGCATCGTAACTATTGGCGCTGTTTTCGTCGCAGCCGTTTTCAATGATGATGTCGTTTTTATTGGTGTTATTGGGGTCGTTGTAAATGACGACCAGGGATGCGCCTTCCATGCCCGCTCCGTTTCCTAATCCACCGTCGTTATATCCGAACGGCGTGGCATAGGAGAGGACGTAGGAGCCGCTTCCGGTCACGAGACTGGTGACATCGGCCCGGTAGGCCTGGCTGAATTGAAAATCAAAGGGCGCAAAGCTCCAACTGTCCACGCCAGAGATACCGATGCACTGACCGTTGACTTGGTAATTGGTGATAATCGCGTTCGTAACGGACGGGATATAATGAAACGTCGAGGACGGGTCGTTCAGAAATGAATAACTCCAGGGCAGGCCGTCGCTGAAATTGGTGGAAATCTCGTTCGCCAGCAAATTGCTGGAGAGGTCGCTCGAAATAAAAATGGTGCCATTGGTGTTGCCAAGCGTTTCCTCATAGCCCAAATCACCCTCGCCACCCAAACCAAACCAATAGAGATAAGCATGAAGCACGGTCCCGGCCGGCACATTAGTCAGCTGAATGGTCCCGTAACCCGTTTCGCGCACTCCGCCCACACCGGCCGATGCATAGTTGACGTTGGTGAAGGTCTGGAAATGGGTTAGGGGTGTGGCCTTCGCCTCAAAGCTGCTGAGGAAAAGGACACAGCTGAGCACGAAGCCCAACAGGGGGATACCATGTCTGCGCATATTCTTAATTTAAAAGAGTTCTAATTATCTTCCGGGTGTGATCATCTCACAAGAAACTCAACTGGTTGTCATTGAACTATTTGTGATCAGAACTCAACAAAACAGTCAACCGCCAAGCTCAATCCGTACAGTTTCTCACGTAAACATTCAACGCGTTCTCGCTATTAAAGTCAACCCTAATTACCAACTATACGGTCTAACGATCATCACAATCTGCTTTGATAATTAGCACCTTCCATGCCAGCGAATCCTTCTCGCAAGGGCGAGAATGGCACTGAAATGGCTATAGGCAGGTTGTGAAACAAGAGCGTTTACTCTCGGTGACCATGCCCGGTGCGGGTTTCCGGCGCGGATGTCCCAAAAATACCCGGATAGGGCTTGACTCGGGTGAAAAAAGCGGCGAAAGTCGCGTTTTTATGATGCACTCATTGCATAGTTTATCGGAAAATGTGCTAAGGTCGTCCCAGCATGAGCGGGGGTCGGCCTGATTTCTGGTTTCTCCCCTATGCGACTCCCCCAACCTCCATCCAAAGCCGTTCTGCTTTTGCTTTGCCTTTTCTTAGGGCTGGCCAGCGCAAACGCGCAGACTAATTGGATTCTGGACGGCGACGGCGCCTGGGGAGCGGCGGCCAATTGGAATCCTGCGGACGTTCCCAACAGCGTCGGTGGTTCGGTCCTGCTGGGTTCGACCATTACTTCCAACGTCACCATTTGGCTCAGCAACAACATGACGATGGGGAGCCTGACCATTTCCAACGCACACAATTATACACTCTCCGGCGCTTATGCTCCGGTCTTCGAGCAGTCGGTCATCGGCAATGCCACCGCCTCACTTTTAATCACCAACACCGGCTCCCCCACTATCACCGCCAACATAGTGCTCAACAACAATTTGATGGTCACCCAGAACTCCACCGGCGTGTTGACTTTGGGCGGCCAAATTTCCGGAACGTCCCATGGCCTCAACATCTATGGAAGCGGCGTAGTGCAGCTTAACGACGCCAATACCTTTGGCGGCGGCCTGACCAACGCCGGCACGGTGCTTATCTTCCAGGAGCAGTCGCTGGGCGGCGGCAGCAATATCACCCTCAATGGCGGCACCCTCCAAATCGGCGCGAACATCACGACGCTGGGCGCGGGATCCACCACCTCGAATTACGTTTACACCATTGGCGCCAACGGCGGGACTATCAACGTCCAAAGCGGCTACACTTTCACCATTCAACACGAACCCGATGGCGGCAGCATCCTCTCAGGCTCGGGCACCTTGACCAACGCCGGCGCGGGCATTCTGAACCTGGCCACCGCCAATTCATCGACCTTCACCGGCAATATCGTGATTGTCAATGGAACGGTGCAGATTTCCGCCGAAACCAATCTCGGCGCGGTTACCGGCGGACTTACGCTCAATGGCGGCACGCTGGAGGTAACATCCAGCTATACCTCCAGTGCGTCCAAAGTTTATACCGTCGGCGCCAACGGCGGCACGATCCTGGTGGATGCCAATCAAACATTGACGCTCGGCTCGACCGGAAATTTGACGGGCACCGGAAATTTGACGGAAGCCGGTGCCGGCACGCTGGTTCTGAGTGGAAATAATACGGGCTATACCGGCACCAACATCATCACCGGCACGGTCGAGATCAGCGCGGAAAACAATCTTGGGACGGTCACTGACAGCTTGATCGTGTCCAACGGCGGCACGCTGGAAATCAACGGCACCTTCACCAACAACGCCAGCAAAGTTCTTTATGTGGGAGCGGGCGGCGCCAATCTGGACATTCTTAGCGGGTTTACCAACACTTTGGCCGGTTCAAGCCAGATCAACGGCAGCAACACGTTGACCCTCACTGGCCCCGGCCGGCTCTCCATCACCGGCAACCAGAACACCAACTGGGGTGGCAGCGTGGTAATCAACAACGGCACCCTCTCGTTCAGCAGCACCACGGGCAACACAAACGGCAGCGCCACCGGGGTGACAAATTTCACCGTCGCCGAGGGTGGAACGCTGTTATTGAACAACAGCACCGGCATCAATTCCAACCGCCTCAGCTCTACGGCCAGCATCACCATGACCGGCGGCAACTTGCTCTTCGTCGGAACCAATGCGAGCGGCACGGTGACCGAGCATTTGGGCGCGCTGACGCTCGCTGGCGGTGATTCACTCGTCAACGTCAACAACAACATCGCAGGGAACACCGCGGCGCTGGTCTTCAGCAGCCTGACCAACGTTAATGGCTTCTCGACCATCAGCTTCGAAAACACCAACACCGGAACGCTGGGAACGGCGGGCGCGAATCCCAATATCGGTTTCGTCACCGCTCCGACGCTGACCAATTCCATCATCGGCGGATGGGCCACCGCCCGTGGCACCAATGGCGGCCTGTTGGAATTTGCCACTTTGACCGGAACGAATGTTTCCGCTTTGTCCACCTTCGCCATAGGCACCAACACCACCTGGGCCCCCACCAGCAATGTCGAGTTGACCAATAACCAGACGCTGACATCCAACACGGCCCTCTACACGCTGACCATGACCAACACCCGGTCGCTCAATCTTGGCGGCCACACTTTAACCAACGTCGGCAGCGGACTCCTCGCTCAGGCTGGCGACACGGTCATCTCCAACGGCACCATCACCGTCGCCTCCAACGGCGCTGGCAGTGGCGGAACTTTGTTCGTCCACGTCGATACCGGCGGATTTCTCACCAATAACGCCGTGTTGACCAACAACGGCAGCGGCGTGGTCAACCTGGTCAAAGCCAACAACGGCACGTTGCTGTTGGGCGCCGTCAACACCTACACAGGTGTCACCTATGTGAATGGCGGCACGCTGGAGCTGAACATCGCCAACGCGGTGGCCAGCAATTCGGACATGACGGTGGCCAGTGGCGCGACCTTCAACATGAACGGCTTCAGCCAGAAACTCGGCTCCATCGCCGGGGCCGGCACGATCACCAGCACGGCGGGCACGTTGACGGTTGGCGGCGACAATGCCTCGACCACCTATTCAGGCGTTCTGAGCGGCGGGCTGGGCTTGACCGAGATCGGAACCGGCACGCTGACCTTGTCGGGCGCCAACTCTTTCACCGGCAACATGACCATCAGCAACGGCACCATCAGCGTATCGCAGGACACCAACCTCGGCGGCGCCAGCAGTCAGATCGTGCTGGCCGGTGGCACGCTCGGCGTAAGCCAAAGTTTCACGGCCAACACCAATCGCACAGTGGATGTCACCGCCAGCGGCGGCTCCATCAATGTCGCCAGCGGAGCGACGCTGACTTTTGCCGCGACCAATGATTTGACCGGCAGCGGCACGCTGACCAGTTCGGGAGCCGGCACGTTGATTCTGGCCGGCGCCTCCAATTTCACCGGCAACCTGGCCATCAACAACGGCGGCACCGTGGAGGCCCAGGGTTCAACAACCGCCGTCAACAATCTTTTCACCAGCAACCTGGTGAGCGGCGTGACCGGCAACGGCGGCACGCTCATGTGGGATTACACCGGAGACAATTTCACCAACACTCTCAGCAATCAGCCCAGCAGCGGGAGCAATATCAAGTTGGGTTTCAACGCCGGCGTCGGCACCAGCAACGCCAACTACATTATTAATGTCACCAACGGAAATTTGAATTGGGCGGGCATCGTCGTCAACGGCGGCAATGTTTTCCTCGGTTCCAACGCCACAGTTTTGGGTAACGGGACCACTCCCACGACCTTGCAGATCAACGGCGGGACCATGAATCTGGCCGGCTTCAATCCCACGCTGGGCAAAACTCTGACCATCAGCGGCAACGCGATCCTTGATGGTGGCTTCCTCAATGGCGGTCCGGGTGGCGGTTCCACCGCGACGCTGGTCACTTCCGGCAGCATCATTTCCGACGGCACGATTCTTCAGAACGGCCCCAACATAACCATGACGCCGGCCAATGGCATCACGAACACCGTCAGCGGCACGACTCCGCTGGATGGCGTGGGCAATTTCACCATCGGCTCCGGCGCCAGCAACGGGACCGTGCAGTTGAATCAAAGGGTTTACGTCCAAGGCACTTTGCAAATCAATTCCGGCACGTTGCTCCTGGGGGCCAACAACATGTTGAACGACAATGCCAATGTCACCATGGAAGGCATCACGGTCAATGGCGTCAGTTCCACCCTCAACAGCGGCGGCTACCAACAGACCCTCGGCACGCTTGAATTGGCCGGCAGCACCAACGTGCTGAATCTGGGCCTGGGCAATGCCGCGGCCAATCAACTCAACGGCACCAACAGTTACCTGGCCTTTGCCAACAGCAGCGCACAGAGCTGGAGCGGCTCGTTGGTCATATCCAATTACTATAACTCGTGGGACAAGATCTATTTTGGCACAGGCTCCAACGGATTGACGTCCGCTCAACTGGCCGACGTCGTTTGGATTAACCCTTACGGTAACGGCTCCAATTACGATGGCGCCATCATCGAAGCCAACGGTCTCATTCAGCCGGCCATAGCCGCTCCGGTGCCGGAAGCAAAGACGGTGGCGGCTGTATTCTTCCTGGTGGCCTTCGCCCTCTGGCGCGAAAGGAAGTGGCTCCCCGGCCTGCTCGCGCAACTGCTGCGAGCTCGGGCGCTGGCGACGGTTCGCCTGCGCGGATCGTCGCGGCGCCGCTAATTTATTGACTTGTTGGAGCGCGCCGATTCGGGCACAAGAAGTGTTCAACCTTGCAGGTTGAAACCATGCAGCCATGATCTCGCAAAGCGACAGGGGAATTTTTGTTTTCTCAGTCGGGCTTCAGCTCGTGCTGAGCCAGGTGCTCTTCTGGGCCTACTTTGCCGTCTTCAACCTGTTTTGGTCGGAAGTCTCGCCTTACTTTGATACTTACTTTGTTTATTCACTCGTGGCCCTGGCCGGATTGACCGTGGAAGCCACCTCGCGCCGGAACCAGGATTGGGCGTGGACGGAGAAGAGTTTTTTTCATCGGCATAACGCGGCCTTGCGCCAAACCCTTTTCGCCGCCAGCGCCATCGTTCTTTTCCTCATTGCCACTAAAGATCGCGCCATGTCGCGTGTTTTCCTGTTCAGTTATCTGCCGATGCTTTATGCGGTCCTGTTGCTCACCACCTGGACGCCGCCCGAGTTTGCGTTTCAATTTTTGCTCCACCGCGCCCGCCGTCCCAGCACCCTCTTAATCGGGCCGATGGCCCGGGTGCGGGCGCTCGTCCATTGGCTGCGCGGCAAACAACATATTGGTTTTGACATCGCCGGAGTTTTGAGCGACGAGACCACTGCGCGCCCGGGCGATCCTCCCCTCCTGGGAACACTGGAAAACTTTCGCACCATCGTGAGCGAAAAAAAAATCAGCCTGGTGATCCTGACGGAACCACCGGCTGATACTGATCTGTTATCGAAAATTATTTCAGACTGCGAACATTGTGGAATCCGGCTCCTGGTCGTCAGCGATTTGCAGGAGCGCTTCCACCACAAGATTACCTATACGGAAAGCGGCGGCCTCCACTTTATCGGCTTGCGCGAGGAACCGCTGGAAAATCTCTTCAACCGCCTCCTCAAGCGCGGACTGGATGTGGTGGTGGCGTTGCCGGCCGTCATTATCGTTTTGCCGCTGACCAGCGCATTCGTCTGGCTGTTGCAACGCTGGCAATCCCCCGGCCCCCTGTTTTACACACAGGACCGGGCCGGGTTTCAGAACAACACTTTTCGCATTATCAAATTCCGAACCATGCATGTGAGCAATGCGGACGCAGCCCGGCAGGCCACGCGCGGCGACGAGAGGATTTTTCCGGCTGGAAAATGGCTGCGAAAGTTCAGCGTGGACGAACTGCCGCAATTCACCAACGTGCTGCGCGGCCAGATGAGTGTCGTCGGGCCGCGCCCTCACTTGCGCGAGCACAACGAACGCTTTTCGCACGTGCTTCAGAGCTATCACATTCGCACACTTATCAAGCCGGGCATCACCGGCCTGGCGCAAGTGCGTGGTTTTCGCGGCGAAGCCACGGATGACGCTTCGCTCTTGCGAAGAATCCAGGCGGACATTTATTACCTGGAAAACTGGTCGCTCACGGCCGACCTCATCATCATACTGCGAACCGCCTGCCAGCTCTTTTTTCCACCCAAATCGGCTTATTGAATACCGCCCGCGGGTTCGACCAGCGGCTTTCAGGTTGATTTGATCTTTGCTTCGCACGGCAGTTTTTCCCGGTACCTGACCAGCAGCCAGACAATTTTCAGCGCCCTCAAATACCTTGGCCCGAATTTCTTTGGCGCGTGCAGGATTCGCAAAAACCATCCCAAATAATAACGATCCGCCCAGCCCGGAATGGACGCCTGGCAACCGCTCAAAAAGGCAATGGCGGCGCCGGTGCAGATGATCGCGGGCCTAAAGGACAGTTCCTGCTTTAGAAAAAATCCCAACTTCTCCTGAATTCCTCCGCCCAAATTGACCACGATGACATTGGGACGAGCCGTTTCGAGCCTGGCCAACAAAGCCAGGTCGCGCAACCCGTGGCCGTCGACCAAATTGTTCGCCGTGTAATTCGGCGCAATATAACAATCGCGCTCCGTAATGCGGGCGAGCCCGCGCGCACGAAGCCAGCGCAGGTTGGCGCTTTGCTCGGCTTCATTCGGCATGATCCAAAACGACCGGATTTCAGGTTGGGCGGCGAGTTTGGCCACCAGCGATTTAAGGAACTCCAGTCCCGACAGCCGCGACAGAGTCTTGGCAGAAGAAAACCGATGGCCAAGATTCCACAGCAGCACCATGGCGCCACTGTCTGGCAAAACAAAATCGGCCCGCAAAATCGCCTCACGATAACTGTGATCCTGCAAAAAATCAGCCGCCAAGGGAGGAGCGGCCGGAGCCAGCACCAGTCCTCCGGCCAGCGCCAATTCGACTGCTTCGCTGGCTGAGTTGCCGGAAAAAGCGATCCCCAGAATCTGTTGCGTCCGCTTTTCTGGTAACGAACGGCCACCATTAGCCTCGCTCGAATGCTCAGGCAGGGTCATTTTTGGTCTATGTCAGACATAGGATCCACGCGGTTTTTTTCCAGCTCGTAGGTTTTCGCAACGCTCAGGAATTCGTAAAATGCGTGCAGTCGCGCGAAGTAATATCCTTCCCGGCCATCCAAAAATCCGCGCTGCCAAAAATAGACATAGCAGAAACGGAGCAACGGACGGCACGGCAGTTTTTGCGCCAGCCGTTTCCACTTCCGCAGTGAACTGGCGTGTGGAAGCTGAAGATTTTCTCCGGGCCTTTGCAACGCGCCCGCCGCCACGCGCGCTTCCCAGTTCGAATAACGATTATGCTTTTCGACGAAAACCTCAACCGAGGGAAACGCATAATGATCCATTTCGCAGCGCAAGTTAGCTGTGTTCCCTTCCACCACGACATGCTCATGCACTTCATTATCGCCGCTGGCCGTGTCGAGGCCGGTCAATTTTTCGTAGCGGCCAAGGCGATGTTTGAACAGTCGAAGATTCCAATTTGGATAATAAGCGTGCTTGAGCCACTTGCCCATGAACTGAAATCGGCGATTGATCCAGTAGCCCGTGAAAGGATTTTCCGCGCGGCCAACAATGTCGCGAAATTCCGCCTCGGCTCCCGGCGGCAACACTTCGTCGGCGTCAAGAATGAAAACCCATTCGTGCTTGAACGGTAGGTTTTCGAGCGCCCAATTTTTTTTCTTCGGCCACGTGCCATTGAAATCAAATTGAACAACCCTCGCGCCGAATGATTGAGCGATTTTCTCCGAAGCATCCGTGCTGTGCGAATCCACAACCACGATTTCGTCGGCCCATGAAACTGCTTTCAAACAGCGCGGCAAATTGGCGGCCTCGTTTTTAATCGGGACCAGAATGGAAACAGGAACCTTCACTCCAAGTTCAAACTTACAAGACCCGCGCGGGATTGCCCGCGACTCTGGCGCCGTCCGGCACATCGCGCGTCACGACCGAACATGCGCCGACGACCGCATTTTTGCCAATGCTGATGCCCGGCAAAATAAACGCGCGCGCGCCAATGAAGGCGTTTTCGCCGACAATGATTTTACCCACTTGCAGCGGTTGATCAGGATGGGAAAAATCGTGCGTGCCTGTGCAAAGATAGGCTTCCTGGGCCACAGTCGCCTGCTCGTGAATTTCAATTTCGCCCAGCGAATATGCGTTGGCCCCGTTTCCCAGGCAGGCGCGGTCGCGCATGGTCAGGTTCCACGGAATCTGAATGCGCGCATTCTGGTGAACAAACGGCTGCCCGGAGATTTTGGCGCCGAACCGTTGCAGCCAAAACAGACGCCATGGATTGCATGGCTTGGGCGTCCAGGAGCACAGGAATTTCCAGCATAATTCCCAGAGCAGCAGCGCCACCCGTTCGCGATCGCTCCACGGCGAAGCGTAGCGCGGCGCGTGGAAAGTTTTCATTTCCTGCATGGCTGAATCAGTTGCTCAAAGTCCTCGAGATATTGGCCCGCGACGCGCGGCACGGAAAAGTTTTCCGCCGTTGCCCGCGCTCTTTTTCCAACCATGAAGAGTTGATCCGGGCTTTGCAATAGCAATTCCAATTTGCCCGCCAGCTCTGCAACCGGGTCCGCCGCACGATGATCGAACACAAAACCGTTTTCGCCATCACGAATGAAATCACGGAAGCAGGCGAGATTTGAGACCAGGGCCGGACAATGGGCGGCCATGGCTTCCAGCGGCGCGGCTCCAAAACTTTCGCCCCGTTCGGCCAGAGATGGATAGACGAACAAATCGGATCGCTCGTAATTCTTGCGGAGCGCGGCTTCGTTGAATTCGGGTTCGAGAAACTCAACTTGCTGTTCCATCCCGGCCGCAATTTTCTTAAGCTGCTCCAAAAACATCTTGCCACCGCCGCCTTGCGAGATTTCCCACGGCCCGATCAAGCGAAGTTTCCAGCGCCGCAAGCCGCGCTGGACGAGAAGAGCAAATGCGTTCAGCAGCAATTCCAGACCCTTTTCGGGATGAATCCGTCCCGCATAACATAACCGGTAATTCAAACTCGTTCGCACCAAAGTGTCAGCCAGCATTTCATCCGAAAGCGGCGCGGGTTTGACGCAGACTTTGGCTGCAAAGCCAGGGGCCTGCTCGATAATGGCGTCACGCACCGCTCCGCTAACGGCCTGCAATCGCGCGGCGCGCGCATAAAGCCGCATTTGTCCTTTGGGAAATCGCGCGACATGGACGTAAATCAGACCCGCGTCAGGCCGTCGGCAAACAATCGGCAGCCAAAAAGTATTGGTGACAAGAATGTCCGCCGGAGGCAAAACGTGAACGGCGCGCAAGGAATAAAGCAAATCGAGCATCTTGAGCCAGAGCAAGGACTTGGGCGTTTGAAAACCGGCCACGCGAAGGTGGCTGACGCCTTGAGCAATTTCGCGCTCCGGCAGACCCGGAAAAGCGCGTGAGACATGCGTCACGACGTGGCCGCGTCGCGCAAATTCGCGGCCGAGATTGAACCACCATTTTTCGACCGCGCCGCCCAGTAAAGCTGGAACAGGAAGAAACGCGCCTTGCACGATGTTGATCTTCATGGCCGCCTGCCGATTTCCTTTTCAAGCAGGGCCAACAAACGGTCCGTGACCGCTCCAAGCTCAAATTGCCGTTGGAAACAGGCCAGCGCGTTTTGGGTGAAGCCCCGGCGTTGTTCCCCATTTAAGTCGAGCCAGTCCTCCAGGAGCTTGGTGGTGCCCGCCACATCGTCCGGCCCAACCATCCCGGCCTGGTCCATTTGGATTTCGCGCCAGATGTTGACCTGATTTGAGATGAGCACGGGCAGGCCGCAGGCCAGGGCTTCGACGACGGCGATGCCGAAATTGTCCTGGTGCGATGGCAGGACAAAAACTTCGGCGTTTCGCAGGGCGCCCCATTTCAATTGGACGTCAATCATGCCCAGCC